>Ga0116141_10000698_pt1 | contig 27337 bp, 24 predicted proteins | sample AD_UKC097_MetaG_FD_89744 | JGI IMG/M metagenome (GOLD analysis project Ga0116141, IMG submission 89744) | Active sludge microbial communities of municipal wastewater-treating anaerobic digesters from USA - AD_UKC097_MetaG | ecosystem: Engineered > Bioreactor > Anaerobic > Digestate | place: USA...
CGCTGACGCGTTCACACGCGGATGCCGCCGCGTCGGGATGCGACAGGCGGGCATCGTCAGTCCTCATAGTCCACTAGCCAGGCGGCCAGCGCTTCGCACAGCTTCCGCTTCGCCCCCAAGTTCCGCAGTTAACGCCGTAAGCTACTGATTTATCTAGCCACAAGGTGGCTTTTGTGGCACTACATCAGTGCTTGGGCGGGCTTTTGGTGTCGAGTGCGGCGAAGAGTTCGAGCTGTTGGGCGGTGGGCGCGTTGATGCCGCGCAGCGTCTGGCGACCAAGCTTCACCTGGTGCCGCTGAATCGTGGCGAGGATTCGGAGCGCAGCCACTGTTCCGGACCATGTGAGGCCACGATTCCGATCCATGTGAAGCCACCGTTCCGGACCATGTGAGGCCAGCGCCAGGGGCTCGATTCCGGAGCATGGGAAGCCAGTGCTGGGGCGGGGGGACGTGGGTCATCCTCGCGGTTTTTCCGCGAGGCATTTCCCATGAATCAACCGAGGCTTGCCGCCAGACGCCGGCGGCCTGCACCGTCGCGTCGCTGCCTTGCCGGCATGAGCCGACTCCGTTGCCAGGGGCGCCCGCGGACGCTTCCCGCGGGACTCCTCCGCAATCGCGAACCGCACTCTCCCGGGCACCTCGATGGCGTTCGCATTCGCGCACGACAGTTGATGCAATATCAATAATATCAACCGGTTGGGGTTGGCACGAAATTCGCTTGAGTGCAGGCAGCCCCTACCGGAGATCACCATGTCACGCACCACTTCGCATCGCCGCCTGCTTCGGATGCTCTGCATCACGGCCGTCGTTGCGGCCGGGCCCTTGTTCGCCAGCGGCCAAGCCCGGGCCAATCCGATCCAGGTGGATTCCGCCGCCGACAACCTCACGCCCGGCGATGGCCTGTGCACGCTGCGCGAAGCCATCGATAACGCCAATTGGGATATCGACTTTACCTCTGGGGATTGCGAACCAGGTTTGCCCGGGATCGATACGATCGAAATCCAGCCAGGCCTGCCACCGTTCGTGCTCACGTTGGGTGAGCTTGAGATCCGAAAGACGATGAAGATCGTCGGGCCACCCTCGAAGCAGGAGATCAGTGGCGGTGGAGTCCATCGAGTACTGCATCTGCGCATGGACCTCGACCCGGCTGGCACCCACGACTATCACCTCGAGAATCTTCGCATCATCGATGGATTCAAGTCGGCACCGAGCTTCGGCTCGCCGCCAGATTGCGCCGGCCGCAGCGGTGGCCTGTGCATGGCGAGTATAGGCGTCAATGTTTTCCATCGCGCCCGGCTCCGCAATCTCGAGTTCCGCAACAACCAGAGCCACGGAGATTTCGGGGACGGCGGTGCAGCCTATTTTGGTGGCAATGTCATCGACATAGAGATCACCGAGACCGTTTTCGACGACAATGAAGCCGGTGGCGCCGGTAACAACGGGGGTGGGGCGTACTTCAACGGTGTGGACCGTGTCCAACTGAGCAATGTCCGATTCATCGGCAACGATGCGCGCGGATTTGCCGGCGCGTTGGTCGTCGACAACGCGAACTCGCTGTCGATCACCAATTCTGACTTTTCGTCCAATCGCGGTCGTGGCAATCAGCCGAGCGCGATTGCAATCTCCAACACCGATCAGGTCTTCATCCTGAACACCACGGTTCGCGCCAATCTCAACGTCGACAGCGGCTTGAATCTCACGCGACGCGGTTATGCGCTGAGACTCATCGGAGGCAGCACCTCCGATGTGGCCGTGCTGTCGAACCTCTGGGTCGATCAAAACCTCGGCTGCGGACTTGGCGTCTTCGGGATGCAGGCCCACATTTCAGGAAGCACGTTCTCGCGCAACCAGTGTGACGATGCCGGCGCCGGCTTGGGCTCCGGGAACGACGCCACCTTGAGCGTTACGGCCAGCAGCGTGCTCGACAACATCAATCCGCTGCCCCCTATCGTCCTCGATGGTGGCACGTTCACATTGGAATCGACGACCGTGGCCGCTAACCACGCAACCACTGCGGGTCAGCCTGGTGGGATTCGGCTCGATGCCGGGACGCTGAACCTGCGAAATACGATCCTGGCCGACAACGCCGGCAGCCAGGGCTCCTTCCAGCGGGTCAGTGGTACGGTCAATGCGAGCTACAGCCAGTTCGGCGACCCGTCGGGTGAGATCAACGGCACGTCGAGCAACAACCTGTTCGTCGGATCGACGAACCTCGGCCCCTTCGGGGATTATGGTTGCGCGACCAAGGCGGGAGACAGCATCGTCGGCCCAACGGTTTGCGTTCAAATGCGGCCGCTGTCCACGAACAGCCAGGCCCGTGACCAGGGCGATGGGTTTGGCGCCGCATACGATCAACGTGGTCTTGGCTTCACCCGTACCGAGGGCGTTGCGGCCGACATCGGCGCCTATGAGTTCCAGCCCCCGTCGATCACGATCGAAGCGGTCGATGCGGTCAAAGCGGAGGGCAATTCGGGGAACACGCCATTCCAATTCCGCGTCCTGCGCAATGGCGACCTGCGCGCCGAGAGTTGGGCGGCCTGGAATGTGCAGGGCATCGCGCCCAATCCGGCCGATGCCGGAGACTTCACGATGTCATCCTGGCTGGGCGGTAACATTTACTTCGCGCCCAATCAGAGCGAGGTCATGCTCGTGCTGGATGTCATCGGCGATACGACCGCCGAACCGAATGAAGACTTCAGCATCCACCTCGGCGCGTTGACCAACGGAACGCCGGGCGCGAACTTCGAGGCCACCGGCAGGATTCTCAATGACGACGCGATCTTCGCGGTCCCGACGTTGTCGATCGCCCGGCTGGAGGGAGACGTCGCCGAGGGACAGTACTTCTACTCGACGCACCGCTTCAGGGTCACGCGCAGCCAAGTGACCAGCGGTTACTGTTCGGCCGACGTGAGGCTGAGCGGCGGCGGCTTGTTCCCGGCGGGTGACGATGACTTCTTCGATGTCGCGACCGGCGTGCTGAACCGCTATCAGATGGGGCCTGGGACCACGCACTTCGACGTCGAGATTCGGGTGGCCGGCGACGGGATGTTCGAGGCCGATGAAGGGTTCTCGGTGTCGATCGAGAATCCGGGCGCCGGCTGCTTCCTGGATGCTGGCGCGGCATCAGCCGCATCGACCATCGTCAACGATGACAGCACCATCTGGATCGAAGTCGTGACCAGCTCGGCGCCCGAGGGCACGGGCAGTCCGACCTCATTCAGTTTCATGATTCATCGCGGAATGAGTGACTTGCATGCTGTCAGCGTCCAATACTCCGTCTCCGGCGTAGGCGCGAATCCGGCATCGGCTTCCGACTTCGCCGGCGGCAGTTTCCCGAGCGGCACCGTGACCTTCGCACCGGGGCAGTCCGAGGCGCTGCTGGTGGTGTCCGTGGCTGGCGACGCAGCGTTGGAGCCGGACGAGACCTTCCGCGTGACGTTGTCGGCTCCGCAAGGTGGCGACATCTACCCGACTGGATCCGTCGATGCGACGATCCTGAACGACGACGGCACGACGGACCTGATCTTCGAGAACGGCTTCGAATGACGTTCTGCATCAATGCGCTTCGGCAACTGCATCCAGCAGTGTCCGCAGGCGCTCGGTTTCCGGGCTGTGGGCGGGAAAATGCCCGGAGATCAACGGTTGCGCGGCGCCGACTTCCACGGCGGCGGCGTCGCGCCGACCCATGACGAGGAGCCACTCCGCGCGTGTCAGACGCCAAAGCGCGTAGCGCGGATGCTCTTCGCCGAGGCTGGCCGCGAGAATGTCGCCGGCTCGTTCGAGCAGACTTCCGGCCTCGATGCCGCGGTTGAGCTGAATCAGGTTGCGGGCCTGGTTGGTCAGCGCGATGCCGAGATGCGAATGTGCGCCGCCCAGGCTCGCTTCGAGGCCGCGCACCGCCGCCGCGTGCAGCAGCTCGGCGGCGGCATGCTCGCCGACCAGACCGAGCACGTTGGCGAGGTTGTTCGCCGCCAGCGCGGTCTCCATCGAGTCATTGCCCAGCGCACGCTGAAGGATGTCGTACGCGCGCCGTCCGGAATCCACCGCTTCGCGAAGGCGTGATTCGCCGCCGCGGCGCTGGAGAATCGCGCAGAGATTGCTGAGTGCCGTGGCGAGCCCGGGACTGTCTTCGCCCCAGATGCCTTCGGTCAAGGTGACGATGGCGCGGCGCTCCTGTTCCGAGCGTTCGAGGTCGCCGGCCCGCGCCCTCGCCACCGCCAGGTCTGACAGGGTGTCGATGGTGCGCAGATCCTGCGCGCCGAAATGGCCGCGAGCGGTGTCGTGCGCGGCCGACAGGTGCGTTACCGCGGCATCGGCATCGCCGGCGGCGAGCACGACGCGGCCGAGCTGGCGTTGCAGGCGATGACGAAGTTCCGGGTCATTGGCCCGGGCAACCAGCGGATCCGCCTCGGCCAGCAACGACCGCACGCGTGCCAGATCTTCGGTGTATTCACCGATCTCGGCGCGCACCAGCAGCGCATCGGCGCGGTCGGCGACGGCGCTGACCGGCAATTTTGCGAGCGCGGCGTCGGCGAGCGCGGTCGCTGCGTCGAAGTCCTCGGCATTCATCAGGGCCTGCGCCTGTGCAGCCTGCAGGCGCGCGTGTTCGAGTGCATCAGCGGCAAGCTCGGAGGCAACGGCAAGGGATCGCGCGGACTCGGAGTACAGCTCCAGCCGCGACTGCACCTCGGCGACGGCGCTCAGGACCCGCATGCGGACCGCGGCATCGAGCGGCGTCTCGCGAAGATGCTCGGCGCTGCCTCGCAACAGATCGCGGACGCTCATGCTGCCGCCGGGATAGCGGTAAGGATCGGCCTTGCGGAACAGATCGAGCAGCAACTCGGTGACCTGGTGCGCGATATCGCGCTCGCGCCGCGTCTCCGCGAGTTGCGCGACCAGCCGCCAACCCAGCAGCCCGAGAATGAGGACGGACAGCGCGAAACTGAGACTGAATGCCGGTTGGCGACGGATGAAGCAAGCCACTCGGTACCAGTCCCCTTTCCCCATCGCCGCGACCGGCTCGTTGGCGAGCCAATGGGTCAGATCTTCGGCCAGCGCATCGGCGCTGGCATAACGACGCTCCCCGTCGGGGTCGAGCGTCTTGTGCAGGATCGCCTCGAGCTCGCGCCGACGCGCGCCCCCGAGACCACGGATCGGTTCGGCATCCAGCGGCTTCGGCAACTCCTCGGCGATCAGGCGGCGAGCCTCGTCCAATGACACCGTGGCGCCCGCCCATGAGCGATAGCGCGTCCCCGTGACCGCCTCGAACAGCAGCACACCGAGCGAAAACACGTCGCTGCGTTGATCGATGGGCGCACCCCGGCTCTGCTCCGGACTGATGTAGCCCGGCGTTCCGGCGAGCTCACGCCCCCTTTCACCCGCAGCGCGGGCGATCCCGAAATCGATGAGCTTCACAAACGGCTGGCCATCGATCTCGGTGACCAGGAGGTTCGAAGGCTTGATGTCGCAGTGCAGAACCGCCTTGGCATGGGCGTGGGCTACCGCGCGGCAGGCGTCACGCAGCAATGCGACACGCGCATGTACCGACGGCCGACGCGACGACACCCAGCGATCGAGAGCGATCCCCTCCACATATTCCATGACGAGATACAGATGGCCTTCCAGCGTCGCACCCGCATCGTGGATCTGGGCGATCGCGGGATGCGACATCTGCGCCAGCGACTGACGTTCGAGCTCGAAGCGGAATCGGTGTTCGGGAGAGAACCGACTGGCGGTCATGAACTTGATCGCGACGCGGCGGCGAACCGGTTCGAGCTGATCCGCCAGATAGACCGCCCCCATTCCCCCCGTCGCAAGTGCCCGGACGATGCAGTATTGACCGATGCGCGTTCCCGGCGCGAGTTCGCCCCAGGCATCCGTTGCGCCATGCCCCTGCGACTCGGTCACCAGCTCGGTGAGGTCCGCATCGCTGATTCCGCGCGATCCCGAAAGCCCGCTCCAAGGCGGCGTCTGGCAGTCGTTCTCCCGAGCCAAGGCAACACCCCGATCGCTCCCGTTGGTCTCCAAAGATATCGCAATGGAGCGGGATCGCGAACTCGACCGCGACGGATGCCTCATCGCGTCCGCAAGTGCGAACGACTCGACTGTGATCCTGACCGAATCCCATTCAGAAACAGGGCACCAGGCACTTGGCATCGATCATGCTACTCATCATTTCATGGTTTCCTCCACGGACCTTCGAATGCCCCGCGTCGCCGGCGACGCATCGGGTCAATACGGCGTCCTCACCCTCGTTGCCGTCGCACGAGAGGCGCAGTCGGCATTGCCGGCGATATTGGAGGAGGCCGAAGCACACGCCCGCAGGTTGGGCAAGGTTCTGCGGCCGCCCGAGGTGACGCCGTTGCGCCTGTCGCTCGCCGTCCCCGGCGATCGACCGCCTTCGCTACAGGTGGCTTTCGAGCTGGGTCAGGGCGACTACCTGTTGGGCAGAGCCGCCGAGTGTTACCCCAGGTTCGACTGCCCGGGCGTATCCCGTCATCACGCGATACTCGAGGTGCTGCCGACGCACGGCTTCCTGCTGCGCGATCTCGGTTCCACGAACGGCACGCGCGTCGATGGGCACCGCATCCGGGAGATCGCCAGTGACAGCGAGGTGCTGGTCGATCTCGGGCCACTGCGTTTCCTGTTGCGTTGCGAGCGCTTCGATTGACATTGGACTCAATGAGGGGAGTAGGCACATGTCGAGCCCACGAGTACATCGCTACCCACGATTGCACTGGTGCATCCTTTCGATCGCCCTCTGGCTGGTTCCGCAGGCGCCCATGGCCGCGGGGATCGACTTCGAACCAGAGGTGATCGCCGGGGTCACGATGCAATTGCCCAGAGGCTGGCACCGGCAGCAGGACGAGTATGGCTTGATCCTGACCGAGCACCCCGGCGACGATGATTCGCCCGTGCTGGCCCTGATCGGCGTGCATGGCGCGAATACGACTTCGGTCACCACGAGCGGGCTGGCCGATCAAGTGCTCTCGCAACTCGACCTTCCGGCGCAAGGCATAGTTGCCGCCTTGGTCGAGGAGCGCACGCAAAACGGAGCGCTGTACCGGCTGCACCAGTTGCAGGAGGGGCGCAAGCGCGGGTACCTGGCAAGCTTCACTTACGTGACCCCAGCCAATGGCACGATCGCGCATCTCTTTCTTTCCGCGCTGGAGCACCGTTTCGTCGAGATCGGTGGCCCGATGTTGCCGCTGGTCGTGTTCGCCGGTCTGCCTCCACAGGCGCTGGCCCGACCGGGTGCGACCACGATCACCGCGCCAGGTGCGACGATGTCTGGCCACTGGCAAGGCAACACGACAGGGCGCAGTGATCCGTCGGCACTCGCGCTGGCGAGCCGGATCTCGGCGATGAGTCACGAGATCGGCATGAGGATCCTGTACAACTCCGACAACGGCTGGTGCTACCGCGGCGAATCCGATTGCGAATGAGCATGGTGCCCAACTGCGGCGGCGCTCAGCCTTTGCCTCGATCTTCGTCCTGCTCGAACCCGCAGGTGTCCTGCCGGCCAAGGCCATGCTCACGGAGCTTCTTGTAGAACGTGGTCTTGCCCACCCCCAGCGCGCGCCAGGCGGCTTCCGGGGTGTCGTGGCGTTCGAGCGCCGCGCGCAAGACCGAGGCTTCCGCATTGCGAACCGCGTCCTCGAGTGACAAATCGCTTTCCGTGCCGCGGACTGGCTCCGGGTGCACGACGGTGAGGGACTGCGCGGTCAACTCCTGCATGCGCGCCGGCAGGTGACGGCGATCGAGCGCTTCGCCCGCGTGCAGCATCACGGTGGCGGTCTCGACCACCTGCCGCAGTTCACGCACATTGCCGGGCCAGTGCCACGATTGCAGCGTCGCCAGCGCCGCCGCACTCATTCCCGGGCTGCGCAGCCGGTTCGCATCGAGTGCGCGCTGGAAAAAGTGGATCGCCAGCGGCGCAATGTCCTCGGGGCGCTCGCGCAGGGGAGTCACGCGCAGCTCGAAGCCGGCGAGGCGATGGAACAGGTCGCGCCTGAAACGACCGGCTTCCACTTCGGCAGCGAGGTCGCGGTGGGTGGCGCCGACCAGACGCACATCGATCTCGACCGGGTGCTTGCCGCCGATGCGCAGGACGCGCCCTTCCTCGACCACACGCAGCAGCCGCACCTGTGTTTCTGCGGGCATGTCGCCGAGTTCGTCGAGAAACAGGGTGCCGCCGTTCGCGCGCTCGAACATTCCGGGGCGGGCTTCGACACCGGTGGCAGCGCCGCGCTCGATGCCGAACAGTTCCGCTTCCAGCAGGTCGCGCGGCAATGCCGCGCAGTTGATCGCGACGTAAGGCCCCTTCCTGCACGGCGACATGTCGTGCACCCAGCGCGCGAGCACGTCCTTGCCGCAGCCGGTCTCGCCGTACACCAGCACGCTGACGCGGCTGCCCGCGACGCGTTGCAGGGTGCGCAGGCGTCGCACCAGTTCGTCGTTGCGACTCGGCACGCCGGGCGGATCGAACGAGGACTCCGTGACCGCGAGGGCAGGCCCGGGCTCCGGCAACAGGTCGAGCAGCGGCGGCAGGAAGGCGGCCAATGCCCGGTGCTGTCCGGCGCCAGCGGCATCGGCATCGGCATGCACGCGCCAGCCGCCGTGCTCGACCACCAGCGCGAGCTCGGTGTCGATGCCGCAGGCGGCGCGCACGTTGCCATCGCGGTCGGTGAGGCGCAGGGCTTGAAGCCCCAGCGCCTGCGCAGCGCTGGCGAGCACTCGCGGCAATGCGGCATCGACGAGACCGCGTGCGGCGTCGAATTCGCGCCACAGGGCGTCGCGCAGGCGCGTCGTCAGGGTCAAGTGCTGGGTGTCTGCAGCCGGTGCTTGCGGCGCCAGCGTGGGTTCGCTGGCGACGGTGCGGAACGCGAATCCGCTCGGCTCGTCGCCGTGTTCGACGAATCGCAGGCGGGCACTGCCGATGTCGAGCACGAAGTCGCCGCGACAGGCCATTTCAGCGAAGCGCCTGCCGTCGACACGGCTGCCATTGGTCGATCCGAGATCGCGCAGTACGCAGCCGCCATCGCCCAGCACGTCGATCTCGACATGCTCGCGCGACACGCCGCGCGCATCCACTTGAACGTCGCATTCGGCACCGCGCCCGATCCGCCAGCGCCCGCAATCAAGCTGGTGCCGCGACAACGTTGCGCCGAGTGGATCCAGCAACTCAAGCGAATAGCGAATGCGTTCCATCGATGTGCCGGGAAAACCAAGTGGAACACCAACCATAACCTTGCGTGGCAATGCTCACAACTTGCGCATCAGGGCGGGCTTTCCGGGCATGGATCGCGCGCCATGCGGGCATCGCGGCAAGTGGCCCTCGGGCGCCCAACCGGGACGGCCCGGAGCGATTGCCGGGTGCAGGAATGGTCATGCTGCTGACGTGAGCTGCCGCTAGCGACTGCCGCAGCCGGGAGCGCATCGCCTTCCGCGAAGGGGCAGCGTTCAGCGGTTCGTGAGCTGGATCTCGATGCGTCGGTTCACCGCATACGCAGCTTCGCTCTCGCCCGGATCTAGCGGCTGGAATTCGCCGAAACCGTTGGCCGAGAGCCTGCGGGCGGGAATGCCGCGTGTCACCAGGTACTTCACGATGGCGATGGCGCGTGCGCTCGACAGCTCCCAGTTGGACGGGAATCGTCCGGTGGCGATCGGGCGGCGGTCGGTGTGGCCGTCGATGCGAAGCACCCAGTCGATGTCGCTGGGAATCTCGCTGGCCACCTCGTTGAGCGTGGCTGCCAGCGAGTCGAGCTGGCGCTGTGCCGGCGGCGTCAGCTCGTCGGTACCCGTGGCGAACAGCAGCTCGCTGGGAACCACGAAACGGTCGCCCACGATCTGCAGGTCGGATCGGTTGCCTAGCACCTCGCGCAGTTTGCCGAAGAAATCCGACCGGTAGCGTTGCAGCTCATTGACGCGCTGGGCGAGCGCCAGGTTCAGTTCCTTGCCCAGTTCCTCGATGCGCACATCCTTGGCCTTGCCCTGCGCGCGGGCCAGATCCAGCGAGGCGGTCAGTTCTTCCAGCTGGCTGCGCAGTGCGCCCAGCTGGCGGTTGAGCAGCTCGATCTGGGCCGCGGACTTTGCGGAAAGTTCGGTCTGAACAGCCAGCTTGTCGCGTTCGCCTTCCAGCTCGGCAAGGCGAGTTGCGGCCTCGGATTCGAGCTGGCGTTTGAGTTCTTCCAGGGCACGGATGTCCTGCGAAAGCTGCGCCATCCGAATCTGGTTTTCTTGGCTTTGCGCCTGCGCCTGGATGAGCGCGTTCCCGGTCTGATCGAGCGACAGGCGCAAGCCGTCGCGCTCGCTCGCGGTTGCTGCCAGAGAGGCGGACAGTTCCTGCGCCTGTGTGAGCGCAGCGGATTTGGCTTCCTGTTCCATCGACAGGGTGCGGGCGAGCTGGGCCAGTTCGGCGTTGAGCTGGGTGAGCGCCTTGTCGCGTCCGGAAATCGCGTCGGACAGCACGAACTGGCCGACGGTGAAGATCAGCAGCATGAATACCAGCACCATCAGCAGCGAACTGAGGGCATCGACGAATCCGGGCCAGAAATCGATGCCGCGGCGGCGGCGTGCGAGGGAGGACATGGCTCAGTGGCGGCCTTCGACCGCGGCGGCGAGGGTGCGTGACAGCAGGCGGAATTCGGCGCGTAGCTCATCGGTCAGGCGGGTGCCGCCGGCATCCTGCTGCGCCAGCGCACGCAGCGCGTTGCGCACCTCGATCTGGGTCTCGGCCAGCTCCGACAGGCCGCGCGAATCGCGCGCCAGATGTTCGGAAAGCCGTGCAAGGTGCGCGTTGAGTTCAGCCATCTGCTGCGCACCGCCGCGACGCTCGCGTTCGCTGTCCACCAGCGCCCGCTGCATCCGCTCCAGACCGTCTGCGGTCTGCTCCAGCAGCGCCTGCACATAGGCCGGCACGCTGGCTTCGCCTTCGCCCAGCGCGCCGCCGGAGGAAAGGCGGGTCATGCCCGAGAGCCAGTCTTCCACCTCGGTGTAGAAGCGATTGGCCGCGCGCGCGGCAAAAAGGTCGATCAGCCCAAGGACGAGCGAGGATGCAAGCCCGAACAGCGAGGTGGAAAAACTCGTCGCCATGCCGGAAAGCGGCTGTTGCAGGCGCGATTTGAGCGTGTCGAACATGGCCACCGCATCGCTGCCGGCGCTCAGGCCGCCGATGATTTCCCCGACCGACGCGATAGTGATGAGCAGGCCCCAGAAGGTGCCGAGCAGGCCGAGGAAAATCAGCAGTCCCACGAGGTAGCGCGACAGGTCGCGCTGTTCCTCCAGGCGCAGGTGGATCGAGTCCAGGATCGAGCGCATCGACTGGGTCGAAAGGCTCTGCGGCTTGCGCCCGGCCTGCGACAACATGCGCGCCATCGGTGCCAGCAGCACCGGCGTTTCCAGAGCGCGGTCGGGACTGGAGCGACGGTAGGTCTCGATCCAGTCGACTTCACGCTGCAAGCGCAGCACCTGCCGCAGGTTGGCCATGACGCCGATGGCAAACACGCCGAGGATCACGGCGTTGAAAACCGGCGTGGCGGAGAACACATGCAGCAGCGGGGCGTGAAGCGCGCCGGCGGTGAGGGCGAGGAGGGCGAGGACGCCGAGCATCCAGATCAGGACGCGCTGGGGTTGGCTCATGGAGACGGCTCTGCGGGCGAGGGCACGGGGAGGATGGAGGGTTGCGGCTGAACCGCAGGACGAACGAACACGACTCTGCGGAACGACGGTTTGGACAAGCTGAACGATCTTCGGTTCCCGGCGCGCGCTGGCGACGGATTTGCGCTTCCTGGGCGTTGAACCTCGGGAATGCAGCGACACCGCGCATTCTTTTCGATACCGACCCACCAAGGAGCGTTCCCATGTCGATCCTACGCAACTGTCTCATCGCGCTGGCGCTGCCGGCGCTCGGTCTTTCCCTGCAGGCCGGCGCGCAGCAGGGACCGGCAGGTCGCGCAGAGGCGCAACAGAAGTCGCCGGTTCCCCTGAGCCAGGCGCAGCAGCAGGTGAGCGAGCGCGCTGCGGCGATGGATGCCAACGGAGATGGCGTCATTGATGCCGGCGAAGTGCTGGCAATGCGGGAAAAGGTGCGCCTGGAGCGCGCCGCGCGCCGCCTGGCGCAGCACGATGCCAATGGTGACGGCAAGGTGAGCGTCGAGGAATTCGCTGCCGCACGGCATGCGCGGCTGGCGGCGCTGGACGCCGATGGAGATGGCGTGATCAGCGCCCAGGAGTTTCGCCATGGACACGGCATGAGGGGCGAGCGCGGGCGGCATCGGCACGGACCGAAAGCCGGAAATGCGACTCCCTGACCGTTCCCGCAGGCTCTGTTACCTTCCATGAATGCAAGCCTGTCGTGGTCCCAGATGCAGGCTCCGGCGATGAGCGCATCGCCGGAGCCTGCCGCCAGTGCCGCGGATCCGGACGCCGACGTGTTGGCGCGCGTCGCGGCCGGCGATGCGCATGCCTTTTCGATCCTGGTCGATCGGCACCTGGCGCGGGTGCATCGTCTGGCCTGGCGTTCGCTCGGTTCGGATGCGGAAGCCGAGGACGTGGCGCAGGAAACTTTCCTGCGCGCCTTCACGCAGATTCCGCGCTGGCGCGCTGGCGGTGCGCGTTTTTCCACCTGGCTGCACCGCGTGGCCCTAAATCTTTGCCACGACCGTTTGCGGCGCCGGCGAGAGGAAATCGCGGTGGATGCGCTTGATTTGGTCGACGACAGCGCAGCGCCCGATCGGTTGCTGGAACACGGACAGCGCCGTCAACGGGTGGAAGACGCATTGGCACAGCTTCCGCAGCGCCAGCGCGAGGCGCTGCTGCTGTGCCATTTCGAGGGGCATTCGAACGCCGTCGCCGCGAGCGTGCTGGAGGTTTCGGTGGACGCGCTGGAGTCCCTGCTGGCGCGGGCGCGGCGCGGTTTGCGGCAGCGGCTGGAAGAAGAACGATCGAGCGCATGATGGCAACGGAACGACGCGATACGGAGACAGGACCATGAACCCACAGTCACGCGAGCAGGCCAACCATCTCCTGGAGGTGCACGGCGCCGACCCGGCGCGCTGGCCCGTACCGTCGCGCGCCTTGCTGGAACAGGCCGATCCCGGGCTGCGGACGCAGCAGCAGTCGCTGGACGCCTGGCTGGCCACCTCGGTGCCGCCGCCGGCTCCCGCACGGTTGCGCGCGGCGATCCTGCTCGCGGCGCACGAGGCGGCAGCCTCGCGGCGATCAGGCGTGCTCGAGGCGCTGCTGGCGCTTTGGCAGGATCTGGGCGGCGCGCGGTTGGCGGTGCCCGCGTTCGCGCTGGCGCTGGCGCTGGGCGTCGGCCTGGGCGCCGGGATGCTGCCCGCGCTGTCCGCGCCGTCGGACGCCGCGAACGACGACCTGCTCAGCCTGGCGATGATCGATGACGGATACGCGGTCCTGTTCACGGAAGAGGTTTCGCCATGACGCCCGCGGCGCGCTACCTGCTGCTCTTCTCGCTCGCGCTCAACCTGAGCCTGGGCGTCGCTCTGGCCTGGTTCCACTGGCACCGGCCGGCCGTGGCCGAGGCACCGCCGCCGCGCGGGGCGATGTTCCGGCACGACGCGCTGCGCGGTGCGCTTGCGCCACGGCGCGGAGGACTGGTCGATGCCGTGGCGGCCCGCCACCGCGAGACCATGCGCGTGCGCATCGAGCGCATGGACGAGGCTCGCGCGACGGTGCGCGAGGCGCTGCGCGCCGAGCCGTTCGATCGCGCCGCGCTGGATGACGCATTTGCCGGCCTGCGCGAGGCCGATTCGCGCACCGCCGCCGAGGCGCACGCGCTGATCTCCGAGGTCGCCGCGGAGGCAAACCCGTCCGAACGCGAGCGGCTTTCCCGCCTCATGGAAGGTCGCCGCCGCCGCGGCAACCACCATCCGCCGCCGCACTGATTTTTCGCGCGACACATGCGTCTCGCGCGCCTGCTTGTCTTCGAAACGCCACAGGATCCGACATGCCCATTCCCCGTCACCGTTTTTTCCTTGCCCTGCTTTGCCTGGCGCTGCTCGCCGGCCTGATGGTCTGGTGGAAAGCCGCCGGCAGGAGCACGCAGGCGGCGCCGGCCACCGCCACCGCCGCGCTGGGGGACATCGAGAACACCGTATCGGCACTGGGCAAGATCGGTCCCAAGACCTATGTCGATGTCGGCGCGCAGCTTTCCGGTCAGCTCGAGAAGCTGCACGTGGAGGTGGGCGATCGGGTGGAGCAGGGCGCACTGCTGGCCGAGATCGACCCGCGCATCTACGAAAGCCGCGTGGCCGGCGACCGCGCGAGGGTCGACAGCCTCACCGCCCAGCTTGCCGAGCGCAATGCGAACCTGGAGCTCGCGCGCCTCACACACGAGCGCAACCGCTCGGTGGCCGAGCGCGGTTTGGTCGCGCGCGAAGTGCTCGACACCAGCGCCGCCCAGCTCAAGCAGGCGCAGGCCCAGATCGTCTCGCTGCGCGCCCAGCTCAAGGAGGCCCAGTCCACGCTGGAGGGCGACGTGGCCAATCTGGGCTATGCGCGCATCTACGCGCCGATGGGCGGCACCGTGGTTTCGCTCACCGCACTGGAAGGCCAGACCCTCAACGCCAACCAGATCGCGCCCAACCTCCTGCGCATCGCCGATCTCGATGCCATGACCGTGACCGCGCAGGTCGCCGAGGCCGACATCGGAAAGGTGTCGGTGGGCATGCCGGCCTACTTCACCACGCTCGGCCAGCCGGGTCGGCGCTGGCAGGGCGCGGTGCGCCAGATCCAGCCCACGCCCGACATCGTCAACGAGGTGGTGCTCTACAAGGTGCTGATCGACGTGGAAAACGCCGACAGCGTGCTGTTGCCGGACATGACCGCGCAGGTGTTCTTCGTGGTTTCGCAGGCGCAGCAGGTGCTCACCGTGCCGGTGGCGGCGGTATTCAGCCCGCCGAACGCGCGCGGCAAGAACTTCGTGCGCGTGCCGGGGCCGGAAGGCACGCCGCCGCGGCCGGTGGAAATCGGCCTGAGCGATCGCGAAAAGGTGCAGATCGTCGCGGGCTTGAGCGCGGGCGATTCGGTGCTGCTGCCGCAGTCCGCCTCCGCGGGCCCTGCGGCAGCGGGTGGCGGCCCGCGCCCGTCGATGGGCATGTTCGGCGGGCCGCGGCGATGAATGCGCCCGAGCGCTCTGACACGGCGCGGTATGTCGCGAGCGCGACCTTGCTGCGCCTGTCGCAGGTCTGCCGGCACTACGGCAGCGGCGAGGCGCAGGTCAAGGCGCTCGACGGCGTGGACCTGGAAATCGGGGCAGGAGAATTCGTCGCCATCGTCGGCCAGTCCGGGTCGGGCAAGAGCACCCTGATGAATCTCCTGGGCTGTCTGGATCGGCCCACGGCCGGGCGCTACGAAGTGCTCGGGCGCGACGTGGCCACGCTCTCGCCCGACGAGCTGGCCGCGCTGCGGCGCGACGCCTTCGGCTTCGTGTTCCAGCGCTACAACCTGCTGGCCGACGCCACCGCGGCGGAAAACGTGGAAATTCCCGCGGCCTACGCCGGGCTTGCGCGACACGAGCGGCGCGCGCGCGCCGAGCAGTTGCTCTCCGGGCTCGGGCTGGGCGATCGCACCGATCACCGCCCCGGCCAGCTTTCCGGCGGACAGCAGCAGCGCGTCGCCATTGCCCGCGCGCTGGTCAACGATGCGCCGGTGATCCTCGCCGACGAGCCGACCGGCGCGCTCGACAGCCAGAGCGGCCGCGACGTGCTGGCCCTGCTCAAGCGACTCAACGCGGAAGGGCGCACCGTCATCCTCATCACCCACGACCCCGGCATCGCCGCGCACGCCGACCGCACCATCGAGCTGCGCGACGGCCGGGTGGTTTCCGATGAGGCTTCCGGAACCGACCACGAACCGCGTCCGCTGCCGGCGGCGCTGGGCATCCGCCGTGCGCAGGGACTGGCTGGAGAGGTGTCCGAAGCGGTGAAGATGGCGCTGCGTTCGATGCGCAGCAATCTGTTTCGCACCGCGCTCACCCTGCTGGGCGTGGTGATCGGCGTGGCGGCCGTCATCGCCATGCTGGCGATCGGCGACGGCAGCAAGCAGGACGTGCTCGACCGCATCGCCGCCATGGGCAGCAACCAGCTCTCGGTGCGCCCGGGTTTCAGCGGCTTTCGCGGCGCCGGCGACATCGCCACGCTCACGCCGGAGGACGCCGAGGCGATCCGCGCGCTGCCCGACGTGGCCCTGGTCTCGCCCGAGCGTTCGGGCAGCTACGTGCTGCGCGCCGGCAGCCTCGACTACCGCAGCCAGGTGCAGGGCGTGTGGCCCGATTTCCAGGCGCTGCGCGACTGGCCGATGGCGCGCGGCAGCTTCATCACCCAGGACGATGTGCGCGGCTACGCGCCGGTGATCGTGCTCGGACAGACCGTAGTGCAGAACCTCTATCCCGACGGCACCGATCCCGTCGGCCAGTTCGTGCTGGTGCGCAACGTGCCCTTCGAGGTGATCGGCGTGCTGTCGGCCAAGGGCGCGTCGAGCTGGGGCATGGACCAGGACGACGTGGCGCTGATCCCGCTCTCCACCGGGTTCATGCGCCTGTTCGGGCAGAGCTTCCTGAGCGGAATCACGGTCAAGGTGGGCAGCGATGTTGCGATGGCGCGCACCGAGGAAGCCATCACCGCGCTCCTCACCGAACGCCACCGCACCGTGGATTTCCAGGTGCGCAACACCGCCTCGCTGCAGGAGGCGGTTTCGGCCACCGCCGACACCATGACCGCGCTGCTGGGCTCGGTCGCTGCCATATCGCTGATCGTGGGCGGCATCGGGGTGATGAACATCATGCTGGTCAGCGTCACCGAGCGCACCCGCGAGATCGGCATCCGCATGGCGACCGGCGCGCGGCGGCGCGACATCCTGCTGCAGTTCAACATCGAGGCCGTCGTGGTGTGCGGCATCGGCGGCCTTCTGGGCGTGGCGCTCGGTCTGGGCGTGGGAATGCTGGTGGAACGCTTCGGCATGGCGGTGGCGTTTTCCGCAGGTCCCGCGCTGCTGGCCTTCACCTGTGCCTTCCTCACCGGCGTGGTGTTCGGCTACCTGCCGGCGCGCAAGGCGGCGTACATGGACCCGGTGGCGGCGCTGACCTACGAGTGATCGCGGTAGGATTCGCGCTCACCCGAGGATTCCATGGCCAAGCTCTATTTCTACTATTCGGCGATGAACGCCGGAAAGACCACCACGCTGCTGCAGAGCGCGCACAACTACCACGAGCGCGGGATGCGCACCCTCATCCTCACGCCGAAGCTGGACAACCGCTATGGCGAAGGCGTGGTGGCCTCGCGCATCGGGCTTTCGGCGCGCGGGCGCATCTTCGAGCGCGATGAGGTGCTCGATGCGCTGGTCGAGGCCGACATTGCGGCGCACGGCGCGCTGCACTGCGTGCTGGTGGACGAAGCCCAGTTCCTCACCCGCGCGCAGGTCTGGCAGATCACCGAGATCGTGGATCGGCTCGACGTGCCGGTGCTGGCCTACGGCCTTCGCACCGATTTTCGCGGCGAGCTGTTCGAGGGCAGCCAGTACCTTCTGGCCTGGGCCGACTCGCTCAGCGAGATCAAGACCATCTGCCACACCGGGCGCAAGGCCACGATGGTGGTGCGGGTGGACGAGCAGGGCCGCGCCGTCACCGACGGGCCGCAGGTGGAGATCGGCGGCAACGACCGCTATGTCTCGGTTTCGCGGCCCGAATTCAAGAAGATCGTGGCCGGAGAAGGGCGGATCGAGCTGCAGCAGCCGCAGCTGCCCTTGCCGCGAACCCGTGCCGGCGATTGATTTAACCGATTCCTAACGCGGGATTTCCCTGCCGCTGGCTACAGTGCCTTTCCGTGCGCTTCACCGCGTCGGACTTCACGCCTGCCTTGTGGACCGCATGTACCTCGACTTCTACGGCCTGCGCGAAGCGCCTTTCTCGATCACGCCCGATCCGCGCTTCGTCTTCCTGAGCGAGCGCCACCGCGACGCGCTGGCGCACCTGCTCTACGGCATCGGCCAGGGCGGCGGCGGCGGTTTCGTGCAGCTCACCGGCGAGGTGGGCACGGGAAAGACCACGCTGTGCCGGCTGCTGCTGGAGCAGCTGCCCGACAACGTGCGCGTGGCCTTGGTGCTCAATCCGCGCCTGACTCCGATCGAGCTGCTCCAGAGCATCGCCGAGGAGCTGAAGATCGACCTTCCCGGCCGGCGCGATTCGCTCAAGGCGCTGGTCGATGCGCTCAACGCCTTCCTGATCGACGCCTACGCCCGGGGCCTGCGCGTGGTGCTGATCGTGGACGAGGCGCAGAACCTCTCCAACGAGGCGCTGGAGCAGATCCGCCTGCTCACCAATCTGGAAACCGCCACCCAGAAACTGCTGCAGATCATCCTGCTGGGCCAGCCGGAGCTGCGCGGCATCGTGGCGCAGCCCGAGCTGCGCCAGCTCTCCCAGCGCATCACCGCGCGCTATCACCTGCTGCCGCTGGATGAGGCCGAGACCGAGGCCTACCTGCGGCATCGGCTGGCGGTGGCGGGCAGCGCGAAGTTTCCCTTCACCCGGCTTGCGGTGCGGCAACTGCATCGCCATTCCGGCGGCGTGCCGCGGCTGATCAACACCATCGCCGATCGCGCCCTGATGGCCGGCTATGCCAAGGAGCAGGCGCAGGTCGGCGACTCGCTGGTGGACCTCGCGGCGCGCGAGGTGCTGGCCTCGCCGCTGCGGCGCTGGCGCGTTCCGCGTCTTGCCTGGCTGGCGCTGGTGCTGCTGGTCGCGCTGGTGGCGGCGGTGTGGCGCTGGCCGGCGCCATCCCGGGTCGTGCCACCACCTGCGGAAGTGGCGGTGGCAGCGGCGGCAGAGGACGAGCTTGCCGCCATCGAGGATCTGGCGGAACTAGACGAAGCCAGCCGCGAGCTGGCTTTCACCCGGCTGCTGGCACAGTGGAAGCTGCGCGCCGCCGAAGTCGATGTCGCCGCCGCGATGCGCTGCGCGCCGACGCTGGCGCCGGGCATTTTCTGCCTGCGCGGCAGCGGCAGCCTGTCCAAGCTCGATGCGCTGGGGCGGCCGGCGGTGCTGCGGCTGGATGCGAACGGGAATGAACGCTGGGCCGTGCTGCTGGGCGTTGGCCGCGAGCGCGTGCGTCTGGCGCTGGGCGGAAAGACGCTGGACGTGGCACGCGCCGATCTGGAGCGGCACTGGCTGGGCGAGTACTACGCGCTCTGGCGCGCGCCGGAGTTCCTGGCCGGTGTCACGCTGCGCCGCGGCGACAGCGGGCCGGGCGTGGAGTGGCTTCGCGGGCGGCTGGTCGAGGGCAAATACCTGCAGGCCGATCTCGACGGACCTGCGCTGTTCGATGTCGCGATCGAGGCCGGCGTCAGGGCGCTGCAGGGCGACACGGGACTCCTGCCCGACGGCATCGTCGGACCGGAGACACTGATGGCGGTCAGCGGCATCGGTCGCGACGCCCCGCGCCTGCGGCGCAGGCTTTGACGGCAGAGGTTGCGCACGATGTCCCTGATCCTCGAAGCCCTGAAGAAGTCCGAAGCCGAGCGCAGGCTCGGTCACGCGCCCGATCTCCTGACCCCTGCGCGCGCCGCGCCGCCGCGACGTCCGGCCTGGTTGGCGGGCTTTGCCCTTGGGCTGGCGCTGGCGCTGCTGGCCGTGGCGCTGGCGGCGTGGTGGTTCCGGCCCGCGCCGGCACCCTCGGGTGCGATCGCAGGACAGGAGGAGGCGCCCGACAGGATCGCGCCCGTGCCGGAAGGGCGCGCAGCGCAGGAGGCTCCTGTTCCGATCCGACGCAGCCCGCGCCCGCAGCGCATCGAATCCGTTCCGCCCACCGTGGCACCTGCCCCGGCCCCGCGCGAGGAAGCCTTCGCCGCCCGCGAGCGGGAGTCGATTGCGCTTCCGGCCGCTGACTCCCCCTTCACGCTGCCCTCCGAAGTGCCGCCCTCCGCGACGCCTGCCGCGAGTGCGACGCCCGCGCCCGAGCCAGCACCGGAGCCTGCGCTGGAGTCCTTGCCCACGCTGGCCTGGTTCACCGCCGCCGAGCGCGACGGGCTGCCGCCGCTGCGCCTTTCGATGCACGTCTACGACGCCAACCCGCAGGCGCGCTTCGCGCTGATCGACGGCCATCGCCTGCGTCAGGGCGATGCCGTTGCCGACGGTCTGCAGCTTGCGGAAATCCGTCCCGACGGCGTCGTGCTCGACTGGCGCGGCCGGCGTTTCCTTTTGCCGCGACCCTGACTCCGGAGGTTTGCCCCCATGTTCGTCCACGTTCCGTCCCGTCGCCGCGCCGCGCCGACCTGGGCCACGCCCCTGCTGGTGGTGGCCTGCATGGCGGTGTGGGTGTGGCTGGCGACCGGTGAACCGGCCGCGCGGGGCCCCTTCCTGCAGCGCTGGGGCACGGTGCCCGAAACGCTGTTTGCCGGCAGCGCGTTCCGTGACATGGTGGCCAGCGGCCGCGTGCTGACCCTGGTGTCGGCGGTCTTCGTGCATGCCGACTGGCTGCATCTGGTCGGCAACCTGCTGTTTCTGGTGATCTTCGGCGTGCCCTCGGAGCGGGCGCTGGGGCCGTGGCGGCTGCTGGTGCTTTTCCTGGTCTGCGGTGCGCTGTCGAATCTGGCCGCGGCCTGGTCGCTCCAGCACACCCACGCGGCCGTGATCGTGGGCGCGAGCGGAGCGATTTCCGGGGTGATCGGTGCCTACCTGGCGCTGTTTCCGCGCGCGCACCTGGGCTTCGTCGTTCCGCTCGGATTGTTCCTTGAGTTCGTGCGCACCCCCGCGCCGCTGCTGATCGCGATCTGGGCGCTCCTGCAGCTGGGCTTCGTCTGGGTCGGGCCGGCCTTCGGCGCGGTGGCGTGGTGGGCGCACCTCACCGGCTTTGCGGTGGGCATGGTGATGGCGCTGCTGTGGCGCCCGGCGGTGGCCCGACGGCTGCGGCGCTGAGGTTCCCGGCACGCCTGCCGATTGAGCCTCATCGGGCTGCTGCGCTAGTCTGGCGCATTGCCTTTCCGTGCCCGCGACCATGCAAGAGACGTATGACCCGAAAGCGGTGGAAGCCGCCACGCAGCAATTCTGGAACGCTACCCGCGCCTACGAGGTGAAGGAGGATACGGGCAGGCCCAAGTATTTCTGCCTCTCGATGCTGCCTTATCCCTCGGGCGCGCTGCACATGGGGCATGTGCGCAACTACACGATCGGCGACGTCATCAGCCGCTTCAAGCGCATGACCGGCCACAACGTGCTGCAGCCGATGGGCTGGGACGCCTTCGGCCTGCCGGCGGAGAACGCCGCGATCAAGAACCGCACCGCACCGGCCAAGTGGACCTACGCCAACATCGACCACATGCGCAGCCAGCTCCAGGCGCTGGGCTATGCGATCGACTGGTCGCGCGAATTCGCCACCTGCCGCCCGGACTACTACGTCCACGAGCAGCGCATGTTCACGCGGCTGTTCAGGAAAGGCCTGGTGTACCGAAAAATGAGCGTGGTCAACTGGGACCCAGTGGACCAGACCGTGCTCGCCAACGAACAGGTGGTGGACGGGCGCGGCTGGCGTTCGGGCGCGCTGGTGGAAAAGCGCGAGATCCCGCAGTGGTTCCTCAAGATCACCGACTACGCCCAGGAGCTGCTCGACGGGCTCGACACCCTGCCGGGCTGGCCGGAAGCGGTCAAGACCATGCAGCGCAACTGGATCGGGCGCTCGGAGGGCCTGGAAATCGCCTTCCGGCTGGAGGATTCGGACGAATCGCTGCGCGTCTACACCACCCGCCCCGACACCCTGATGGGCGTGACCTTCCTTTCCGTCGCGGCCGAGCATCCGATCGCGCTGGCAGCGGCCGAAGGCTATGACGAACTGAGCCGGTTCATCGAAGAATGCCGCCGCGGCGGTACCGCCGCGGCCGATCTGGAAACCCAGGACAAGCGCGGCGTGTTCACCGGCCGCTACGCCATCCACCCGGTCACCGGCGCGCGCGTTCCGATCTGGGCCGCCAATTTCGTTCTGATGGGATACGGCACCGGCGCGGTGATGGCGGTGCCCGGCCATGACGAGCGCGACTGGGAATTCGCGCAGAAGTACGACCTGCCGATCCGCATGGTGATCGTGAGCGAGGCGGTGGCGCAGGCCATCGCCGAGGTGCAGCGCGACGTGCAGCGCCACGACGATCCGATGGAAGCCGCGCTGGGCGAGTCGGCGCAGGTGGATGTCTACGAGGCTTCCGAAGCGGTGCGCGTGATCGAGGAATTCGAGCGCGGAATCCTGGAGGAGGGTGCCTGCGTCGAGCGCGGCATCCTGGTCAATTCCGGGGAATTCGACGGAATGGATTTCGACGCGGCGTTCGATGCGCTGGCGCGGCGTTTCGAGCGCGAGGGCACGGGCGAGCGCAAGGTCAACTACCGCCTGCGCGACTGGGGCGTCTCGCGCCAGCGCTACTGGGGCTGCCCGATCCCGATGATCCGCTGCGAGCGCTGCGGCGATGTGCCGGTGCCCGAGGACCAGCTTCCGGTGGTGCTGCCCGAAGACGTGGCGTTTTCCGGGGTGCGTTCGCCGATCAAGGAAGATGCCGACTGGCGCAAGGTCGCCTGCCCCGGGTGCGGCGGCGCGGCCGAGCGCGAAACCGACACCTTCGACACCTTCATGGAGTCGAGCTGGTACTACGCCCGCTACACCTCGCCCGGCGCGACCGACATGGTGGACGAGCGCGCGCGCTACTGGCTGCCGGTGGACCAGTACATCGGCGGCATCGAGCACGCGATCATGCACCTGATGTATTTCCGCTTCTACCACAAGCTCCTGCGGGATGCGGGCATGGTGGACGGTGACGAGCCGGCAACCAACCTCCTGTGCCAGGGCATGGTGATCGCCGACACCTTCTACCGCGAGAACGCCGACGGTTCGAAGGAATGGTTCAACCCGTCCGACGTCACCGTGCAGCGCGACGAAAAGGGACGCAGCGTGGGCGCGACGCTGGATTCCGACGGCCGGCCGGTGGCGATCGGCGGCGTCGAGAAGATGTCCAAGTCCAAGAACAACGGCGTCGATCCGCAGTCGATGATCGACAAGTACGGCGCCGACACGGTGCGGCTGTTCTCGATGTTCGCCTCGCCCCCCGATCTCTCGCTGGAGTGGAACGAGGCCGGCGTGGAGGGCATGAGCCGCTTCCTGCGCCGGCTGTGGACGCAGGTGGCGCGGCACATGGCCGACGGCCCGGTCGCGGTGCTCGAAGCCGCCTCGCTCACGCCGGCGCAGAAGACCCTGCGCCGCCAGTTGCACGAAACCATCCAGAAAGTGACCGACGACTACGGCCGGCGCCTCTCGTTCAACACCGCCATCGCCGCGGTGATGGAGCTGCTCAACGCGCTGGCGAAGTTCGACGACGCTTCTCCCAACGGCCGCGCGCTGCGGCACGAGACGCTGCGCACCGTGGTCCTGCTGCTCAATCCGATCACCCCGCACGTTTCCTTCTCGCTGTGGCAGGCGCTGGGCGAGGCGCAGGCGCTGATCGATGAAGTGCCGTTCCCGCAGGCCGATCCGGCCGCGCTGGTGCGCGAGGCGCTGACCCTCGCGGTGCAGGTCAACGGCAAGCTGCGCGGCACCATCGAAGTGGCGGCCAGCGCCACCCGCGAGGAAGCGCAGGCCATCGCGCTGGCCGATCCGGGCGTGGCAGCCTTCCTTTCCGGCAAGACGATCGCCAAGGTGATCGTGGTGCCGGGCAAGATCGTCAACATCGTCGCCAACTGAGGCGGGAAACGGATGCCGACCATGCTGCCCACGCTCAGGACCGACACGCCGCTGCTGTACGTCGCGCCGCTGTCCGGCTATGCCTACAAAGTGGCGCTCGCGCTGCGCCTGCTCGGGATGCCCCACGCGCTGCGCACGGTCGATCTGTCCGTGCCGCGCGCGCAGCGCCCGCAAGCGTTCCGCACCGTGGCGCGTTTCGACGAGGTGCCGGTGCTGCTGATCGACGGGCTGGCGCTGTGCCAGTCCAACGCCATCCTGGAATACCTGGCGCGTCGCCAGAGCGCGCTGCACGAAGGCGACGAGAGCCAGCGCCTGAAGGTGCGCGAATGGCTGGCCTGGGAGGGCGAGCAGATCGGGCTCAACCTCGCCCACGCCTGTTCGGCGCGGCAGTTCGGCAGGCACCCTTCGGCCGTGGTCGAGTGGTACGACGCGCGTGTGGCCGCCAACCTCGCGCGGCTGGCCCAGGTGCTGGAGGATCGCCCCTTCCTCGTGGGCGAGCTTCCCACCGTCGCGGACGTGGCCTGCTATGCCTGGCTGCCCTACGCAAGGGCGCAGGGGCTGTTCGAGCCGCTGCCGCCGGCCGTGGCGGCGTGGGTCGCTCGCATCGCTGCGCTGCCCGGTTACTCCGATCCGGAGACGATCTTCGCCGGAGCTGCGCCATGCGCCGACTGATGCTTATCCTGCTTTTCCTGGGCGCGCTGCTGCAGGCCTCCTGCGGATTCCGGCTGCGCGGGGAGATTTCCCTGCCGCCCGAGCTGCAAAGCCTGCGGGTGCAGGTGGCCGATCCCTTCTCGCCGCTGCAGCGCAATCTCGAACAGGCGCTGGCGCGCGCCGGTGCGCGCGAACCTGTGGGCAAGGAGCGTGCCGCGCTGCTGCGCATCGGCAGCAACCGGATCACGCGCATGCCGCTGTCGGTCGGTCGGACCGGTCGCGTGCAGGAATACAGCATGCGCTATGAGGTCAGGATGGAGCTGGTCGATGCCGCTGGCCGGGTCGTGGTGCCCGAGCAGGAGGTCGCGCTGGAGCGCAGCTACCAGTTCGAGACGCTGCGCGCCCAGGGCACGCCCGGCGAGGAGGAGGTGGTGCGCGCCGAGTTGGAACGCGACATGACCCAGGCCATCCTGCGGCGCATCCGGGCCGCGTTTTCCGGCACCTGATGCCGCTCTCCCCGGCCCAGTTCGAACAGCGTCTGGCGCGCGATGCGCTGCCCGCCGTGCTGCTGCTGGCGAGCGGCGAGCCGCTGCTCCTGCTGGAGGCCGGCGACGCCGTGCGCCGGCGTGCGCGCGAAGCCGGCCATGTCGAGCGCACGGTGTTCGACGTCGATGCGAACTTTGACTGGAGCGAGCTGGACGTGGCGCTGTCCAGCCTGTCGCTGTTCGCCTCGCAGCGCCTGATCGAGGTCCGCCTTCCCACCGGCAAGCCCGGCAAGGAGGGCGGCGAGGCGCTGGCCCGGCTGGCCAGGACGCCGGCGCCGGACGTCCTGCTCCTGGTGCAGGCGGCGCAGTGGAGCCGGGCGCACGAAACCGCCTGGGTGAAGGAGATCGACCGTGCCGGCTGGTTCGTGCCGATGTGGCCGGTCAAGCCGGGCGAACTTCCCGCGTGGATCTCGCGGCGGCTTGCGGCTCGCGGGCTGCGCGCCGACGCCGGCGCGGTGGCGATCCTGGCCGAACGCTGCGAAGGCAACCTGCTCGCCGCCGCGCAGGAAATCGACAAGCTCGCCCTGCTGCATCCGGGCGGCAGCTTCGACGCCGCGGTCCTCGGTCAGCTGGTGGCCGAAAACTCCCGCCACGACGTGTTCGGTTTGGTCGATGCCGCGCTCGCCGGCGAGCTTGCGCACGCGCTGCGCATCCTGCAGGGGCTGCGCGGCGAGGGTGCGCAGGTGCCGGCGCTGCTGGCGTGGGTGGCCTCGCAGGCGACGATCCTCGCGCGCCTGGCGGGCGCGCAGGCGCGCGGCGAGAATCTTTCCGCGGCGATGCAGGCGGCCGGCCTGTGGCAGAGCAAGGAGCAGGCGTTCCGATGCGCGCTGGCGCGCGGCAAGCCTGCCGATTTCGAGCGCCTGCAGGCGACCTGCGCGCGCCTGGACCGCATCTCCAAGGGGCGCGAGATCGGCGATCCCTGGGTCGCGATGGAGCGGGTGGTGGTGGCCATCGCCGCGCCCGGCGCGCTGCCGGCGTGACGCGCGCCGTGACGCTGCACGCGATCTACGGCGGGGCCTTCGATCCGGTTCATCTGGGCCACCTTGCCGTGGCCCGCGCAGTGCGGGACGCGCTCGACGCGACCGTGGCGCTGGTGCCTACCGGCGACCCGCCGCACCGCGCGCCGGCGCGGGCGGGTGCCGGCGACCGCCTCGCCATGTGCGAGCTGGCGCTGCGCGGCGAGCGCGATCTGTGCGTGGACGCGCGTGAACTGCGCCGGCGCGGGCCGAGCTACAGCATCGACACCCTTGCCGAACTGCGCGCCGAACGCGGCGCGGACGCGGCGCTGGCGATGGTGCTCGGAGACGACGCCTTTGCCGGCCTCGCCGGCTGGGAACGCTGGACCGGGCTGTTCGAGCTGGCGCACATCGTGGTGGCGAGCCGGCCGCAGCACGCCCGCATTCCTGCGGTGCTGGCCGAGGCGGTGTCGTCTCGCCTGACGACGAACGCTGCCGACTTGCACGAGGCGCCGGCGGGCCGGGTGCTGCGGCTGGAAATCGCGCCGCACCCGCAGTCGTCCAGCCAGATCCGGGCGCGCTGCGCGGCCGGGGAAACGCTGGCGCGCTGGGTGCCCGCGGCCGTTGAGGACTACCTCGCCGCGCGCGGGCTGTACCGAGACGAGGTCACGGCGACGAACGGCGTATAATCTGCCCAATTCTTCGCGCCAAGGCCCATCGATTGTCCGCATCCTCCGCTGCTCCATCCCCCGAGCCGCTGCTGCGCGTGATCCGCGCCGCGCTGGAAAACCTCAAGGCCATCGATGTGCGGGAAATCGACGTGCGCGGCAGGAGCGGCGTCACCGATTTCATGGTGATCGCTTCGGGCACTTCCACCCGCCACGTCAAATCCATCGCCGACGAAGTCCAGCGCCGCGCCCGGCAGGATGGCTTCGCACCGATCGGTGTGGAAGGCGAGCGTGAAGCCGAATGGGTGCTGGTCGACCTGGGCGACGCGGTGGTCCACGTCATGCTGCCGCGGATGCGCGAGCTGTACCTGCTCGAACGGCTGTGGGGCGATGACCGGCGCGCGCCGTCGCAGGACGTCGCGCGCCCCGCGTCCGCCTGAACGGGCTTCGGTACGCGCATGAAGGCGCGCCTGATCGCGGTGGGTGACGCCGCCCCGGGCTGGGTTGACGAAGGCTTTTCCGAATACCGCAAGCGGCTTTCACGCTGGCTGCCGCTGGAACTGGTCGAAATCGTCCCCGGCCTGCGCGGCAAGGGGCGCGATCCGCGTCGCGCCATGCAGGAAGAAGGCGCGCGCGTGCTGGCGGCGGTTCCCAAGGGCACGCGCGCGGTGCTGCTCGACGGCTCCGGCCGCGCCTACCGGTCCGAAGACCTGGCCGCGCGCCTGGAGCACTGGCGCGCGGCGGGTCAGGACCTGGCCTTCCTCATCGGCGGGCCGGAAGGCCACGCGCCCG
>Ga0116141_10000699_pt1 | contig 27336 bp, 25 predicted proteins | sample AD_UKC097_MetaG_FD_89744 | JGI IMG/M metagenome (GOLD analysis project Ga0116141, IMG submission 89744) | Active sludge microbial communities of municipal wastewater-treating anaerobic digesters from USA - AD_UKC097_MetaG | ecosystem: Engineered > Bioreactor > Anaerobic > Digestate | place: USA...
GCCGAAAAGGATGCCGTAGCGCACGAAGACCACGGTCTTTTCATGGTAGTATTCGATGAAGGCTTTTTCGATGGGCTGGGGGAATCGGAGCTTTTTCAGGAAAGCTCGTATCTCGCTCTCGGTGTATGATAAAAGTTCGGCCATTGGCCCCCGCGCTTCTGGGAGACGGCATGGGTGATTCGGTATCCCGCCGTGCCCGTATCTGTCTGCCGACAAAATTACCACTCTGTATACCATAATATCAAGTGATTTTTGTTGATACTATCAGGGGTGGTTGATATATTAGTATTCCATAAAGAACTTAAATTTTTCTGATCAATCGTTATGGATTATCCCGTGGTTTCAGGGTAATTGTGAGAATTTATCGCGCATTCCCGGGATTTACACGAAAGGAGAGTGCCTATGCCGGTCTACGAATTCAAATGCAAGGATTGCGGCCATGTCTTTTCAGAGTTGAGAAAGCTCGGCGACTTTCACGCCGGCAACTGCGAGAAGTGCGGTTCCGCAGCGGTGACAAAACTTTTTTCCGGGTTCTCCGCGGGCGCGCAGGGGTCGTCGTGCGCGCAGTCGGGAGGCGGTTGAAGACCGCACTGACGGCCCGTGTGGCCGGGTACTATCACCCCCATTTTTTTTATTGACAGTTTTCCCCGCAGTTCAATTATGTTTCTATTAATAGAAACGATTGTCCGTTTCGTTCCGCGGTGTCCGCGATATGTCGCATAACACGTGTTCCGGGTCCAGGTATCCATGAGCCAGCTTAAGGAGATAGCCGCCGTTCTCGCAGAGATCGACGATGACAAGCTCATCGAGCGTTTTTTCAAGAGCGTTCTCACGAAAAGCGAGATCAACGAGATTGAAAGGCGCTGGGAACTGGTAAAGCTCCTGAACGAGGGGATGAGCCAGAGGAAAATCGCGGAAAAGCTGGGGGTCAGTCTCTGCAAGATTACGCGGGGCTCCCGGGAGCTGAAAAAAAATCCCTCGGCGTTCCGGGAATTCATCGACCGGCACAATGCCGCGGCCGGGAAAACCCCGGTGTGATACAGTATCGCGCGTCCCTTGCCCGACGGTTATGGTACGGTACGCTATCGAAATTACAGAGCAGCACCAATATTCAATTAGGAGACAGCCATGCAAACCCGAGTAATCCTGACCGAAGACGAAATGCCCAAACAGTGGTACAATCTCGCCGCCGACCTTCCCAGTCCCATGCAGCCGCCCCTGGGTCCCGACGGCAAACCCGTATCGCCCGACATGCTGGCCCCGGTCTTCCCCATGAACCTGATAGAGCAGGAAGTGAGCCAGGAGCGCTGGATAGACATACCCCAGGGAGTTCTGGAGATTCTCTACCGCTGGCGCCCGTCGCCGCTGCACCGGGCCTTCGCGCTGGAAAAGTTTCTTGGCACGCCCGCGAGAATTTACTACAAGAATGAATCCGTGTCGCCGGCAGGGAGCCACAAGCCCAACACGGCGGTACCGCAGGCCTGGTACAACAAGGAGTTTGGCATCAAGAAGCTCACCACGGAAACCGGCGCCGGCCAGTGGGGAAGCGCCCTGTCGTTCGCCTGCGCGCTCATGGGACTGGAGTGCAAGGTGTTCATGGTGCGGATCAGCTTCGAGCAGAAGCCTTACCGGAAAATGATGATGCAGGCGTGGGGCGGAACATGCATCCCCAGCCCCAGCACCGTGACCAACGCCGGGCGTGAAGTCCTCAAACAGCATCCGGACACGCCGGGCAGCCTGGGCATCGCCATCAGCGAGGCCGTCGAGGCGGCGGTGACGGATACCACCGGGCAGACGCGCTACGCGCTGGGGAGCGTGCTCAACCACGTGATGCTCCACCAGACGATCATCGGCCTGGAAGCGAAGAAGCAGCTTGCCAAGATAGGCGAGAAGAAGGTGGACGTGGTCATCGCGTGCGCCGGCGGCGGCAGCAACTTCGCCGGTCTCTCGTTCCCCTTCACCGCCGACAAGATCAACGGCGCGAACATCGAGATCATTCCCGTGGAGCCGGCCTCGTGCCCCACGCTGACCAAGGCGCCCTTCATCTACGATCACGGCGACGTGGCGAAGATGACGCCGTTGCTTCCCATGCACTCGCTGGGGCACAGCTTCGTGCCCGAGGCGATTCACGCCGGGGGCCTGCGGTACCATGGCATGGCGCCGCTTGTGTCCCAGGCGGTTGTGGAAGGGCTCCACACGCCGATGGCCATACCGCAGCTGGAGTGTTTCCAGGCGGCGGTGACTTTCGCGCGGACGGAGGGCATCATCATCGCCCCCGAAACGAGCCACGCCGTCGCGGCCACCATCCGCAAGGCGAAGCAGGCGAAGGAGGAGGGCAAGGAGAAGGTGATCATCTTCAACCTGAGCGGGCACGGACTCCTCGACCTCAACGGCTACGATTCCTATTTCCAGGGCAAACTCGCTGACCACGAGATGCACCAGGACGAAGTAGACGCCGCCCTGGCGGAGCTCAAGGGACTGCCGAAGCCGGCCATCAACAGGACCGGCAAGTGGTAATTATTACGGAAGGCGCGGATATATATCCGCGCCTTCCGTTTTATGACCGGAATTGACGGTTGATATTTTCGAGAAGCAGGCGAGGAAGCGCTTCCGCGCTTGCGGTGTTCATCATGGAAAAATACGACAAAGAAGAAGGCTACTGCAGAACCCTGGGGCATTACGTACCCTTCAGCTACTGCCGCTCCATGAAAGACGGGATTCCCTGTCACCGTGTACTTGACTGCTGGTTTGAAAGGTTCCCCGTGGACGAGTATCTCAAGGCCCATTACGGCGAGGATGAAATCGCCCGGATACTCGAGCCGCCGAAACAGAAGATATCGTCCCTCATCGAGCTCATCGAAAAAGCCCGCCGCGGATAATCGTAACGCTCACCCCGTAAACTTGAAAAGCTTCTGTATAAGCGAAAGCCGTTTCCCGTAAGGGGGATACCGCAGCGGCATGTCCACGATGTTCAACCTCCTTAGAATGCTCCTCCGGTGGGTGAAGGTGTCGAAGCTCGTCCTGCCGTGGTAGCTCCCCATCCCGCTGTCGCCTATCCCGCCGAAGGGAAGCGTGGTGCTGCCCACGTGAGAGATGGTGTCGTTGATGCAGCCGCCGCCGGAGGACGTCTGTTCCAGGACACGCTCCCACGTGGCGCGGCTCTCGGAGAAAACGTACAGCGCCAGGGGGCGCGGCATGCCGTTGATGATGGCGATCGCCTCGGAGAGATTGTCGTAGGTCCTCACGGGGAGTAGCGGCCCGAAGATCTCCTCCCGCATCACCGGGTCCTGCATGGACACCTTGTCCATGACGGTGGGGGCGATATAGTGTTCCCTGGCATCGGTCTCTCCGCCGTGCACTATCGTCCCGCTCTTCATCAGGGCCGATACCCGGGAGAAGTGGCGCGCGTTGATGATGCGCGCGTAGTCCGGGCTCTTCTTCGGGTCCGTTCCATAGAAGGAAACGATCGCCTCCTTCAGCATGCGTATCGCCCTTTCCTTTATGCCGCTCTGCACGAGGAGATAGTCCGTCGCGAGGCAGGTCTGGCCGGCGTTGAAGAACTTGCCCCAGGCGATGCGCTTCACCGCGTGGTCGAGCCTGGCGTCGCTGTGGAGGACAACCGGGCTTTTCCCCCCGAGCTCCAGGGTTACAGGCGTGAGGTGCTTCGCGGCCGCGTCCATGATGATCCTGCCCACGGCGGTGCCGCCGGTGAAGAAGATGTAGTCGAATTTCTGCGCGAGCAGGGCCTGCGTTTCCGGGACACCGCCCTCGACGACGGCAACGTACCGCGGGTCGAAGTGCTTTCCTATGAGCGAGGCGATGACCGCGGAGGTGGCCGGCGCGAGTTCCGAGGGCTTGAGTATCGCGCAGTTCCCCCCGGCGATGGCGCCCACCAGCGGGGCCAGGGTGAGGAGGAACGGATAGTTCCAGGGGCCGATGATGAGGGATACGCCATAGGGCTCGCGGTACACTGTGCTCGTCGAGGGGAAATGGATGATGGGCGTGGACACTTTTTCCGGTTTTGACCAGGAGCGGACCTTCCGGGCCGCCTCGCGCAGCTCGGGATAGAGTATGCCTATCTCCGCAGCATACGCCTCGAACCGCGGCTTTCTCATGTCCTGCTCCAGGGCGGACATGATCTCTTCCTCCCGGGACCGTATCGCCTTCTCCAGCAGCACCAGTTGTTTTTTTCTGAATGAAACGTCCCTCGTGGCCCCGCTGTTGAAGTAGTCCCGCTGCCTGTCAATGGTGTCCCGTATGGTTTTTACATTCATGGTTTTTCCCTTCTGGTTGAAAATCCTCCGTGGTGCATTAAAAGGCACTGGTGTGAGAATACTCCCATCAATCGGATCAACTTTCAAGACAATTATTTTGGAGGGCGCCATCGGGGAGCAGAAGTCTACCGGCACCGGAATATTGAGGGCCGTCTCCTGGGGGGAACGAGTCGATCCGGGAAACAGCGCAGTCCTCGCAGCGGGTGGCCGGTTTCCCGGCGCTCATCAGGGAGAAAACAAAGATGCTGAAGAGCGTCACCGACGTCTTCAGCATCTGACGGGAGCGGATGTTCCGGAGGCCCCGGGTTACATGGCCAGCTGCAGGTTCCTGCCGCTGTGCCGGAGCACGAAGTCGGGCACAATCCCCAGGTTGATGTACCTCTCCTGGAGGTCCCGGGGCAGGTACTTGAAGTCGCGTATCTTGCCGCGGCAGTTCTTGGCGCCGCAGCGGCAGTCCATTTCCCAGTAGTCCTCGGCCATGGTGGTCGAGTAGTCGAAGGTTATCTCCTCCCCCTTGTGGATGGTCTTGATGGCGAACAGCAGGACGGAGTCCCCCATTATCCTGATCCCCGTGTTAGGATTGCAGGAATGGTTGATGTAGTTGTCGGGCGTCCGCGTGGGCCCCAGGAACAGGTTTTCGCTTATCTGCAGAAAGTGGTTGTTCCCCGGCACCAGCTTCCTCTTGTACTCCTCCATGGTGTAGGTCTTTCCCCTGAACTCGATGATGAATGAATGCGCGTCAAAATGCCTGTTCGCGAAGATCGATTTACCCTTGTTGGTGACCTTCATCGTCAGGTAACATACGTCGATTAATTGCTCGGTGTCCATACATGCTCCGGATTTCAGTTCATTAGAGTATTCGCCTTTCGGTAACCCATACTTCCCGTCCCCGACTGCACCAGACAGTGCGGGGTATGAAAGCGGTCAATTACAAAAGCGAATTAAGCAATGGGTTCGATAAAAAAACGATCTGAAAAATGATACTGGTGCTGGATGATGTCGGTTCACCGGTGTAGCCCGAATACCTCCCCCCTCGTGGGTGTAAAATGATGATCATGGATACTTGCTGATAATAATAACAACAATTCGCCGGATGTTGTAAATATTTTTTGGATTTTTAAATTTTTTTGTCCTTTACCGCGTAGACTTCCATGGTGTCAGAAAATGACACTATTTTCGATATCCCCGAATAGAGGGCCCTGGCCGCCCCCAGACCCGCGAGTAGCGGCGGAAAAAACCGGCTGGGATGTATCCCTCCGGGGCGGGTGACCACCCGGCGGTACCCCATTGCCTTCAGCGCCCTTTGTATTATCCGGGGCGATATATCAACCCTGTGGTCCTCCGGGTGGGTGGCGCACCACTCCTCCCGGTGGAGCAAAAACTGGGGACCGAAGAGCGAGGGCATGGAAAACGCGAAAATTCCCCCCGGCTCCAGCAGTGAGGTGATCCTCTCCAGCGCCGAACGTGTATCCGGAACATGTTCCAGGAAATACCAGGCGGTAATCACCCGGAAGCCCGGGACGAGAGCCGCGTCATCAAAGCCCGAGGTGATGACGGGTATCTGGAACGTGTCCCGGCAGTATCCGGCGGCGTGGTCCGAAATCTCGAGCCCCGTGACGTCGCGGAAACCCGCGTCCGCGGCGGCCTTGAGAAAAAAACCGTAGGCGGATCCGAGGTCCAGCAGGCTGCCTGGCGCGGATCCGTGTTCCCGGAGCATTTTCAAAATCAGATCGAGTCGCCCCCGGGAGAGGTTGTAGATGGTGTCGAAATCCTCCACGTAGGTCTTGCCGTACTGGGCACGGTATTCCTCGTTGAAGTAGGCTGAATCGTAGGGAAGTGCCCTGTGGGAGGCGTTGTGAACGGCGCCGCACCGCGCGCAGCGGAGCAGGGTGAGCCTCCCGGAGCACACTGCCCTGCCTTCCGGCGAGAGGCACAGGGGACATCGTTCACCGGGTGCCATGCGGGGCCGGATTATTCGGCTTTCTTGCGCTTCTTGGCGGGTTCCACGACGATGGATACGCCGCGGATCTTGGTTTTGTCGAGGGACACCAGTACCAGCTCGGCGAACTGCTCCGGTATTTCGATGAACGAGTAGGTCGAATGGATGTCGATCTTGCCCACGGACTTCCCGTCGATCCCGGAGTGCTTCACTATCTCCCTGATGAGGTCGCCCGGCGAGATGTTGTGGCTTTTCCCGATGTTGATGAAAAGGCGCGCCTTCCCGTCCTTGATGTCCTCGAAGACCACGCTCCCCGGGGCCGCCACGCGCATGAGGTCGTTCACTTCGAAATCGAGATTCGAAATGTCGCCCAGCTGTTCCTTCAGGAGGGCCGCGGCCAGTCTTTTTGTGGCGCTGAAGAACGGCAGACGCTTCTTGAGCTTTTTCAGCAGCAGGACGTATTCGGCAAGGTCGTCGGACAGGGCGCTTTCCAGTATCTTTTCCAGCTTCTTCTTCTTGTTCATGGTGGCCTCGTTGGTTCGGCGCCGGCTCCTCCCGGGAGCGTGGCGGCGCGGTCATGTGTTCACGATGACGCGGCGGTGTGCGTATCGTGCTGGCCGGGATTATCACCGGCATGCGATTTTCCCGGCAAACGGTGAGCAGAATATTTACAATGCCCGCAAAATATCAAGACTTTTTCAGGGCATCAGGCGCGGCAGCGGTATCCCACGTTCCGAACGGTTTCGATTATCGTGTTGAACTCCTCGCCCAGCTTGCTGCGGAGCCTCCTGATGTGCACGTCCACGGTCCGCGTACCGCCGATGTACTCGACGCCCCAGATCTTATTGAGAAGATCCTTGCGGGAAAAGACCTCGCCCTTGTTCTCCACGAGGAACCTGAGAAGCTCGAACTCCTTGTAGGTGAAATCGAGCTTGATGTTGTTCATGTACACCGTGTATTCCTTGACGTTGATCCTCAAACTGCCGGCGGTGATGATGTTCTCGTCCTGCACCGAGTTGTGTTCCCACATGAGTATCCGGAGGCGGGTCATGACCTCGCCCTTCCTGAAGGGGTAGACGATGAACTCGTCGAAAAACCAGTCGACGCTGAACTTCTCCAGGTGGTTGACCCTGAGGATGAGCAGGACGGGAATACCCTGGAGTTTTTTCCTGATTTTCGAAAGGTAGAACTGCAGGCTGTCGCCCGTTTCGAGGTTGGACGCGTCTACCGCCAGGAGGGTGATTTCGTCGGGCCTGATTGAGTCGAAGGAACGGAAATTCCGGATTTCATGTTTTTCCACGTTGTCCTGGAATTCTACGGAAAGCTCCTTGTTGTCGGTCAGCAGACCTATGGTTGTAAGGGACATCGTTCGTGCATACCGGAGTAGTGTTTACCTTTGCCGTCTGCAATGCTCGCACAGGGTTTTTGAATAATCAATAACAATTTATTCCAGGGGAAGAATTGATTTCTCATTCCGTGAAAAATACGCGGTATAACGCAATAGGACGGTTTCAGGATGCCTGGGCGCGGCAGCATATTTATATTGACATTATCGGGCCATTTTCGTATTTTTACTGCCTTGAGACGCCGCAGGTTCCGGGTTCATGGCGGATGCATGAATCCGGGTAGTGATATGGGTGCGTGTGCAATCATTTCGAGTCTGCTGGAGGGCAGTATGAAGAAGTTTCTGTACGGATGTGCGTGGCTCCTCGTTCCGGTCATGTTCGGCTGTTCAACGATAGATGTCGCTATAAACAAGAAGGTCGATGTCACGAAAAAGCTGAACAAGATCGTCGTCTTCCCCTTCGAAATAAAGTCGGCGCACTGGGGGGACGAGTTCTCCGATTCGATCACCCACTACCTGTTCAAGACGGGAAGGGTGGACGTGGTGGAGCGGCAGGAACTGGAGAAGATTCTCAAGGAACAGAGACTCTCGATGACGGGCCTGCTCGATTCCGACAAGTCCGCCCGTGTGGGCAAGCTCCTGGGCGCCGACGTGATGGTGCTGGGAAGGGGCACCGCCCTGGATATCGGCCAGAGGGACCAGGAGGGGAAAAACCTCGTCGACACGTTCATGCTGAAAGTCGTCAGCGTGGAAACCGGTTCACTGCTGATCACCGTGCGGAAGGAGCCCGGCACCGCGTGGACCTGGTGGTTCCGGATGAAGTTCTGCTGCAGCCTGAGCCTATTGTACGACAGGAAGGACGCCCTCTGCCAGAGTTCCCGGTACGACGAGATCGCGCGCCAGATAGCGAGCAGGATAGTCGAGGCGCTGGACGAAATAGAAAGGAAGAAACGCCTGTAAAGGAAACGCGGACCGTCCCGCCCGGCATGGCCGGGAGGGGCGGCGCCCCGGGTGACCATGCGCGGATTATTCTCCATCACAGCCTCTCTTATCATCCTCTTTTCCCCGCATCTTTACGCGATCGATTTTGAAGAGCTCGATCTTCCGCCGGCGGGAGCCCATCAGGGGCAGATGCTCCTCGGGGGCTACTTCACCGCCGGTATCGCCATGGGGAGCGTCATAGACGGCGAGAACGACTTCGTCGACGGCTCCACGTACACGTTCGAGAACGAGACCACGAAACTCATGGAAGTGGCCCATCTCCCCATCAGCTTCGGCGCCAGCTTCGAGTACATGCCCCTGGACCACCTGGGGTTGAAGGCGAAGATCAGGAGATCCTACGTGGTGCAGCGCTCCACCTTCGGGCCGGATTACGAGAACTGGAGGGAGACGCTGTACAGCGACTACGCGTTCATACTGGGCGTGTCGCTGCACGCGACCAACAGGCTCAGGTGGGACTTCACCCTCACGCCCATGGCGGGCTACGCGATCTACCGCTTCCACGCCACTCCCGTCGCGGGACAGATACTCAGCGGCTATTCCGGCGACATGATCCGGGAGGGGACCGGGTTGGTCTACGGCGCCGAACTGAACTGCACCATCTATTTCAGCGGCGGCTTTTTCCTCGCCCTGGGCTACGAGTGGATGAAAAATCCGGTGAAGTTTTCCGACGCGTACGACCTGACGAACGCGCAGACCGGCGCCCGTTACATGGAAGGGAGTTCCGGCGGCGACATAGTGACGCATTCGTTCGTACTCACGGCCGGATACGCGTTCTCCAACTGATACTCATATCCAGGCGGTGCCATTCATGACAGAACTGATCTTGTCCGGGAGGGTGCAGGGCGTCTTCTGCAGGCACTACTGCAGCCAGAACGCGAAGCGCCTCGGCCTGCGGGGTTCGGCGACGAACCTGATGGACGGGACCGTGCGGGTGGTCCTGGACACGGACGACGACGCCGCGGTGCAGAACTACGTCAGGGTGCTCCGGGAGAACAGCTTCGGCGTCCGTTTCTGGGGGACCATCACGGGCATCCGGGTGGAAAAGAACCGCGACGGCGCGCCCGGCGGGGACTACACCTTCTGACGGATGTTCCTGAAGTCCATCACCAGGCTATAAATTCCGTCCGCCAGCCTCCTCTTCGTGATGAACCTCATCGACGCGAACAGTTTCAGCATGGGCCGGTTGTCCGGGAGGACGTCGGCGGTGAATCCGATTATCCCCTCCTTCTTCGCGATTCCCGTGAGGGACTGGAGAAGTATCCTTCCTATCCCTCTTCCCTGGTATTCGTCGCGCACGGCGAAGGCCACGTCCGCCCGGTGGGTGATATCGTCCACGATGTACTGCCCCATTCCCGCGACGGTTTCCCTGTCCTCCGTCTCGATGACGGCGAGGAGGACCAGCTGGCGCGCGTAATCGTTGATGATGAAGTTCTTCAGGAAATTCCGCGACACGTACTGCTGGCCCGAGAAGAACCGGTGATAGTTGCTCGCGTCGGAGAGTGAGTAGAAGAAGTCTTTCAGGAGGACTTCGTCGGTGAGCTTCACGGGGCGGAGCAGCAGGTGGAGCCCGCCGCGGGCCTCGGCGCGACGGAGCAGGTGCCCCGGGTACTCGCCGGCGCGTCCCGCGACATAGGGAAAATCCGCGGGGACATAGCCCGCCTTCTTCGCCTCCTCCATGAGCCAGGGCCTGAACTCCGGATGGGCGATGGCGATGAGGGAGAGCGCGCGCTCCCGTATGTTTTTCCCGTGGAGGTGGGCGATACCGTGCTCCGTGACCACGTAGTGCACGTCGCCCCTGTTCAGGGTCACCCCGGCGCCGGAATCCAGCCGCGGCACCACGCGGGAGCGCTTCCCGTCGTTGGACGTGGAGCGCATCGCCAGTACCGACCTGCCGCCGGGGGCCAGTATCGCGCCGCGCATGAAATCGGCCTGCCCGCCGATGCCGCTGTAGAACAGGCTCCCTATGGACTCGGAAGTGGCCTGCCCGGTGAGGTCGATCTGCAGGGCGGAGTTGATGGCCGTCATGTTCCTGTGGGACATGATGCGTCGGACGCTGTTGGTGTAGTCGACCGGCATGAAGCGGAACGCCGGGTTGTCGTGGATGTACCTGTAGGTGCGCGCGGTACCCATGCAGAACGTGGCCACGGTCGCGTTCCGGTCGAAGCTTTTCTTCCTGTTCGTGACGACTCCCTTTTTCACCAGGGCGATGATCCCGTCCGTCAGGAGTTCCGTGTGGACGCCGAGATCGTTCTTCTCCGACAGGCAGGAGAGTATCGCGTTGGGCATGCTCCCGTATCCCACCTGGATGGTGTCGCCATCCGACACGAGCTTCGCCACGTGGCGCCCCACGCTGCGCGATATATCGTCGGGCACCCGGGGGGAATACTCCAGGAGCGCCTCGTCCCGGGGGATGATGTAATCGATATCGTCCAGGCGTATGAAGGAGTCACCGCGCACCGCGGGCATGCGCCCGTTCACCTGCGCGATTATCATCCTCGCGTTTTCCGCCGCCGCCTTCACGATGTCCACGCTTATCCCCAGGCTCACGTTCCCCCTGGAATCGGGCAGCGAAGTCTGGACAAGGGCCACGTCCACGGGGACGGTCCCGCCGCTGAACAGCGCCGGCACTTCCGAGAGGAACACCGGCGTATAGTCCGCGTGGCCGCTGTTCACGGCCTCCCGCGAACTGTCGCCGATGAAGAAGGAGTTGTTGCGGAAATTGCGCTCGTAGTATTCGTCGGCGAAGGGCGCCACTCCGAGGGTCCACATCTGGACCACGTCGGTTCCCAGGAGGCCGTGGGGCGATGTGTCGGCGTGTTCCGCGAGCGACCTCACCAGGTGCTGGGGCAGGGCGCAGGCGGTGCCGGCGAAAAGCGAGCTTCCCCTGCGGATGTGGTCGAAGGCGTCGCCGGGTGTGATGAACTTTTCCGGATGTTTCTTCCGGTACGCCGCGAGGTTCTGTTTTGAATAACGGTCCATGGCGTCGGCGCTCCGCGTCAGGCTATGACGGCGGGCCTGGGGGTTTTCATCCTGTGGGAAAGCACCCTGCCGTAGCTGGAAAAAAGCTCCCGGCTGTCCATGGAAAGAAAGCGCCAGTGGTCCGTCTCCGCGAGGAGTTCCGTGAACTCCCTCATCTCGATCTCGAAGCGCAGGTCGTAGCGCTTTTTCGAGTTTCCGTGGGCGGAGCCGGACCTCCCGAACCGCCTGATGTCGCCGTTGAAGTCCGGGCTGATGTGGTACAGCTCGTGGAAGATGACGCGCAGCTTCTCGCGCGGCGGCAGGTCGATGAATCTCGGTGAATAGAAGTATATCAGGTACAGGATGCGGTTCCCGTTCCGGATCACGCGCGGCATGGCGTAGCACTTCCCGCGGTAGTGGAGCAGTTCCTCGCCGCCCTTGAAACGCAGCGGGACGAGCTTGCCGAAGATGGCGCCCCGCCCGTTGCTCCGGTTCGACGATATGCAGACCTGGATTTGCCCGGGATCTATGTGGCTGAAGGAACCGACGCGCGCGGATATCTCCGCGATGATGCCGGCGAGGGCGTGGGAGATATTGATTTCGCCGCGGGGGTGCGCCATGGGCTATCGCTCCGAGGTGGCGACCATCTCCTCCGCGTGCCGGAGGGTGATATCGGTGACCTTTTCCCCGGAGAGCATCCGCGCCACCTCGCGGACCTTCTCGCTCCTGTTGAGCCTCTTCACCGAGGTGACGGTCCTGTTGCCGGACGAGCTCTTCTGCACCGTGAAATGGATGTCCGACATCGCGGCTATCTGGGGAAGGTGGGTGATGACCAGCACCTGCCGGTTCTTCGAGAGCGCCTTGAGCTTGCGCCCCACCGTGTCGGCGGTCTTTCCGCCGATGCCCGCATCCACCTCGTCGAAAATGAGGCTCTCCACTATGTCCGACGAAAGGAGCACGTTTTTCAGCGCCAGCATGATGCGGGACATCTCGCCGCCGGAGGCGACGCGGCGGAGCTGCTTCAGGTCCTCGCCCGCGTTCGCGGCGATAAGGAACTCCACGCGGTCGATGCCGTGGGGATAGAGGACGTACTTGTCGCTGCCGGCCTCGATCTCGCCGTCGGGGCTCGTCTCGCGGGTGATGGAGACGCGGAAGGAGGTGCCGCCCATCGCCAGGTCTCCGAGCTCGGCCATGACCTTTCCCTCAAGCGCCTTCGCCGCCTTTTTCCGCGATTCCGAAAGCTCCAGCGCCACCGTCTTCGCCTCGCGGACCGCCTTCTGGTACTCGGCCTTGAGCGCGCCCACGCGCTCCTCGCTGGTCGATATAGCCTCGAGCTCGCGGCGGGACTTCTCGGCGAAGTCGAGCACTTCCGCGACGGTGGCTCCGTATTTTTTCCTGAGGTTCGCGATGAGCGAGAGGCGCTCCTCCACTTCGTTCACGCGCTGCGGCGAGTAGTTGATGCTGCGCTCGTAGTCGCGGAGGAACTGCGCGGCGTCCTCCAGGGAATAGAGCGAGTTGCGGATGCCGTCCAGGGTGTCGGAGACGTTGGAGTCGTAGCGCGAGACCGCGGAGAGGCACTGCTCGGCGCGCTTGAGTCCCGGCAGGATGCCGCGGTCGCCCTTCAGGAGCTCCGAGGCGGTGTTGATGTCGGTGAAGATCTTCTCGGCGTTGGAGAGGATCTGGGACTCGTTCTTCAGCTCCTCCTCTTCCTGCGGGGAGAGCTTCGCCGCGTCTATCTCCCGTATCGCGAAGGAGAGGTACTCCATCCGCCTCGCCTTCTCCCGCTCGTCGATCTCCTGCGAACCGAGGGCCTCCTTCAGCTCGAAGAGCTTCTGGTAGAGCGCCTGTATGCGCACCAGGAGCGCGGGATGGTCCGCGAACCCGTCGAGTATCTCCCGGTGCTTGGCGATGCGGGCGATGTTCTGGTGCTCGTTCTGGCCGTGGATGTCCACCAGGTAGTCGGAGATCTCCTTGAGCTTGCCGATGGGGATGGGCGTGGCGTTGGCGAAGCAGCGGCCCTTGCCGCTGGAGAAAAGCTCGCGCTTCAGGACCAGCGTGTTGTCGTCGCAGTCGATGCCGGACTCCTCCAGGATGGAGCGCACCTGCTGGAGGCCGGTGATATCGAACACCCCCTCCAGGGCCGACTTCTCGAAGCCGGTGCGTATCATGTCCGTGGTCATCTTCTCGCCCAGGATGCCGGAGAGCGCGTCTATGAGGATCGATTTCCCCGCGCCGGTCTCGCCGGTGAGCACGTTCAGCCCGCGGTCGAACTTCAGCGACAGCTCCTCGATGAGGACGAAGTTCTTTATGCGCATTTCCAGGAGCATGCTGTCCTACTTCTCCAGATTCCGGCCCCAGCCGAGCTTTTCCCTGAGGATCTCGTAGTAGTTGTGGCGGGGATGGTTCACCACCTTCACCATTTTCTCGGATTTGCGGAAAATGACCTGGTCGTCGCCCTCGATGCGGATGGCCTCCTGGCCGTCGATGGTGAGGAGCAGAAACTCGAAATCGGAGATGATGCGCGCCGAGAGCACGGAGCTGGTGGGCACAATCATGGGGCGGATACCCATCATGTGCGGGCAGACCGGGTTGATGATGTAGACGTCCGGGATGCTGGGAAATATGATGGGGCCGCCCGCCGAGAGCGAGTAGGCGGTGGAGCCCGTCGCCGTGGCGACGATGATGCCGTCGCCGGAGTAGCTGTTGAGGTACTGGCCGTCAATTTCCAGGCGGAGCTTGATGGGCCTGGAAAATGCTCCCTTGGAGATGACCGCGTCATTGAAGAACACGTTTCTCCCGATCTCGCTTCCCAGGCGCGTGTGGATCGCCTCGAGCATGGTGCGCTCGGAGACGGCGTAGTCGCCGGCGATGACGCGCTCCAGGTGGACGAGGGCGTCGTCCTGGTCGAATTCCGTGAGAAATCCGAGCCTTCCTTTGTTGATGCCGAATATCGGCTGGCCAATCGCGGAAAAGTCCCGGGCCGCCCGGAGGAAAGTCCCGTCGCCTCCGATGACGATCACCAGGTCGGGCGTGCCCATGTAATCATCCGGGTGGGCGATGAAGGGGGAAAGCTTGTCGTCCTCGAGGACGATATCGTAATCGGGGAGCATGCAGGATACGCCCTTCGCCGAGAAGAAATGGGTCAGCTCCCGGGTCAGGGTGAGCGCCTTCCGGTCATCGGGCCTGATGCTTATGGAAACTTTATGTATCGCGGGTGCCATGTGTGCTGTATCCCTGATTGTCATCGTATCGCCCGGTGGGCGATGTCCTTCCGGTAAAACGCTCCATCGAACGATATCTTACCGATTTCATCGTACACCAGGTCGCGCGCCTCGCGAATGGAAGGGGCCATGGCCGTGACGTTGAGCACCCTCCCGCCGCTGGTCACCGTTTTCCCGTCCGCCTGTTTCGTCCCGGCGTGGAAGACCATGATATCGCTGCTCACGTCCTCCAGGCCGCGGATCTCCTTTCCCTTCTGGTAGTCGCCGGGATAGCCCCCGGAGGCCATGACCACGGTCAGCGCGTGCTTCGCTTCGAACTCGAGCTTCACGCGGTCGAGCGTGCCGTCGATGGACGCGGCGATGATATCGCCCAGCCTGTTCTTCATCAGCGGCAGGAGGACCTGCGTCTCGGGATCGCCGAAGCGCGCGTTGAACTCCAGCACTTTCATGTCGTCGCCGCGGATGATGATGCCGGCGTAGAGGATGCCCTTGAAGGGGATGCCCTCTTTTTTCATGCCCTGGATCGTCGGCAGGAGCACCTCGCGGTGGACGCGGCGCAGCTTCTCATCGTCCATGACCGGCGCCGGGGCGTAGGCGCCCATGCCGCCCGTGTTGGGACCGGTGTCGCCGTCGAAGGCGCGCTTGTGGTCCTGCGCGGCGATGAACGGGAGGATCGTTTCCCCGTCGGAAATCCCGAGCACCGAGGCCTCCTCTCCGTCTATGAATTCCTCGATGAACACGGTGCTTTTTTCGTTGGTGTTCGATATGACGAAGTCGCGGGCCTGGGCGGGATCGGCGGCGACGCAGACCCCCTTGCCGGCCGCGAGCCCGTCGAGCTTGATGACCACGGGATAATCCTTGAGTGTCGCGAGATGGTTGAGGATGGCGTCCCTGCCCGTGAAATCCGCGTGGCGCGCCGTGGGGATGCCGTACTTCTCCATGATCTGCTTGGCGAAGAGCTTGCTTCCCTCGAGCATCGCCGCGCGGCGCCTGGGGCCAAAAGCCGGTATTTTTTTATCGGCGAGGTGGTTGACAAGGCCGGCGACCAGCGGGACCTCGGGGCCCACGATCACCACGTCGATTTTCTTTTTGACGCAGATAGTCTCGATGACAGAGAAATCGCCGGGATCGGCGTTGATTCTGAAACGACCGTCTATGCCGCCGTTGCCCGGGACGACATACACCTCGCGGGCGCTGCCGTCGCTCAAGAGGCGCCAGGCGATGCAGTGTTCCCTGCCGCCGGACCCGATCACGAGATATTTCATTGTTCCTCCACGCCTGCCGGTAAGGATCGCCCCGAGGGGCGGATGGTCGCTTCTGCAGGGGCAAAGGATGTAGCATGTCGGAGCGGCTGTAAAGAAAAAATTGAATGGCATTGAAATAATTATGCAGCAAAAACGCGAGGGCCGTTGAAAAAAATTCAACGGCCCGCGGGGGAAAACCGTATTAATACTGCGCTCGTGTATCAGCAGGCTGTCATCTCACGAGACCATGCTGTCGGCCAGGCCGGTCAGCTCGTCGGTGAGCTGGTTGATCGTCTTCGCCGACTGCGAAATCTGGATTGAGATGTTGACTATATCCTGCGCCGTCTTCGCGATGTCCGCCGTGGTCTGGCTCGATTCGTTGGTGGCGAGCTTCTGTTCCGCCGTGGCGTTCTCTATGGTCTTGCTCGACTCGTGGATCTTGACGTTCAGGTTCTTGATCGTCTTGATGGTGACGTCGATGTCACCGATGAGGTTGCCCACCGCGATGATCTCGTTCCGGATCTTCCCGATCGCCTCGTTCAGCTTGTTCATCATGTCCGCGGACTGGGTGATCTGGCTGCTGCTCTCGTCGATGAGCGTCTGGTTGTCCTTGATGATCTTCCCGATCTCCTTGGAGTTCGAGGTGGTGGCGTCGGCAAGCTTGGAGATCTCGTCCGCGACCACGGCGAAGCCGCGCCCCGACTCGCCGGCCCTCGCCGCCTCGATGGCGGCGTTGAGGCTGAGGAGGTTCACCTGGTCGGCGATGTCGTTGATGACCTGCACGAAGCTCGACATCTCGTTGCTCTTGGTCTTCAGCGTCTGGAACCGCTCCTTGGTCATCTGGATGTGGGATGCCGACTTGCTGGAGAAGTCGGACACCTCGTTCAGCGTCTCGTTGATTTCGGTGGAGCTTACCTGCACGCGGTCGTTCACGGCCTTGAGGTCGTTCACCGATTCCACGGTGATCTCCAGCTCCTCGTACAGCGAGCGGGCGATCCCGCTGATGGCCTCGGAGTTCGCGGCGAGTTCCTCGAGCGAGGCGGAGATCTCCTCCAGGGAGGAGGCCTGGTGCTGGGAGATCTCGTTGATGTTGAGGGTGATGTTGTCCTGGTCCTTCGACTGCTGGTTGAGGACGCCCACGGAATTCATTACGCCCCGCGCGACTTCCTTGAGGCTGTTGAGAGTGCTGTTCGATTCGTCGTTCTTCTTGATGGCGAATTTGAGCAGTTCCCTTGTCGCGGCGGAACCGGCCGCCGCGCCGAGCCCCACCATGCATATGACGATGAATCGCACCAGCAGGTTGCTCTTGGGCCCTGGCGGCATGAGTTCCGGTTTAAGAACAATGAGCAGGAGCTGTGTGATAAAAGCGTATACGGTCGTATAGATGACTATCTTCCTGTTAAAGTAGAAAATACTCAAGGCGATGGCGATATAGCAGGTCGCGAAGAGCTCGGGCGCGCCAAAGAATGAATACTGGAACACGAGCGTTCCCGTGAGCACGCCGGTGATGGTGATGTACCCGGATGCGATTTTACCCTTGAAGCGGTTCGAAAGGAGATGGGTTATCAGGAGGATAACGGTAACGGCAACGATCTCAATCAGGATGTCGGTGTAGGTGAGGTACTGTGAGCCCACGCCCCGCCATTTGATCAGCGTCACGGCCACGTTCGCGATGGACATAATGGTGATGAACGCTTTCATCAGCCGCCAGTTGTTGGTGATGATGGTTTCCGAAAAAATCTTCGATTTTTCCAGCTCCTGAATCTGTTCCGTGACGGCTTCTTTCTTTCTGGATTTCATGCCCGCATTCACCTGTCCGTTTTCCCGCGCGGTGCCCGCACGGAGTTGCGCATTGTGCTATATCATCGTCTGGCGGAAATATATCTGGTAGCGTTGTTTCTTAACCGGATGCAACGACAGTATTCCCTCATGCGCGGGTATGACAGCGGAAAAGAAACATATATTAATGTATGGCGTAAGTTGATAAATATTTCAACAAAAAAATATTGGCAGCTGTTTTATTGAAATCTGATACGCCGTATCCGACCCTATTTGCCCGGAACTGCCGTGTCAGGATTTAACGGAAGCTCAAAACTGAATTCCGCCCATTGCCCCTTTTCGGAATCCGCCCGTATGCGCCCCCGGTGCAGGACTATAATATTCCAGGTGACGTAGAGTCCTATGCCGGAACCCTTGCGTTTCATGAGGTCGGGCGAATCCAGGCGGGAGAACTTGCGGAAGAGAAGTTTTTTCTGCGCGCTGTCGAAGCCGGGTCCCTCGTTCCACACGGAGACCCGGACGATATCGCCGGCCGGCGCGACCGCGAGCCTCACCGTGCCGCCGTCGTTGCCGTATTTCACCGCGTTGCCCAGGAGGTTCACCATCACGATTTTCATTAATTCCGGGTCGCAGGTGAGCGAAAAGTCGCCCGGCGGAAGGTCCTTTTCAAAACGGATTTTCTTTTCTTCGATTTGAGGGAGGATGATATCGATGGAAGGACGTATCACTTCATCCAGGAACGGAATCACCCTGGGGGAAATGCTCATCTTCCCGCTCTCGAAGCGCGACAGGTTGAGATACTCGGCGCTCAGGTTGTGCAGGTACTCGGCTTTTTTGACTATCCTGTCTACGATGCCGCGGTGCTCCGCGGATATCTCCCCGAAATAGCCGTCGCGGAAGGTCTTCGCCAGGGTGATGATGGACGCCAGCGGGCTCTTCAGCTCGTGGCTCACGAAGCCCAGCATCTCCATGTACGAGTTGATGGCGTCCGAGAGCTGCTCTATGCGGTACGCCTTCTCGACGGCCTGGCCTATCCGCTCGGCGATGGCGCCGTGCATGAGGACGTGGCGCTCCGTGTACGCCGAGGGCTTCCTGGAGCTTCGGAACATCACCCCCACGGGCCTCCCGTCCACCAGGAGGGGGCAGGTCATGCTGGAGCGGACGCCTTCCTTCAGGAGGAGTGCCGATGATTCGCTTGCCGGGTGGGTTGACGCGTACAGGGAAAGGTCGTTGATGATCCGGGGCGTGCCGTCGCGGAAAATCGCCGCCAGGGAACTGCCGTCCAGGTCCGCCGAGTAGCCGCCGGAAAGATGAAGGGGCCCGTAGTTCGCGGTTACGTGGTGGAGCTTCAGGCGCCGGCCCCCTTCCTCGATGAACGCCACGCCTATCCTGTCGCAGGGGAATATCTCCTGCGTGGAGGTGAACAGGAACTCTATCACCTCCACGAGGGAGCCCAGCCCCGCGATTTTCCTGTTGATGAGGTCCAGGGAGCCGGCTTCCTCCCGGGAAAACGGCTCATCCCCGGAAATGCCCTGTGCGGGGGCTGTATAGAGTATATTTGCGGTATCGGTATCGGACATGGGTATGATAGTGACGGCGCTTGTCTGGGAGCGCGCGCCGGATGCCGGCAGGGAGCTCCCTGTTCAGTCTGGTGCAATAATTGTGTACAATCAAGTAATTATTGAATAATTCATACATTATTTCCGATTAATACTACAAGGGTGCAACCGTATGCCCCGGCGTGCCCATCCGTGCCCGCATGGATGAAACGGTGCCGGGTGGTTGAACGCCGTGCCCGCATTGTATATCTTGATAGTACCGGGATGATATGGGTAAGAAGATAAAAAAACGCGGATTTCCCGTGCTGCTGTTCCTGCTGGTGCTGCTCCTGCTGCTGGCCCTGTCGTGCGCGGTCACGGGAGGATATTTTTATTTCACCACCAGGCAGGGGGTGGAATCCGTGGTAACGGACACGAAAAGCTACGCGCAGCCACTTGCGGAGGCGCTGGCAAACCTGGCTGAATTGAGTTACCGGCTGAAGGACTATTCGGGCCTGAAGACGCTCTTCAACAAGAAAATAGAGGAGAACATCATCGACGAGGCGTTCTTCGTGCGCCAGGACGGGTCACTGGTGGCGCATTCCCGCAGTGACGTGGAAAAGAAGCTCGGGGGCAATATCGCAACCGACGAGTTTTCCTACAACACGGACCTGATCCTGTATCCGCTGAGGAGCAAGTCGAAGGAGATCCATTACATCGACTACAACATCATGGGAAAGGAAGTCCCGTTCAGGCGGATAGAAAGGTTTTATCTGAAGAAATATATCTACGATCGCGTCGATACCACCGGCTGGCTGGTCACGAGGGCCGTGTTCGCGAAAGCGCGCGGTAAGGAGGAGCCGGTCGGCACCGTGAACTTCATCATCGGCAAGGACAGGGTGTTCGGCGAGATACTGAACAACTTCCGCACCTCGCTCCTGCTGGCACAGGTCCTGGGAGGCGCGTCGCTCCTGCTTTCGCTGATCATCGCGCTGGCGGTCTATTTCCGGTACAGGAATCTCTACAAGCTCTGGATAGCCGGGAAGGGCGCCGCCGAGGCGGCGCCGGCAACCTCCGCCGAGTACCAGGAGTCGGTGAGCATCGACGCGGACAGCGGCGCTCTCGTGGCGGGAGAGACCGCGCCGGAGCCGTGGAGGGACGCGGGAACGGATCGGGAATTTTTCGGAAGCGCCGCAGCCTCCGCGGGAGATGCGCCCATCGACCTGACGAGGCCCATCAGGGACGCGATTCCCGTAATCAAAAGGAAGTCCGGGGACAGGATATGATATACATTGAACACGGCGAGACCGGCGATGGAAAAATATCGGTGGTGACACTGAAGGGATATCTTGACAGCGCAACCGCGTCGGATTTCGAGGCGTTCATCGGCCAGCTCCTGGAAAAGGAGAAACGGTTCATGGTGATACACGCGGAGGGCCTCGAGTACTGCAGCTCCGCGGGCATAGGCCTCATCCTCTATCTACAGAAAAAGATTTCCTCGGGCGGGGGGATGATGGTGCTGCAGGGGCTCTCGGCGGAGCTGAAAACCCTTTTCAACATCCTGGGATTCGACAGGATCGTCTCACTCGCGGAGAGCCAGGAGGACGCCCGTGCCATCCTGGAAAAGCAGATGCAGTTTATCGATCAGCCCGCCGCCGCGGCGGCGGGTGTGAAGGAGGGGGAAGCCCCCCAGAAAGTGGAAGTGTACGAGGTGCTCGAGGACGGGAAGGAACGCTCCTACGGCGGCGGGGGACAGGAGCGGAAGGGAGCCGCCCGTGGAGATGAAGTGCCGCCGGTAAAGGCGCCGCGCGCCGAGGCCCGGGAATTCGACGTGCCGCTCATCGTGGAATGCGCGGAGTGCAAGTCGCTCACCAGGGTGCTCCGGGACGGCAACTATATCTGCCCGGAATGCCACACGGAATTCAGCGTCGAGAAAGACCAGACAATTATTTTTTAACGTTCGAAAATTGATTTGACTTAATAGACAGAGTGTATCTTTACTTTCAGACAATGACGCGTGCCGGCCGGGCCTCCTGAACCGGCCGGGTGATGCAGAAAAATTCATAAGCGGGTCTCCAGAGGTATCCTATGAAAGTGGTTCACGTGCTCAAGAAGATCGAGAATATCGATGATGACATTCGGGAGCTTCGGAAACTCGAAAAATCGCTCACCAGGAACAAGTCGTTTTCCACGCCGATATACATGTCCATCGAGAAGCAGATTAACATCCTCCTCGGCGACAAGATCAAGCTGATGGAGCTGAAGATCGACAATCCCCCGAAGGAGTTTGCGGAAGCCATCGAAGAGCCCGCCGCGCCGGCACCCGCGGAGAGTGAAGCAAAAAAAAAACAGTTAAAGATCTCCAAGTCAAAGCCGGCGAAATCGAAAGCGGCAAAGGGGCGTGAGGAGAAGGCGGACACGCTCGACGAAGAGATTCCGCTGATGACCCAGGACATCATCGACCAGAAGATCAGGAGCATGGAGAGCGCGATGCCGAAGTCGCCCGAGAAGAAGGGCGAGGGCCAGGCGGCCGCGAAAAAGGAAGGCGACGATCATATAAAGCTCCTGGATATCGCCCTCGAGAAGGGAACCATCAGCAAGAACGACATAGAGAACGAGAAGAAGAAGGTCCGCTTCTTCAAGGACAACTTCCCCGGCGGCGAGTACTAGCCCTGTTTCAGGTGGGTATCCACCAGGAACTCCATCTTGAATTTTTCCATGAAGTACTGCGTACTGTGGGCCAGGGGCCTCCCCCTGCCGGTGATCGTCATGTCGCGGATGATGTTCAGCGCGTCCAGGCCCTGCTTCCGTAAATCCTTGATCTTTTTCGCCACGCTGTACGCTTCCTTCGTCGTCATGAAACCCGACTTCACCTTGTCCGGAAACGTGAAATCGTAGAACGGCGCGTCGCCCATGGTGTAGTTCACGTCGAGGCACAGTGTGTTGTTCGACGCGAATTTACCAAGGAACTCCGCCTCGATGAGCTTCGTCATGTCGCTGAAGCTCACGGCGCCGAACTTGTCGGTCTTCACCTTCAGTATCTTGAGGTTGTCCTTGAGGATGCGGTCCCTCCCGCTCTGCTCGTTCACGCGCTTGGTGACGGAGTTGCAGAAATCGTAGAGGTTGAGGAGCACCGGGTCCTTCATCTGCGTGGGCCTGATGAAGACGAAGACGTTGCCGGTCTCGTTCACAATGTGCATGATGAACCGTTCCGGCGTGTCCTCGTAGGCGATGGTCAGCGAGAAGGGCCTGCGGCTTTCATAGATGGCGTTGATCTTCTCCAGCTGGGGATCGTCGCCAAAGAAACGGTAGCGGATGGAAGGCCTGGGTTTGAGTGAGTTGGACGCCAGGAGGTTGATAAGGTTGGCGAAGGTCTCGCTGGCGAGTCCGTTTTTGTCGCGCGTGAATGAGAGATACTTGTCGCCCAGCCGCGTCACGAAGCGGGCGTTCTCGGTCTCGCGGTCCTCCACGATGAGGCGGTACGCCTCGCGGAAGATGCTGATGATGCTCTTGTAATGCTTCTTGTACGACTCCGGGGTGACGATGGACACGTAACCGTCGAAGCCCCTTTTCAGGTTGAGGCCGTCCTTCAACGTATCGATGAGGATGTCCGCCAGGTCGTTCTCCGAGGTGTATTCCCGTATGAAGGACTCCCCCCAGCTCGACAGGTAGACGTGGTGGATGGTGCGGATCTCCTCGGCGCCCTCCAGGTTGAAGTTGATGATGATCATGTTCAGGAGCCGGAAGGACTCCCGGAGAAAGTACTCGTTCTTGATCTTCGTGCGCTCGCCGGAGAAGAACGCGACGATGTCGTTCATCAGGGCCATCACGGCATTCTGGTTGATGCGCGTGTATCCCGACTGGATGTTCAGCCTCGTGAAGGTGGGATCGTAGATGCCGTTCAGCGCGCACCAGACCAGGAGCTTCAGGAGGTTCGCGTCGGTCTTGATGGTGGTCGCCTGGAACTGGTCCTGCTCGCTCCGGTCGCGCTTGTAGAGGCGCCACTCCACGCTCTGGACTCCCTGGGTCGTGGGCTCCATGTACAGGATCGATTCGCTGGGGGTGTCCTTGAAGGTGATGAGCTGGTCGATCTTGTCCTTCTCCCGGCGGAAGTGCGTCTTTATCTTCCGCGACAGCAGCATGAAATCCGACTCGGAGACCTTGTTCTGCAGATTGAGGCGCGGCAGCTGCTGGGAGATGCCTTGATAACTCAGCAGCATGAACTTGGTCACCAGGTCCCAGAACTCCATCACCCTGTTAAAGTCCCAGTTGTCGAAGTTGTCAAGGTCCTTGATGTCCTTCATCGTCCACTTCCACTCGCGCACGTAGGAGAGCATCACCTTGACCTTGTAGGGGATGTTCTTCTGGTCCTTGACGCCGGCGTAGCGGGTGATCTGGGGATCGGCCTTCAGGTAGAGGTTCTGCTTCAGAATGCGCAGGAGGTTCTCGTCCTTCATCACCCCGGCGTAGTAGTCGTAGACCTCGCGGAACATGAAGAGGTAGGAGTCCAGCATGGTGTCGTCCAGGGAGCCCCGCAGGAGGTTCATCTTGATCTTCTGCGACAGCAGGGAGTAGCCCTCGCCGAAGAGGTACTTCTCCAGCACTCCTATCTTGATGATCGACTTGAACGGGTTGCCGAGCGACTTAATGATCTGGAAGAGCGCCGAGCCCAGGAAGTCCTCCTTCGAGATCTCGTAGAGGTTCCCCAGGTCCACGAACTCGTACTCCTTCATCTGGTCCGGGAGCCGGTTGAAGAACTCGTCGTACTCGGCGTCCTTGACGAAGTGCGGCACCACCCACCAGAAGGGGATCTTCCCGGCGATGATGATGGAACTGCGGAAGAACTCGTCCTTGAGGACCGCGCCCACGGTGGAGCCGAACGCCTCCTCCTCGTCCTCGGCGAAGATGTTGTTGCGTATGCTGTCGATGTCGTTGACGAAGAGGTGCACCGGCACGTCGATCTCGCGCATGGCCCATTTCTGGATGGCGTCGACCTTCTGCATGAAGTTTGCCAGTTGCTCCCGGGGCACGCTGTGGCGGTGCACGCAGACCCAGTAGTCGAAGTCGGATTTCTTGTTGTAGGCGACGGTGCCCACGCTCCCCATGACGGCGAGCATCTGGATGAACCGCCTGGAATGGTCCACCTCGACGCGCGCCGTGGGATACTTCGCCTTGATGAATTTCTTCGTCTCATCGTCGGGGGAGTAGCCGACGATGCCGTAAGGGACTTCGCCCTCCACGAATCCCGGGAGCTTCCTGTGGTTCACGCAGAGCAGGAAGGGAATCGCGTTGATGACGCGCTTCACGTTGACGTTGGGGAGGAGGTCCTGGAAGCGCTGGTACTTCAGGCTGTTGAAGTGTTGGAACCTCGACCTGTTTTCGCTGATTATTTTCTCGTATTCCATGGCTGTGGGGGCTGCGGCACGCGCGCTGATTCCGCCGGCGCGATCAATAGTCACCGCGGCGCGCATATTTTGCAAGAACTAATAGCTCTCACCAGAGAAGCGATATCCCCGCGCTTGCCTGGATGGCCTCTTCGAGATAGACGATCCCGGCAACCCAGCCCCGCGTTTTCGCCCCGCCCTGAAGGTAGAGCTCCAGTCGGTCGGTGACCGGGAACGTAAGGGCCAGCTTGAAAAGCCCGCCCGGGCGGGCGTCGCCGTCATGGAAGAGCAGGTCCCGCGGCTGGAGCCAGAGCGCCGCAGTGGCGCTGGCGTAGATACTCGCGACGGGCGTGTCGACGCGGTAGCGGACGAGGGATACGTCGATCCCCGGGAGATGGAGGCTCTCCGCGGCGTACTGGTGCAGCGTCACGGCGAGGTTGATATCGCCCTCCCTGAAAAAAAAGTGCGCCGCCGCGTCGTAACCGAAGCAGGTGAGATGGTGCGACGCCGCGAAGTTGAACGACAGCGCGCGCCCGGTGAAGGGATCGCGCAGAAGGAAGCGGTCCAGGCCGAACATCTGCGGGGAAAGGAAATTCAGTACGAAGAGGTTGCGCTGCAGCTCCAGGTAGCTCCGTTCCGCGCCGGTGAGGTCCGAGCGCTTGATGTAGCGGTCGATCCCCACCCCGGAGGGATGAACGCCGCGCGCCTCGTAGGGCTCGCCGGGCCGGAAGAGGTCGTAGACCCAGGCGGTGAAGTCCAGCCCCGTGAAGTCGCGCCGTCCCATGTCCGCGCCGTCCGCGGTGTTCGCCTCGTCGGTGTCGCTGTCGGCCCCGCTCGTGGTGCAGAGGTGGACGTACGCCCAGGCGTTCGCCAGGTTCATCCACCATGAGATGAGGTCGTAGCGCGGGGAGCGGCCGGAGAAGAAACTGTCGCGGCGCATGGCGAGGGTGAGCTCTATCTCCGCCTCGTTGCCCGCGGCGTGAAGGCGCACCATCTCCGCCGGGTGGAGTCTTTTTAAATACACAAGGTCGTCGTCCTCCACGCGGCTCACGGCGATCGACTCGGCGAAGATATCGAAATCGTAGACGTCGTTGCGGCTGGGAATGCCGCGCCTCCCCATCACCGCGCGGTGCCACTCCTCGTGGAGCCAGGCGTATCCCGGAGGGAGATAGAAGTAGAAGTAGTCGAAGGCGGCCACCACCAGGAAATGAACGCAGCCCCGCTGGTCCAGGCCGCCCGTGCCGTCGATGATGAGGGAATGGGAGACCTGGGCGATGTTCTTGCAGAGGGCGAGCGACTGGTCCATCGACGGAAAGGAGTACCCGCTGGAGAAGTTGTACGGCGCATCGAGGATGGGAAACGCAAGAGGAAGCCTTTCTGCGCCGGGTGCCGTCGTCCCGAGCGGGAAAAGCGGGCCGGCGGCGGCAAGCGTCAGAAAGAGGATGATAATGGCGCGCGATACAGTGTTCATCATAATCGGCAAGGGATCACAGCCGCAGTTTTCCTATCTTCCTCTCGTGGAGGCTCCCGATGTAGAGATGCCCTTCGTGCTCCACCGCGGAAGTGATGGCGCGGAGCCTCCCGCCCGACGTATCATGGAAGCTCTTCACCATGGTCCCCCGCTCGTCGAGCGCAAGGACGAGTCCGTACGGCTTCGGACCCGGCCACATGAAACGCGGGAACTTCGCCATGACCCGCTTGAGGCGCGGATGCCGGTGCATCATGTCCGCCAGGTCGTCGCGCACGGAGAAGAGCGCCACGTAAAAGGTGCCGCGCCTGTTCGATGAAAGGTTGTCCGGGAAGCCGGGCAGGTTGTCGATGAAGATATCGTTCGTACCGGCCTTCGGACCCTTCAGCCAGAAGCGCCGTATCCTGTAGCGGTAGGTCTCGTTGACGAGAACGAAGTCCTCGTTCCCGGAAAGCGCAACGCCGTTGGCGAAATAGAGCCCCCGCATCAGGACCTTTACGGATTTGGTCGCGGGGTCATAGCTCAGGAAGCGTCCGCGGGGCCTTCCCTCCAGCAGGTCAAGGAGGTAGTCGTCAATGCCGAACTTGTCCGAGGCGTCGGTGAAGTAAACGGTGCCGTCCTTCGCGATGTCGAGGTCGTCGGCGAAGCGGAAGGGGACGCCTTCAGCCTCGGAGGCGAGCACGGTGATCTTCCCGTTTTTATCGATGGCAAGAAGTCCTTTGTGCGCGTCGCAGGCGATGATGTTTCCGGCCTTGTCGAAGTGCAATCCCAGGGTCCTTCCGCCGGTGGCCGCGACCGTTTCCAGCGCGCCATCCGGACGCACGCGCACGATCTTCCCGTCCCGCATCCCTGCGTAGATGGAGCCGTCGGGTCCGATGGCCGTGTCCTCCGGGCCGTCGATTCTCCCTTCCGCAATGAGTTCCGCCTGTCCTAGCAGCGCGTTGGGAGCGAGCACGCCGGTCATCTCCGGCTTCGCGAGAGGATGATATTCAACCGGATCGACGGGCGATGGCGCTAGCGCGAGATAGAGGATGGCGATGGCGGTGAGCACGAGCAAACCGAACAGAAGTATCTTCTTCATGGGTGTCCTCCGGAAAATTTCATCATGCGATACCGGCGCGTAATATCAGGCCCTTTTGAGATGCGTACTCTGATCGATGAGCGCGCGCTCCAGCCGATGAAGA
>Ga0116141_10000702_pt1 | contig 27296 bp, 22 predicted proteins | sample AD_UKC097_MetaG_FD_89744 | JGI IMG/M metagenome (GOLD analysis project Ga0116141, IMG submission 89744) | Active sludge microbial communities of municipal wastewater-treating anaerobic digesters from USA - AD_UKC097_MetaG | ecosystem: Engineered > Bioreactor > Anaerobic > Digestate | place: USA...
ATCCTCCAGGAGCACAGGCGGGCGAAGAAGGTCGACCTGAAGGCCGCCCGTCTCATCGTCGCGGGCGGCGCCGGCGTCGGCAGCAAAGAGAACTTCAAACTGGTCTGGGATCTGGCAAACTGCCTCGGCGCTGCGCCGGGCGCGACCCGTGCGGCGGTCGATCTGGGTTTCATCGACCACGATCATCAGATTGGCCAGACCGGAACCACCGTCCGTCCCAGCCTGTACATCGCGGTCGGCATCAGCGGCGCGATCCAGCATCAGGCGGGCATGGCGGGCAGCCAGAAGATCGTCGCGATCAACAACGATCCTGACGCACCGATCTTCAGCGTCGCCCACTACAAGATCCTCGGCGACCTCAACGAGGTCGTGCCCAGGATGATCCGGGCAATCAAGGAAAAAGGACTGAAGTGATTTTTGATGTGTGATTGTTGATCTATGATTTGCCGGATCGGCTCTTTCAAATCAACAATCAACCATCAAACATCAACAATCACAACCATACATGCAGGATAGACATGGGGAATTATTACACGGACAACGACGATATTCGGTTCTTATTCAGGCACATCGATCTGGGGCAACTGGCCGAGGCGTTTGAGGAGGGTTTTCGCTTCGCGAAGGAATTCGATTACGCCCCGCGCAACACTGAGGAGGCCGTCCGCAACTACGAGATGGTGCTCGACTCGCTCGGCGAGCTGTGTGCGGACTTCATCGCGCCGCGTGCCGAGAGCGTGGACCGCGAGGGCAACATCCTCAACGCCGACGGCTCCGTGACCCGGCCCAAGGGCATCGCCGAGGCCATCGAGAAACTGGGCCAGGCGGAGGTGATGGGCTTCACCCTGCCCCACCGCTTCGGCGGCTTGAACTTCCCGAACTTGGTCTACTCGATGGCCAACGAGATCCTCTCGCGGGCCGACGCCTCGCTGATGAACATCTTCGGCCTTCAGGGGATCGCCGATACGATCAATGCCTTCGCCTCCGAGGAGATCAAGCAGAAGTACCTCCCGGCCTTTGCCGAGGGCAAGGTCACCGGCGCGATGGTGCTCACGGAGCCGGACGCCGGCTCGGACCTGCAAGCGGTCAAGCTGCGGGCCTTCCAGGACAGCGAGGGCAACTGGTTCCTCCACGGCGTCAAGCGGTTCATCACGAACGGCTGCGGCGACGTGTTGCTGGTGCTGTCGCGAAGCGAGCCCGACCGCAGCGGCGGACTGGGCCTGAGCCTGCTGCTGTGCGAGCCCGGCCCGACCGTCCACATCCGCCGGCTCGAAGACAAGCTCGGCATCCACGGCTCCCCGACCTGCGAGATCTTCTTTGACAACACGCCCTGCATCCTGATCGGCGAACGGCAACGCGGCCTGGTCCCGTATGTCGCAACGCTGATGAACGGGGCCCGCATCGGGATCGCGGCCCAGGGAGTGGGGATCGCGGAGGCGACCTACCGGATCGCCCGCGACTATGCGGCCAGCCGCAAGCAGTTCTCCGTCGCTATCGAGAGGCTGCCGGCCGTGCGCGACATGCTGATCGACATGAAGATCGCCATCGAGGCCGGACGCGCCCTGCTCTACGACACGAGCCGCGTCGTGGACCTGGCCATCGGCTTCAACAACCTCGTCGAGAATCACCCGCCCGAGGACAAGGCCGAGCAGAAGAAGCTCAAGGACAACGCTCGCATCTACAAACGCTACGCCGGCATGCTCACTCCGATGAGCAAGTACTACTGCACGGAGATGTGTAATCGCGTCGCCTACGATTCGATCCAGGTCCTCGGCGGCAGTGGCTTCATGCGGGACTACGCCTGCGAGCGGCACGCCCGCGACGCAAGAATCACGACGATCTACGAGGGCACGAGCCAGTTGCAGGTCGTCGCCGCAGTCCGAGGCGTTTGCAGCGGCACGGCGGAGAAGTACTTCGCCGAGTTGACCGCCCTGCCGTACGATCCACTGGTGAGCGACCTGCTCGCCAAACTGGCCGAAGGGACGCAGCAACTGAATGCGGCCATCGAGTTCACCAAGCAACAGGGCAACGAGTACATGGATCTCTATGGCCGCACATTGGTCGATGCGGCGATCGACCTGATCAACGGCTACCTGCTCTGCGGCCAGGCGAGCACAAAGGTCGAGATGGACGTGCCCATCGCCGGCGGCACTGCCAGGAACGGCCAGACCATCCCGATGAAACAACGGAAGCTCATGATGGCCAGGCGATACATCGAGAAGAACGCCCCGAAGATCGCCGCCCTCACCGACCTGATTCGCCAGGGCGACAAATCGACATTCAGCGAATACGAGGCGCTCGTGGGACCGGTGCCGGAACAATAGGACGAATAGGACACCTGGGGCCAATGGGACGGATAGGACCGGCGTGGCCACACGAAGAGTGATTCTATGCTTCGAGCGGTGATTTTTGACTTCGACGGAGTCATCACAGACTCCGAGATCCTGCACTTCCGCGCGTTCAACGCGGTGCTGGCGCCGCGCGGCTTCGAGCTCAGCAAACACGAGTACTACAAGGACTATCTCGGCATGACGGACAAGGACTGCTTCAAGGCGCTGATCGGCGATGGCCGGCTCCGGGCGCAGGAGGCCGAGATCCCCGCCCTCATCCAGCAGAAGACGCAGGTCTTCGAGCAACTGGCCCGTACGGAAGGCAAGATCATCGAGGGCGTGCGGGAGTTCCTCGATCTGCTGGCCAAGGCACAGGTCCCGATCGCCATCTGCTCGGGCGCTCTGAGGCCCGAAATCGAGTTGATCCTCCAGGAAGGAGGCTTGCGGGACTGCTTCGATGTCATCGTCTCCGCCGAGGAAGTCCATCGTGGCAAGCCGGACCCCGAGGGATTCCTCCTGGCTCTCCAGAAGCTCAATGAAGTCTGGCCCGATCCCATTGCCCCGGAATCCTGCATCGTCGTCGAGGATTCTCACTGGGGTCTCAAGGCCGCCCAAGCCGCAGGCATGCGCACCATCGCCGTGACCAACACATACGATGCCGCACAGCTCAGAAAGGCCGATAAAATCGTCCACCGCCTCAAGGAACTCACGCTCGATGACCTTCGCCGAATCTGCCCGTGAGCAATGGTACAACGGCTAATCGCACATCTTCGCTGCATTCGCATGACCTCGGATCACACATGTTGGCGCTCTGCAGGATCGTTGACGGCGATGGGCCGGGCTGATACGATGCAATGAGCTTGTCGCCGAAGAGCGGCGGACGCATCGAATGTCATGGTCTTGCATTGGCGAGGAACCGGAATGAAAAAGGTGTTTGTCCTCTGTATCGTCGTCCTCACGGTTTTTGCCTCGGCGTTTGGAGAATCAGAGGCCCGATTGCTGCGGTTCCCCGCGATCCATGAAGACCAGATCGTTTTCACCTACGCGGGCGATCTCTACACGGTCGGCTCCAGCGGCGGCACGGCCCGCAAATTGACCAACAATGAAGGCTTCGAGATGTTCCCCCGGTTCTCGCCGGACGGCAAGTTCATCGCCTTCACCGGCCAGTACGACGGCAACACGGAGATCTACCTGATTCCGGCCTCCGGCGGTGTCCCCCAGCGGCTCACCTACACGGCCACGCTCGGCCGGGACGATGTCGCCGACCGGATGGGACCGAACAACATCGTGATGACGTGGACGCCGGACGGCCGGCACGTCATCTTTCGGTCGCGGATGCGCACCTTCAATTCTTTCCTTGGCCGGCTGTATTCCGTCTCCCTGACCGGCGAGTTGCCCGAGGAACTGCCCCTGCCGCGAGCCGGCTTCTGCTCCTACTCCCCGGACGGCAAGAAGCTCGCCTACAACCGCGTGTTCCGCGAGTTCCGGACGTGGAAGCGATATCGCGGCGGCATGGCCGACGATATCTGGATCTACGACTTCGAGGCCAAGACGACAGAGAACATCACCGACAATCCCGCCCAGGATATTATCCCGATGTGGAGCGCCGACAAGGTCTTCTTCCTCTCGGACCGCGACGAGAACAAGCGGATGAACCTGTTCGTCTACGACACGACGTCCAAAGAGACCCGCAAGATAACTAACTTCACGGAGTTCGACGTGAAGTTCCCATCTCTGGGCGGTCGGGCAATCATCTTCGAAAACGGCGGATTCCTCTATCGCTACGACATCGATCAGGATCGGTACGAGAAGGTGAGCATCGCGATTGACGACGATCTCGACGGGGGCCGGGGCGGCTTGGTCCGTGTCGAGGACAAGGTGAGCAACTACGAGATTTCGCCCGACGGCAAACGAGCGTTGTTCGGCGCGCGGGGAGACGTGTTCACCGTGCCCGCCAAGCACGGATCGATCCGCAATCTGACCACGTCGCCCGGCGTGCACGACCGCAACTCCAAGTGGTCCCCGGACGGCAAGTGGATCGCGTATATTTCCGATGCATCGGGCGAAGACGAGATCTGGATCGTCCCCCAGGACGGCGCCGGGGCCGCACGACAGGTGACCCAGACCGGCGACAGCTACATGTATCGGATTCAGTGGTCGCCCGACAGCAAGAAGATCGTCTGGGCGGACAAGGCCCTGCGGCTTCGCATCGTCAACGTCGAGACCGGCCGGATCACCGAGGTCGCCACCTGCGAGACGTGGGAGTTCAGCGAATACGCTTGGTCGCCGGACAGTCTGTGGATCGCCTACACCCGACCCGAGAGGATCTCCATGAGCAAGATTTGCCTCTACTCGCTCAAGGACCAGACCTCGCACGAGTTGACCGACGGCTGGTACGATTCGTCGAGCCCGATCTTCAGCTCGGACGGCCGGTTCCTCTTCTTCGTCTCCGAGCGGGACTTCCATCCGATCTACAGCCGAACCGAGTGGAACCACGCCTATCAGGACATGTCGCGGATCTACCTGCTGACGTTGGCAAAGTCGACGGAGTCGCCCTTCAAACCTACGAGTGACGAGGTCGAGGTGAAGATGGGCGAGAACGAGAAGAAGGAGGAAGGCAAAGAACAGGAATCCTCAGCCAAGAAGGATGAGGACGAGAAGGACGGAGCGACAGATGAAAAGAAAAAAGACACAGACGAGCCCGAACCGATCAAGATCGATCTGGATGGGATCGAGAGTCGCATCGCCGTGCTGCCCATCGCCGTGTCGTCCTACTACGACCTCGGCTCGGCGGGCGATTCAGTCTACTACATCCGCAAGGGTCAACTGTGCCTGTATGACCTGAAGGAGCAGAAGGAGACGGAACTCGGCCGGGTAGGCGGCTATGAAATCTCGGCGGATGGAAAGAAGATGCTCGTGGCCGCAGACGGCAAATACGCCATCATGGATTTGCCGAAGGGCGGGATCGATATGAAGGACACGCTGGACCTCTCGGAAATGGAGGTCAATCTCGACAAGCGGGCCGAGTGGCGTCAGATCTTCAGTGAATGCTGGCGGCAGATGCGGGATTTCTTCTACGTCCCGAACATGCACGGCGTGGACTGGGCGGCCATCCGCGCACGCTACGAACCGCTCGTCTCGTACGTGAACCACCGCGCCGATCTGACCTATATCATTGGCGAGATGATCGGCGAGCTGAACGCGGGCCACACCTACGTCGGCGGCGGTGAGACCCCCACGCCACGACGCATCCCACTGGGCCTGCTCGGCGCGGAGCTGACGCGTGACGCCCAAACGGGATACTATCAGATCAGCAAGATTCTGCGAGGCGAGAATTGGGAACGAGGCACGCGGTCCCCTCTCACCGAGATCGGCGTCGATGTCAACGAGGGCGATTTCATCCTTGCCATCGACGGGCGTTCGACCGCCGACGTGAAGAACCTCTATGAGCTGCTCGTCAACAAGGCGAACCGGCAGGTGACGCTGAAGGTCAATTCGAAGCCGGAGCTGGAGGGCAGCCACGAGACCATCGTCATCCCGACGAACAGTGAAGAGAGCCTCTCTTACTACGGATGGGTCCAGCGCAACATCGAGAAAGTCACAGAGGCCAGCGGCGGCAAGGTCGGCTATATCCACGTGCCGGACATGAGCGCCGAGGGCCTGAACGAGTTCGTGAAGCACTTCTATCCGCAGATCCGCAAGAAGGCCCTCATCATCGACGTGCGCGGCAACGGCGGCGGCAACGTCCCGCCCATGTTGATCGAACGGCTCCGGCGGGAGATCGTGATGATCGAGTTCTCCCGCAACACCGCCCCGGTCCCGGAGCCGGCAACGATGATCTACGGCCCGTTGGTGTGCCTGGCCGACGAGTTCTCCGCCTCGGACGGCGACCTGTTCACGTACCAATTCAAGTACTACAAGCTCGGCAAAGTGATCGGCAAGCGAACCTGGGGCGGCGTGGTCGGCATTCGCGGCAGCCTGCCGCTGCTGGACGGCAGCTCGCTGAACAAGCCGGAATTCTCCCGCTACGACGTGGAGGGCAAGCACTGGATCATCGAGGGCTACGGCGTCGAGCCGGACATCTTCGTGGACAATGACCCCGCCAAGGAATACGCCGGCATCGACCAGCAGCTCGACAAGGCCATTGAGGTCATTCTCGAAGAGCTCAAGGCCCAGGAAAAGGAGATCCCCCCGCTACCACCCTATCCGGTGAAGTAACGCCGGCACAGAAGACCGAGAGGAAGTCACAGAAGTGAGAAGCCGGCGTAGCTGGTCTATGGCGCGTGCACGCCGGTGCGGTCTCGTCGCCATTGGGCGAGGAGGCCGTCGTCGGGGTCGTCTCGCCGGCCGGCCCTGTGGAACTGATTCTTCTCCAGGACGCGTTGCGAGGCGGGATTGTGCACCGAGGTTTCAGCGATTATTGCGTCTACGTCGGCGTGGGTGAACGCCTCTTCGAGGAGTCGGGCGACACCCGCGGAGGCGAAGCCCCTCCCCTCGCAGGAAGCGGCGACGCCGTAGCCGATTTCCACGGCGCCCCGGACGGGAGCGCCCTTGAAGCAACCCGACCCCACGATCAACCGCTCGGCCGCGTGACAGAACAGTCGCGGCGCGCACCAGAACCAATCCTGCCCCGTCCGGTAACCTTCCATCGCACACCGGGCCACGACGCCGGGGACCAGATCGCCCGCGGCGCAGGGATACCCCCGGCACTCGCGCATGGGCAGGCCGGACAGGATATCCTGCACCTCTGCAGGCGTCAGTCGGATCAGCTCTATGAACCCGTGTTCCATCCGGACCCGGACCTTCAACAGCCGTGCAACTGCCTCACGACGAACCGACCAGGTGCTGCCGGACGAATAGCACGGTGGCGTAGAACTGGAAATCGGCATTTTCCTTCTTGCGGAAGCCGTGGCCTTCGTCCTTGGCCAGGAGATACCAGACGGGCGTGTCGTTCTGCGCCACCCGTTCGACCATCTGCTCGGCCTCCGAACGCGGGACGCGCGGGTCGTTGCCCCCCTGGACGACGAAGAGCGGCTTCGTGATCTTCGCCGCGTTGTTCAAGGGGGCGATCCGCTCGAAGAACTCCTGCATAGCCGGATCACGCTCGTCGCCGTACTCCGCCCGGCGAAGGTCCCGCCGGTAGCTCTCGGTGTTCTTGAGGAACGTATTGAAGTTCGAGATCCCGACGATGTCGATGGCACAGCGGATGCGGTCGCTGTAGTGCGTCGCACAGGCGAGTGTCATGTACCCACCATAGCTGCCCCCCATGACCATGACCCGCGAAGCGTCGAGGTTCGGCTGCTTCGCCACCCAGTCCAACAGGGCGCCGATATCCTTGACCGCATCCTCGCGTTTGGTGCCGTTGTCCAGCTTGACGAACGACTTGCCATAGCCGGTCGAGCCGCGGACGTTCGGCGCCAGCAGCGCAACGCCCAGCTCGTTCAGAAAGTAGTTGCTTCGACTGAGGAAGCCCGGGCGCGACTGCCCTTCCGGCCCGCCGTGAATCACGATCATCACGGGGCGTCTGCCGGAGAATCGCGCGGACGGCTCGTAGAGAAGCCCCGTGATCTCGCGCCCGTCGAAGCTGGGCCAGTTCACGAGCCTGGGTTCCGACAACTCTGTCGCGACGAGCCCGCCCAACTCGCTTTCTGTCCAACGGGACAGTTCGCCCGTCTCCGTGTCGAGGGAGTAGACATCCGACGGGGATCTCGCCGAGGCGACGGTGAAACCCAGGTGCCGCCCTTTCGGGTGCCATTTGAGCCCGCCGACGATGCCCGTCGGGATGGCATCGATCCGCCGCAGTCCGCGGCCGGCAATATCGAATAGATGCAGACGCGAGATGCCCGCTTCGTTTACGGTGAACGCGATTCGGCGGCCATCCGGCGACAGGTCCAAGCCCTCGACGTCCCACGGAATCGAATCCACGAGCACGGCAATCTGCTTCGTCGCGAGGTCCATATACACGAGTCGCTGGAACTCGCTGTCTTTGTCTGTAGTCAGGTACAACCCCATCCCATCTTCGCTGAATCGGGCGTTGCGATAGGAAACGGGTTCCGAGCCGGGCTCCGTGAGCAGGGTCTTGATGCCGGTCGAGAGGTCGAGCAGCCATCCGCGACTCTCGCTGACGGAGATGTATTCCCCGATCAGCAACTGGCGATCATCCGGCGACCAATCCAGGACGGACCAACCGCCCCCACTGACCTGCAGGACAAGCCGGTCGGTCGTAGGGTCGAGAGGGTTCATTGTGTAGATATCCCGGTCGGCCCCGTTCCGGCGGGTCGAAGCATAAGCAATCCTGTCGCCGCGAGTGCTCCACTCGATACCGCTATTCTGGGAACGGCCGCCGTCGGTGAGCAGGGTCACTCTCCCATCCGCAAAATCATAGCGATAGATCTGGGCGAACTCATTGCCGCCCACGTCCTTGGCAAACAGGAAATATCGGCCGGCCTGAGGCTCATAGGTGGCCCCGTGGATCGGTTCATCGAAGAACGTCAGTTGGGTCCGTGCCCCGCCGGGCCGGTCCACGCGGTGGATCTGGGCGGTGTTGGCGAAGCGGGTCGAGATCAGGATCGACCGCTCGGTCGGATGCCAGTCCGCCAACGATGCAGAGCGAGACTCCGTGTACCGCCGGACCTCGTCGGCCAGTGAGGCCGGAATCGGAGGCAGCCCCTGGGTAACGAGATTCTGTCCCGGACGAATTTCGCTTGCGGGCCCCGACGCACTCTGTGATGGTTCAATCCTTGATGCCATGAGGAACACGACCACGCAAAACGCACGCTGCTTGTTCATAGCCCGCCTCACCATAGAGTCGTTTCGAATGCCTACGAGAACGCGTCACGGGCCAACCTGGAAGACACTGGTCAGAGGTTGGGCCTCGATTTGGCCTGTCTTCGGGTTCACCACGATCTGATCGACGAGAACGCCATTCATGTTGCAGGGCCGGATGTCATCCCCTCGGATGACCATCAGAGATGTGGTACGGTCGTAGACCATTTCCGAGCCGCTGAAGTTCGAATGATCGGCTTCGCTGTCATACGCGATCCCCTGGGACGCCGTGAGTGAAACCATGTCCATCCGGCCGCCGGGGAGTTCCCGCAACGTCGCTTCGACATGTCCTGCGACGACCGCTGTCTGCGGACCGGGCTTGTCCTCGACCAGGGGGAAGTAATCGATCAGAAGCTGCTGCGAATCGTCTTCCGCCACGATCCGGTTCGACAGCGACCAGTACGTCAGCGTGTCAAAGTTCCTCATGAGGACATAGCACGGCTTCAAGGGCATTGCGTTTAGATCGTCCTTGGGTTGGACCGTCGCGTTGTTGTGGAGCCAGACATCGCCCGGTCCGGAGGCCATGAACTGGTTCTGGTCGGCAATGTACTGCAATTCCCAGGCGTCGAGACCGCCCCGGCCCAGGGTTTTGTCCGAGGTGCGTCGCCACAAGCGCACGGTCACGGGAGGACTGGCCGTAGAGTCGGCCGTGTCCACGGGACTGTCGCCCGCATCGGCCACGAACTTGCGGAGATTCACTTTGACACCGTCCGTCGCGTTCGAGTCAATCGTCAGATCCGCCGTCATGCGGGGCGCGGCGAGACGAAACTCGTCACTGGCGTTTGGATCGGATTTGTGCACCGTAGCGGTGCAGTCCCCCTCCAGCACGATCTGCTCGGCGGCTGCATGAAAGTGAACCGCTTTCTGCGCCGTCACGACAGCGGGCATGGGTTCGCCGCGGGTCTTCTCGCCGAGGCTGTTGGAGTCGATGACGAAGTTCGCCGCAAACGGGCCAAGCGCCGTCGCATCGTTCGTCAGGAAATCATAGTCGAGGCGCCACGCCACGGCCTGCGGGCGTTCAGAGGGAACGATCTCCTCCGGAGCCGCCTCAGCGGGCGGAGTCTCGCTTGTATCGGCCGTGGCCGTCTCGGCAAGTCCGTACGGCCCATTCGTCAACGTGATAGCCGCGCCGCCGTCGCATGTGACCACAATATCATAGAGCTCCTCCGGGATGGAACTCATGGCCACATATGAGGAGGCAGTGGTATCCAAAGCGTTGGCGTCCGGAGGCACGGCGGGCACGGGTTTGTTCGGATCGGTCGCCGGAGCAGACGTGGAGGCGGACTTGGCCGGGCGCGACCACTGAATGTTGTTGATCGCGAGCACATCCCCCACCGAAGCCACGCCGCGCGGGCTCTCCAGCCGGACGTTCTTGCGGAAGACACACTGATACACATCCGGCGAAGGCATATTTGCATCGGCCGGAGGAACCCTGGCCTCTCCGACGTCGGCAGATGCGATCTCTCCCGTACCCTGCCCCGTCTCAGAAGACACCGCTACGGGACGCTCCGAGCCGGAGGGACTGGCCTTGGCGGCTGCCTCCACCTCGCTGCTCCTCGTCCGAAGACTGTCGAGGTCGAAGATGCGAAACAGCTCGACGCGGCTGCGGGCCGTATTGTACACCAGCTCCATGCCCGTGCCGGTGACCCGCACCGGCCGCGAGAGAAATCGAACGGCACCGGTCGACGAGAACAGCGACTTCTCCGCCAGGAAACCGACATCGTCGAGGTGGATGAAGCACTCCCACGGGCTGGCGGGGTCCGTCGGAATCAGGTGGATCACGACGTGTCCGGTGAACATGGCATCGGTCGGCATGGGCCGTCCGAAGACTTCGTCGAGCTGGACCGTGCCGTGGTCCGCCGTCACGCGGCAAACAACCTCCGGTAGGAACAGGTCCATGTAGGGCTTGGAGACCTCCCACTGGTTGCCCTTTTCGTGCAGGAGCTCGTGGAAGCCGAATCGCTTGTCGATCCGGCCGGCCTCATCGCGGTGTACAAAGTCGGTCTCGCGGACCTTTCCGACTCCGACGCCGGCGATGTCACCGATCGCGCCCTGCTCGCCGGGCTCGTTCGCATCACCGGCAGGGGCAGAAACCGACTCGGCGGCGTCAATGACAATCGGCTGTGTGCCCGTGACTCGCCTGTAGAGCAGAAAGACCCCCGCGAGCACGCTCAGTGCGACGAGGCCTACAGCCAATTTGCGTATCTTGGGGACCATCATCCACGCCTATCGCGACTATGCCAGGTAGCGTTCCATCAGGCTCGCCCACCGGCCGGTACTCTTCAAGATATGCTCGATTACCTCGCGAACCGCCCCTTCTCCCCCTCGGCGGACGGTCACGTAATCCACGTGTTCCTTCAACTCGTCCACGGCGTTTGCCACCGCCACGCCGAAGCCCACGTACCGCACGACCGGCAGATCCATCAGGTCGTCGCCGACGTAGGCCGCCTTCTCAGGCGACAGCTCAAGCTCGGCCAGGAGCTGCTGGAGGGCAGGCAACTTGAAGTGGCAGTCCTGAATCACATATGGAATCCCGAGTTCCTGTGCGCGGCGTGCGGTCGCCTCGGAGGCTCGCCCGCTGAGCAGCGCGACTTTGAGCCCGGCCCGCTGCCACATTCGAATCCCGTGCCCATCGAGGATATGGAAGCACTTGCTTTCGCCGCCGTCGCCGTGGACGATCAGGCGGCCGTCGGTGAGCACGCCGTCCACGTCGAGCACGAGCAGCTCGACGGCAGCGAGATCAGGCTGCGGTTTCCTATCCATGACACGCCCCATCATCCGACCACTTTGATCGTCACGATATCCTGTACGTCGATCAGGCCGACGGGCCGATCGTCCGCATCCACGACGGGCAGTTCGTCGATGCGATACTTGTGGAAGATGGCGGTGGCCTCGGCCGCGAGGGCATCCGCCCGGATCCTCTTGCAGCCGGCGGTCATCACGTCGCGGGCCATCAGATCGAATGCGGCCGGACCTTGCTTGGTCAGGAGCCTGCGCAGGTCCGCGTCCGTTATGATCCCGGCGAGCCGCCCAGCGGAATCGACGATCACGACCGCGCCGTGGCGCTTCACATCGCTGGTCTTCTCGAGCATCCGCCGGATCGAATCCTCAACACCGGCAAGGGGGAGCTTCTCTCCCGGCCGGAACATCATCGACTGCTCCACAGTCATCAGCCTCGTGCCCAGCGAACCGCCGGGATGGAACCGAACATAGTCTTCCACACTGAAGTGGCGGGCCTTCATCACGGTGAAGGCCAGCGCGTCGCCGATGGTGAGCATGCACGTCGTCGAGACGCTCGGGGCCACACCCAGCGGGCAGGCCTCGTTCACTTTGCCCATGCACAGGACCACGTCGCTGTGCCGGCTGAGAGTCGAGTCGCCGTCGCCGGTGATGGAGATCATCGCGATCTGGCGCTGTTTGACGAGGTTGATCAGGCGAATGATCTCATCGGTCTCGCCGCCATAGCTCAAGACCAGCACGATATCCTCATGGCGAAGCCGGCCCAAATCCCCGTGCACAGCTTCGGCGGGGTGCAGAAAATGGCTGGGCGTGCCGGTCGAGGCCAGCGTGGCGCTGATCTTCTGGCCGATGATCCCGGCCTTGCCGATCCCGCTGACGATGCACGACCCGCGGCACTCGTAGATCCTCTCCGCGGCCCGGGCGAACTGGTCGTTGACGATGGGCGTCATCGACGCAATCGCTTCGGCCTCGGCGCGAATCACATTCCGAGCGTAGTCCAGATCGAATTCCACTTTGCGTCGGCCTCCCTGCCGGTTACAGCTTCACTTCTCCGCCGCGGTCGTTGAAGCACGTCAGCGTCCGCTGCTCGCCGGCATAGTCGGGAGAGGAGTGGATGACAATTCGTTTCTCGGTCGCTTGCTCGATGTGGGCAATCGCGGCCCGCTTCTCATTTTGGAGGAACTCCCCGACCTCCTTCGGGACCGTCAGCTCGATGCGGCGGATGTGCTCCTTGGACACCGCCAGGTTCAGCAGGCGGATGATCTCGAGCGCCAGCGATTCGTGGCTCTTCACGAAGCCCATACCGGCGCAGTGAGGACAGGCCAGGAAGGTGCTGAATTGCAGCGACGGCCTCATCCGCTGCCGGGTCATCTCGATCACGCCGAACCGGCTGATGTGAAGCAGCTTGGACCGGGCTCGGTCCGTCTTCACGGCATCGCGGAACGCCCGCTCGACCTCTTTGCGGTGCTTGGCATTCCGCATGTCAATGAAATCGCAGACGATCAACCCACCGAGGTCGCGGAGCCGCAGTTGGCGGGCGATCTCGGCGGCCGCCTCCATGTTGTTCTCGAAAGCCGTCTGTTCCGCGTTCTTCTGCTTGCGGAACCGGCCACTGTTGACATCAATGGCGACCAGCGCCTCGGTCTGCTCGATCACGATCGAGCCGCCGCTCTTGAGCTCCACCTCCCGCGACTGGATCTTGGCGATTTCGTCCTCGATCCCGTACTTGTGAAATACGGGGATCTTCTCGTCGTAGTGGACGATCTTCGGCTTCAACCGCGGCGCCGCGATGGAGAGGAAGTCCTTGATCTTGCGGACCGTAATATCCGAATCGCAGACGATCTTGGTGATCTCGGGGCCAAAGGTATCCCGCAGGGCACGAATGACCAGGTCCGACTCCAGGTAGATCTCGCCCGGGGCCTTCTCGTTTTCCATCCGCTTCTGGATTGCCCGCCAGAGCCGGTCGAGGTACTTCAGATCGGCCTGGATGTCTCGTTTCGAGGCGCCCTCCCCCGCCGTACGAATGATAAACCCGTGCCCTTTCGGGGCCTTGCATTCGTCGAACACCCCGGCCAGCCGTTTCCGCTCCTCCTCATCCTCGATCTTGTGCGAAATCCCGTAGTTCTTCATCCAGGGCATCATGACCAGGTGCTTGCCCGCCAGGGCCAGATAGGTGCTGAGCGTGGGTCCTTTCGTCTTGAGCCCTTCCTTGGTGACCTGGACGACGATCTCCTGGCCGCGTCGCAGGCAGTTCTGCATTGGGGGGCGGTCCTTCAGCGCCTGCCGGCGACCGATGACCTCCAGCACATCCTTCTTAGCCCCCGGAAAATACCGGGGATGCAGATCGCTGATATGCAGAAATCCGTTCTTCTCCGTGCCAATATCGATGAAGGCGGCTTGAATCCCCGACTCGATATTGACGATCCTGCCTTTGTAGATACTGCCGACGTGCGTGCCGGCGCTGGACCGCTCGACGTAGAGTTCTTCGAGCCTGCCGTCTTCGACGACGGCGACGCGGCACTCCTCCCGTTCGGCGACGTTAATCAACATCTCTCGTGCCATCTTCTATTTCCTCTGCCCCGCTGGCCGAGCGAGGCTCCTGTGGTGCGTACTCAAGTTTGTTTGTCTCCCATACGACATGGCCCCTTCGAACCGGCCCGGCGAGGTCCTCCATTCGCAGGTCCAGGAGCCGCAAGATCTCATCGACTCGGATCGACCCGGCTTCGCCCGTCGTGTGTTCCACGATCAGCTTGCCCGGTTCCAGTCGAATGGACCGAAGAAAAGGCCGGACGTCGATGCATCGCGCCGCCTTGCGATCCGACGAAGCCCTTTCCACCATACAATGCTCACGTGCCATCACCCCGGCGATTCTCTGGGCCAGACCGGGATCCACGGCGATCCCAATCGGCAGGACATACTCAGCGGACCGAGGCTGAAACGACGCGTTCGAGGCCGCCAACGTCACGGAGAGCACCTCGATCCCCTCGGGCAACTGCTCGGCCAGGGCCTGCATCATGGCCGTCTCCTGTTCGGCCCGATCCGCGGACGAGGGTCCCGTCGCGGCCTCGCACAGCCTCGCGACGAGCAACTCATCCTCCGATTCCACACCGACCGGCCGAGGCAACGGAAGCGACAGCCGCGGATGAGGGTTGAAACCCTCGCTGTACCGCACCGGGATGCTGGCCCGGGCACAGGCACGCTGGAACACCCGAGACATCTCCGCATGAGACAGCATTGCCGCCATCCCGGCGACCCGAAACCGGACGACAGCGGTCGCACGCGAGGGCGACACGACCCCGGCCCGGTCCGGGGGACAATGATGCGGATGGTCACTTGGCGTCTCGATACTCATTCCTCAAATCGTCAGTGGTGTCTTGTCGTTCGCCGATTCAGAATGCCTCCGGAAGGATCTTTCTCGCGGCGCTCCGCAGATAACCCGAGATCTGCCGCTCAGAGTTCATCGCCAGCACTTCCCTGGCCAGGTGGTTGCAGTCCTCGATGGTGACGGACCGGATGACCTGCTTGATCTCGGGGATCATGGGGGGGGTCAGGGAGAGCGTCCGAATCCCGAGTCCCAACAGGAGCATGACGTACTCGGGCTCGGAGGCCGTCTCCCCGCAGACGGAGACGTCGATCTGGGTCTTGTGGGCGTCCTGAATGACGGTCCGGATCAGTCGTAGCACCGCCGGGTCGGCGGCCGAGTACAGGGTCGAAACCAGCTCATTGCCCCGGTCGACCGCGAGCGTGTACTGGGTCAGATCGTTGGTGCCGATGCTGAAGAAATCGGCGTCGCGGGCCAGCGTCGAAGCCGTCAAGGCGGCCGACGGCGTCTCGACCATGATGCCCACGTCCAAATCCCGGTTGTACGCGATCCCCTCTTCATCCAGGTCCTCCATCACGTCGTGCAGGATCATCTTGGCCTGCATCAGTTCCTGGATGTTCGTGATCAGCGGGAACATGATCTTGACTGGCCCAAGCACGGAAGCTCGCAGGATCGCCCGGAGCTGCGTTTTGAACATCGTGAGGTTCTGAAGACAGAAGCGGATCGACCGCAGGCCCAGGAACGGATTCGGTTCAGGCGCCACACGGCGGCTCTGCGTGTACTTGTCCGCGCCCAGATCGAAGGTGCGAATGATCACGGGCTTGTCCTTGAAGACCCGTACCGTCTCCGCGTAGGCCTCATATTGTTCCTGCTCGACGGGCTCGGTGGGCCGGTTGAGGTAGAGGAATTCCGTGCGGTACAGGCCGACCCCTTCTCCGCCTTTTTGCAGCACGACCTGGGCCTCGTCCGGGAACTCGATGTTCCCGAGAAGCCGGACCCGCACCCCGTCTCGCGTGACCGAAGGCTTCTCGCGGATGCCGTCGAGCTTGTGCTCGAGCGCGACGAACTCGCGGGAGTAGACCTCGTACTGGCGGATCGTCTCCTCGTCCGGATTGACGATGACGATACCGCGGTTGCCGTCGATGATAACCAGGTCGCCTCCGCGGACGACTTCCGTCAGGTCCTCGAGCGCGACGACCGCCGGGATACCCAGCGAACGGGCGACGATGGCCGTGTGGCTGGTGCGTCCGCCCGCGTCGGTGGCCATGCCCTTGACGTAATCCCGGTTGAAACCGGCCGTCTGCATCGGGCTCAGCTCCCGAGCAACGACGACCACTTCTTCCCGCAGGTGGAGGATGTCCTCCCGCTTGGTGCCGAGCAACTGTCGCAGGAGACGGCGCTCGATGTCATAGATGTCCGCCGCACGCTCGCTGATGTAGGCATCTTTGACATCGGTGAAATGGGCAGCGATCTCTCGAAGGACGGTTGAGACGGCGTACTCAGCGGTCACGGATTCGGCGTGGATCACATCGGTGATCCTCCGCCGCAGGCTGCGGTCGCGCAGAAACCGCATGTGCACCGCGAAGATATCCCGGATCTGTTTGCTGCCGGCTTGCCCCTGGCCGGCCTCGAGCTGGTTCAACTCCTCGACCGCGTCACGGAAGGCGTTGCGAACGCGCTGAATCTCCAGGATCCTCTGCGAGGACTCGATTTCCCGCCGGGGGATACGGTAATCCTCCGAGTCGACGATCAGCGATTTGCCGATCGACACGCCCGGCGAGACGGCTATGCCCTTCTTTATCTCCATGACCGGATCTGCTGAGTTTCGTTATGCCTTGCCCTCGGGCGGCTCGCCAAACGGAGACGTCTCCATCAGATCGCGGAGGGTCTCGACGGCCTTCTCCGCGTCGGGCCCTTCTGCCCGGACTTGCAGACGGGTCCCATAGGTCGCCACCAACGTGCTCATCTGCATGATGCTCTTGCCGTCCACCGTGATCTGGCCGTTGCTGACGGAGATCTCGCAGTCAAACTGGCTTGCCAGGTCCACGAACTGCATGGCCGGGCGCAGGTGGAGACCGTTGGGATTCCGAATCTCTACCGTTGTCTGAGACACCAGTTTTTCCAAGACCTCTTCTCCCGTCAGCACCCTGGGGCCGCCTGATGATGGATCATTCTGGACTTCACCACGAGGGGTTCTCATCCGCCTCTTTGAGCAGGTCCTCAAGCTCCGCCGCATCGCGGCACTGCCGGAGGAACTTGCGGAACCGCTCCTTCTGCAGATGGCGGAAGATGTTCTCCATGGCCTGCAGGTGCTTGTCGGGATTGCCGGCCGGGCTGATCAGCAAGATCACCGAGTAGACGGGCTGCTCGTCGAGCGAGGCGAAATCGATCCCGGCCGCGCTGTGCCCCACCGCGGCCACGACCGTCTTGACCGCCCCGTGCTTGACGTGAGGCACGGCTACTCCCTTGCCCATTCCTGTACTTGCCTCGTTTTCCCGCTTGACCACGGCCTTGGTCACTTCCTTGCCCAACTCCGCTGGGATTCTGCCCGCGCTGACCAATGCCGCAACCAACTCGGTAATGGCCCCGTCACGATCCTTTGCCTGCAACTGAGGGATCGTCGCCTCAAAACACACAAACTCTTCAAACTTCATGCTTCGCGTCCACTTTCAACCCTAACCACATCCACCCAACGAGATTACGAGCAAGCCGATTCCTGCACAGATTCCCAGGGGCCCCCGACGCAGAAGACTGCCTCGACGGACCCAAGCCGGGCCCCCGAGGCCGCACAAACCCCCAACCATGCCGTTCCCAGCCGGGGACAGGCACGCGGCGCAAGGTGTCCGGAGATCCTACGAGACCATCGGCTTGGCAAAACCATCCCCCCCACCCGTCGTATGCTTGTCATCCCGTTCCTTCGTCTTCTTCTTGCGGAGCTGCTGCTCGAGCTTGTGGACGGCCCCGTCAATACACGCGTAGGCATCGCTGCCCGCTTCGGTCGCCACAAAGAGGTTCCCGTGCTCTCCCCTGGCAATGATCTCCACGCTGACCTTGTTCGTCCCGTGCGTGCTGTCGACAACCACCTCCACCTGGTTGATGCCGTCATAGTATCGCGGCAGCTTGGACGTCTTCTCTTCGGCATACGCTCTGATCGAATCCGTAATGGTAACGTGCTTGCCTGAGATCGTGAACTGCAATGCCTGTCTCCTTAATCAATCAATAACCCACCATTCTCTTGCGATCGCTCTGCGGCACCGTCAGGCCTTCGGCAGCACAGCGGCGTGCTCGCCTTCGGGCGAGATCACACCCGCACTGACGATGAACCGAATCGCCTCTTCGACCGTCATATCGAGCGAGATCGTCTCCTCCTTCGGGACCGTGATCACCCAGCCCGTAACCGGCGTCGGGGAGTTGGGCACCATCACCGTCAGGAACTCCCGGTCGACGTGCTCGGCGACGGAGCGCAATCCCTCCCCCGTCACGAACCCCAGGGACCAGATGCCCTTGCGAGGGTATTCTACCGCAACCACGCGGGAAAACCGCCGCGTCTGCTCCTCCGGCGGGAAAACAAAGTCCGTCACCTGCTTGACGTACGGGTACACCCGACGCATGACGGGAGTATTCATGATAAACGCCTCAACGACACGCCATAAGGCTCTGCCCACGACGCTGGCCAGCAGGGCTCCCACGACGAAGACCGCCGCAACAGCGATCAACACACCGACAATCGACCCGGCCCATCCTTCCACGAATCTGCGGTTCAGATCGGCCTCGTAGTCGGCCAAGGCACTCTTCGAGAGCCGGTCCTGCTGCGACCAGCACATCGCTTTGACCACACCCTTATTGATGTAAACCCCGACGTTCTTTTGAATTACGTCATAACTCCATGCCAGAATCCAGAGAGTCAGGATCGTCGGCAGCAATACGGCCAGGCCGCGAATGAAATAGCTCTTAAAGCGCCTTGTTATGGTCATTGAGGAACAACAGCCTTATACCGACAGCCGTGAAGGACCCGACCTCGGTCCGGCAAGCGGCAAACTGCGGTCTAAACGACGCCGATAGCCTAATTTCCGGTCTCCTGAACGTCAACAGAAATATCTTCCCGGGGCAGGTGAGCGCCCAGGAGGTGGATCAGGCCCCCCGGCAGCGAAGCAAGAACCCAGATGAGTCGCTGGCAGAGGACCAGTGCCAGAGCCTGCTCGGCCGGCGCCCCGGTCAGGCGGCAGAAGAGCCCGACGGTTCCCGCCTCGACAATGCCCAGTCCGGCGATGCTGATCGGCACCGCCCCCACCACCCACATGACAGGAAACACGAACAGGTAGTATCGCAGGCCCACATCCATCCCGAGATCCCGACCGAGAAGCCAGAACGCCACAAGCACGATGCTCTGTCCGACAAATGTCAAGAACACCGTCCACAGCAGTGTCCAGGGTCTCGCGCAGTATGCCGCCACGGCATCTCTGGTCTTCCGGAGCAAGGTGATCCCTCGAAGCCGGACAACGGCAGCCCAGTGGGCAAGTACCGCCCGGCTGGCAGGATAGATCAGCGAGACGGCCAGCAGTATCCCCGCAACCCCCGCGGACCCAAGAATTGCGTACGGATGCCGCGAGAACCACCCTGCTCCCCCCTCATCAGCCTGGAAAAGGGCCGTGATGCGCCCGCGGAGAAAGAGCACATAGGTAAGGACCGCCATGAGAACCAGCCCAAACAGCCCGATGGCCCGGTCCAGGAAGACACTCAGGACCCCCTCCAGCCGCTTGTCCGTATGTTTCGTGACGTACCATGCCTTCACCAGGTCGCCGCCGACAGACCCCGGCATGACGTTGCTGTAGAACAGCCCGAGAAAAAACAGCCTTATGGCCGCCAGGACCCCAATATGGATCGCTTGTGCCCGCAGCAACAGCCACCACCGAACCGAGATCACCACCTGGGCGAATGCATAGATTCCGAGGCTGAGCACAAAATACCCCAGGTTCATTCCGCGAAATGTGACCGCCAGTCTCCCCCAATCCTGGCCGCGTAGGAGCAGCAGGATTGCTGCCGTTGCAACGGCAATCCGGGCAATCCATGAGACACGTCCCTTCTTTCCAGCATTCTGGGTGTTCGGCAAAGCCTGTCTCCCAATAATCCCTTGTCCTACTAAATCATAGATGGTAAAGCGTTCCGTGGCAAGAAGTTATCGTCCACCAATTCACACGCAGTCCGCCCCGACCTGTTCCTCTTTTGATTCATCTGAAAGATCTACAAAGAGAAATGGGGTTCGTGCTTGACACGGCGGTGGCGGGGGTGGGAAGATAATAATGGAGATTGTGGATATCACGGACACCTTGGCGAACTGCACCTTTGAGAAGCGCGATTGATCGCCCGGCGTTGATTTCATAGGCCGGGCAGAACGGATTCGGTATAGCCATTGGTGCACAAGAGGGGCTCCTGTTGGGAGAAAGGAGCGGATGCGATGGCGGGCAGGGAGAAACGGGCGGGAGGCGGAAAGGCGGCTTCGGCCGGGGCGAGCGGGTCGTTTGCCCCAATCATCCATCATCGATCATCCTTCATCAATTCCGATGGCTTCACGCTGATCGAGCTGCTGGTTGTGATTGCGGTGATCGCACTGTTGCTCGCGGTCCTGCTGCCTGCGCTGGGCCGGGTCCGTAGGCACGCGAGGACAGCGGCTTGCCAGTCGAATCTGCGACAATGGGGCATCGCGCTGCATGTCTACACGAGCACCCATGACGGGAAACTGCCGCCCGAAGATCTGGACAACAGCGGAGACCACACCCTTGGCCTTTGGCGACGAGCCCTGTGGGGCTCTCTCCGCCGTGACGAAATATGGCTGTGCCCCGCGGCCACGCGCGTCGTGGGGTCTGGAGAGAAGGTCGGGACATTCAACGCCTGGCGTGAAGGAACCACGCTCATCGGTAGTTATGGGGGCAATGTGATCGTGGGATTTCCCCGCTTCTCGTCGCCATTTCGATGGGATTCGGCGGACGTGAAAGGAGCACAATACATTCCATTTTTCTTCGACTGCACCACTCCCGTCTTCATCCCGAGAATCTCGCTTCCATGTGGGCTTGGTGACCCGCCGGCGCAAGAAGGGATGGAGGACCCTGCCAGACTGACCAATGTACATGAAGTTTGTATCAATCGCCATGGAGGCGGGATCAACATGGTCTTCGTGGACAGCAGCGTCCGCAGAGTGGGCCTCAAGGAACTCTGGACGCTGAAGTGGTACCCTCAGTATGACACGGCCAACCGCTGGACCAAGGCCGGCGGCGTCCAGCCGGAGGATTGGCCGCAGTGGATGCGGGGGTTCAAGGACTATTAGTCGGCGGGGCATTGCTGGCGAGCATGGGTATGGGAGCGATGTTCACGTTCGTGCTGGCCTCCGCGTTGTGGCGGCATCTGGATATCAGTTGCGGCTGCTTCAGCAGTTCGGCGGCAAGGAAGATCAGCTACCTGACCCTGATCCGAGCCATCGTGATTATGCTCATCAGCACGGCGGCCTACGCCGGAGTCATCCTCTTGCAGCCCAGACACTCGCTTGCCTCTTTGAGGGAGCCACGAAGCAACGCGGGCGTGCCGGCGCGAGACACCCCAAGGGAGCCGGAGTTGCTGCTTGCGCAGGAGTAACGTATTGCCAATTCGGCATGAGGGTGCTATTGATCTTAAGTACCGCAGGGTGGTTGCTTTGTCTCTGGCGGCCGCATGCGGAGGATAGGCATGTCATTCGGATGGCCGGCTTCGAACAGAATTGGCACTCGGGAGGTGAAGACCGTTGGAATCGAAGCAGATTGAAGAAGGTTTGCAGTTCACGCCCAAGTTCAACGCCGACGGTCTGATCCCGGCCATCGCCCAGGACGCCCTCACGGGGCAGGTTCTGATGGTGGCCTGGATGAACCGCGAGGCCCTGGACCACACGATCGCCACCGGCCGGGCCACTTACTACAGCCGGTCCCGCAAGAAGCTCTGGAAGAAGGGCGAAGAGAGCGGTCACGTCCAGACGGTCCGGCAGATCCTCGTGGATTGCGACCAGGATTGCCTGGTCCTCAAGGTCGCCGTGGATGAAGGCCAGTGCCATGTCGGCTACCAGTCCTGCTTCTACCGGGCCCTGAAGCCTCGGAGCACCACCGACCTCGAGTTCATCGCGGAAAAAGTCTACGATCCCGCCACAGCATACAAGAGGAAGTAGCCATAGACGGGAGGACAGATGGTGCCTCCGCCGGCTCGGATGATAGAGTCCCAGGCGGCATCGCGGCCGTGCGCGGCCACAGGGCTGCGAGGAGCCCGCTGAAAGAGGGCCCTTCCCCAAAGCGTCGAGGCTTTCCGCCGCAGGAATACCGGACCTTGACACCACCCTGCGCTCGTCGGTTCTGCATTTGAACCACCAAGCGAAGAGATCGCGCCGTCTATGCCGCCTTTGTCCCCAAAGCGGCGTGCGGGCATGTCCGGGCGCTCGCGTCTGTCGATCCGGGCTATTCGCGCCACATCCTCCCGTCCAGGGACCTTCCCGGGGAGCCGGATCACCAAAAAAAGCCAGGAAATCGACAGGAGGATGCTGCGGGATGCCGAAAGAACTGAGTAGTCTTGCTTGACCCCGTCCACGTGACGAGGTACGGGGCGCGTGTGCGTCCCATACCCTGCCCACCGTCAAGACGGGAAGCACGGCGGCAGGAGCAGCACCCGCGCGGTACGCGCGTTGGCGTGGCAAACAGGATCAAGAGAGAGCCATGGAGCATCCAGATACGGATTGCGTCGAACCGGAACATATGACGAAGCGCTGCGGGGACAGCATTGAGATAGGCGGTGACTACCAGCATCGAGCCCTCACGAAGGGCAATCCCGTCCAGAGATTCTGGCACCACAGTAAGACACTGGCCATCGAGAAGCTCCTTCCTCCTCGTTCCGGCGACCATACCCTGGATGTGGGCTGCGGATCAGGAGTCATCAGCGATTTCCTTGGGCGCTATGGGGCACGGGTCGTGGGCATCGACGCCAATCCCGACGCGGTCCGCTTTGCGAGCGAGACATACTGCAGCGAACGTGTGTCGTTCCGGCTCGGGCTGGCCGATCAGCCACTCGGGCAGGAGGCGTCCGTGGACAAGATCTACTGCCTGGAATTGATCGAACATATCCATGCACACCAATCGAAGGTAATGCTCGACAGCTTCCTTCGCGTCTTGAAGCCCGGCGGCAGGGCCCTGCTCAGCACGCCGAACTACCGCAGTTTCTGGCCGGTCATCGAGTGGCTCATGGATCGCTTCGGGCTGGCTCCCCACATGGCGGGACATCAGCACGTCGAACTGTACCACCGCAAGAAGCTGCGCAACTTGTGCCGGGCCGCCGGCTTCCGTGTGGAACACATGGGGACGATGTGCTTCCTCGCACCGTGGGTCGCGCCCCTGAGCTGGCGGTGTGCCGAGATGCTCGCCGGGATGGAACTGGCTGCCCCCATCATCCCCGGGTCCCTATTGGTCTGCGTCCTGTCCAAGGGAGATTGATGCATGAGCCAGACGACCCCCACGGTTTCCATCGTCCTACCCGCCTTCAATGAGTGCCTGAACATCCCCGCCATGGTCCAGGTTCTCCAGGATGAGATGCGTCACCAGGAGATCCCCTACGAGATCATCGTCGTCGATGACGGGTCTTCGGATGACACCTGGGCCGTACTCTCACGCTTGGGGCAGGAACCGGGATTCAGCGAAAAGGGCCGGCTTCACTGTCTGCAATTGAGCCGTAATTTCGGCAAGGAGTCCGCCGTGTTCGCCGGCCTGGAGGCGGCGAAAGGTCAGGCGGTTATCATCATGGATTGCGATCTGCAGCACCCGCCGGAACTCATCGGGGAGATGGTCCGGTTGTGGCGCCAATCCCACGTTGACATTGTGGAGGCGGTGAAATCTCAGCGAGGAAAGGAATCGCTGATCAAGCGTCTGGGCAGTGCGTTGTTCTACAGCCTGTTCAGAATGCTGTCCGGATACGACCTGAAGGGTTCCTCCGACTACAAACTATTGGACCGTGCCGTTGTCGACGCCCTGCTGGAGATGGGCGAAAGGAATCTGTTCTTTCGCGGCATGGTCCAGTGGCTCGGGTTCAAGCGACACACGCTGACCTTCGTCGTGCCGGAGAGGAAGACGGGCGTCTCGGGCTGGCCGACGACGCGCCTGGTGAAGATGGCCGTGCAGGCGATTACCGCGTATTCCTTCGTGCCCCTGCGACTCGTGGCCGTAACCGGGATCCTGTTTCTAATCGGGGCCATGTTCCTTGCCAGCTACACGCTGATCTACAAGATGCTGGGCCTGGCCGTCAGTGGTTTCACCACTGTGATTCTGCTCCAGCTCGTCATCGGCAGCATATGCATAATCAGCATCGGAGTCACCGGCGAGTATATCGCCCGCATCTACGAGGAGGTGAAACGCCGTCCTCGCTATGTGATCGCTCGACGGAACACATCCGACAATCCGAACGATGGGCAGCAGACCAAGAGCCGTTTGAGTAACACCACGGCAAGATGAGACACGGGAGTATGGAGCGAGAGATTCGGCCGAGGCGAACGTTGAGGATTGTGGGGTGCGCGGTCTTGCTGTTGTCGCCTCTTGTCATCTGGATGGCCCTGACCGTCGGCGGCGCCGGCACCTTCCTATATGAAGATGGCCTGCTGTACTCGTTTCCCCTTCGCGTGTTTCTGCATGACGCCTTCGCCCACGGTCACAGCCCGCAATGGATGCCCTATTCGGCGTGCGGTTTCTCCCTTCTGGCCGAGGGGCAGAGCGGGATTTGTTCGCCTGCCGTCCAGATCCTATACAGGATCTTTCCCGCCGAATCAGGCTGGCTCATCGAAATGGCGGCAAGCCACCTCACCGCGTTCCTGTTGTGCTGCCTTCTGCTGTTGCAGTTCCGTATCGGCACACTGCCCGCCCTGCTTGGCGCGTCGCTGTACACGTGCTGCGCCGCAACCATGTTCATGTCGAACCTTCCCCCTTTGATGTGGGGGTACGCCCTCCTGCCGGGCATTCTCTGGAGTGTTGCGCAGCTCATGGAGGGACGGCCTCGTGCGTCCGTATCCTTCCTGATCGTGGTCACCCTCCTGTTGTTGACGGGGCATCCCGTGATCATCACCTACACGAGCATGATCGCGTTCGCCTTTGTCGTGTGCCTGGCCGCCGTCGCACCGCAGCGTGAGAAGAACCTCCTGAGAGTCGGCGCGCGCCCCGCCGTATTGGCCGTGCTGGTTGCCCTGGCGGTTCTCATCGCGACTCCTCAACTGCTGCCCATGTTTCAGCAGCTCCCGTTTTCCGCGAGGACGTCCGCGGCAGCCGTCTCGTTGGCTACCCAGCAGAGCACAAAACACCTCCAGCCGTCCTGGATTCCCCTGGCTCTTTTCCCCACCCCCTTCGACTCAACGGACTGGACATACTGGTCTATAACGGTACGGTTCCCCGCCTACGCCCTGTTTCTTGTCGCGGTCGGCTCGCTGTTCGGAGGCAAGGGGCTGCGTCGCTGGTTCTTCGTCGGGCTAGCCGTCTTCGTGATCCTCTTGGCGGCAGGACCGTACGTCGGTCTGTGGAGGCTCGTCCATTCCCTTCCGGTGCTCAGGAATTTCCGGTTTCCCTTCAGGTGGCTCGGGTTCCTGCCTCTGAGCGTCTCGGTCCTGGCGGCCCTGGGTTTGGATCGACTGCTCAGGCAGACGAGGGAGACCTCGGCCCCGTCTTTTCGATGGAGCCTGCGCTTTCTGCTGGTCGCCGTCGTGATCGCCGAAGTAGTGGTCGTGCTGAAACGCCAGGGGACGTATCTGCCTGCGGCGATGGATGCCTGGCGGAGCCGGCCCTGGCTGGCCGCGGCGCTGTGGCTCAGCGTGACAGGCATGGTACTGGCCGCGTTCTTGTCCACGCGACGGGTGACAGGCCGATGGCCTGTTGTGTTGGGCGTCAGTCTCACCGTAGTGTCACTCTGTGCCACGCGGATGTTCTACGTCGAGAGCCGGGCCGTGGTCCGCGACCTGAGAACAATAGGCTATGAGCCCAATCGCTCACCGGCCGTACCCCAGCAGTACCGGGTATCGAGCGGCCTGGATACTTATACGACATGGGCGTCAAACGCGGCGACCCGATACCACAGCTACACACCGAATCTGTCCCTTCTCGATGGGCGTCTACATACGGGGCATTACTGTTCCTTCATTCCGTATTGGGCATCGGATGTATCCTCCTGGTGCCAGAGAACCTTGGAGGGAACCGAGGCCCATGAGAGGATTCTGGATATCTGCTCGGCCAAGTGGCTCATTCGCCCCGATGCGACCTGTCCCCGACAGGATCCGCCGCAAGCAGAATCCTCTGTGGCGGTAAAGGAGTGTGAGAATCCCACGGCGATCCCCAGGGCCAGTATCGCATGTTCGCCGGTCTTCTGTTCTGACGACAATGAGATAATCGAAGTGCTCGAATCCCCAACATTCGACGCACGACACATGGTGGCCCTGTTGGAGCGAGATGGGGAGCTTTTCGATTCTCACCCTGATCCGGATGTGGCAACGGACAGTGATGCACTGCCCGCAGCAAGCATCCAGATAGACAGACCGGACCGCATCGAGATCGAGATTGAGCCTGCCGCACCGCGAGGTTCGGTTCTGGTGCTCAGCGACACCTACTATCCCGGATGGAAGGCCTTCGTGGACGGTGTCGAGGAACCCGTCTTGAGGGCCGACTACGCGTTTCGGGGCGTCAGACTCCCCGAAGGAGCGAAGCGGGTCGTCTTCATGTTCGAGCCCCTGGTCCCGGATGCGGTCCTGCCGCTGCCAGCGATCATCCTGACGGTCCTGGGGTTGACTCTCATCCCGAGGCCCGTCCGGCGCAACGGGCGGTGAGCCCGCGAGGTCCCGTTCGGCAGTCGGGACCTCCCGCGCGGCCGCGACAGCCGGGGACACAACGGATCCGTGCTGGGACGCATCTTGACCCGCGGGTACGATTCATGTTTGCAGGTAGATCCTCTCGAGCCTTAGCCCGACTTCGCGGATTCGCGGGTTGGAACCGGTGTGGCGGGGTCGAAAAGGGCCTTTTCGGCCCAAAGTCTTCACTACATCGCTGCCTCCTTATCGC
>Ga0116141_10000703_pt1 | contig 27282 bp, 20 predicted proteins | sample AD_UKC097_MetaG_FD_89744 | JGI IMG/M metagenome (GOLD analysis project Ga0116141, IMG submission 89744) | Active sludge microbial communities of municipal wastewater-treating anaerobic digesters from USA - AD_UKC097_MetaG | ecosystem: Engineered > Bioreactor > Anaerobic > Digestate | place: USA...
CAAATACTCTGCGGTGTATCATGGCAAGTTCCTTTCTCCCTCCATGAGGGATGATGGCTCCTGCCAACTACTCTAACATATTTTGTCCAATCCGGGGGGTGCAGTCCAATTGACACACAATATCCTTATTCGTATACTATTACTGCCAGCAAATTCTTATCAATATTAATTTTGAAGGAAATAAAGGGAGGAATGCATATGGAACAAAATGTGGGTACCCTTGACAGGATCGGTCGGTTCGTGGTGGCAATTCTTTTCATCGTCGGCAATGTTACGGGCTGGGTAACTGGTATTGTTGGTCTCGTCGTTGCAGTCATTGCAGGCATGCTTCTTTCAAGCGTTTTATCAGGACACTGCCCGCTCTATGCGATGCTCGGAATTAAAAAGACGATTTAACCGGAACTGATAATCGACAATCCAACGTTTTCGTAGCATACAACTTTCCCCGTGTGCTTCTTCCGGTATTGCGCAATTTCCAATTTTATCTTTTTATGCTAGCGGACAATCGGTAATCATTAAAAATTCTTATCTAAAAGATAGATGATATTGTTGGTTTCTAACGAGAAATCGGAAAAACCAAGTTGGTATATTAATTGTACGGCCGCGCTGCGCGCGCCCGTACGGCGAGTTGCGCGGTCGCACTCGCCCGATTAGTTCGACCTTGCGCTGATTCGCGCGGTCGAACAAATCGTTCGAGCGCAAAGCCCATCACTGCGACTTTGTAGGCGCAATCCGTAAAAACTTCTTCCTGTAGCCAGTAAAATGTTAATCCAGATGAAAATGCTGGGCTTCAAAACGTTATCAATAACTTTCTATTAATCCAGAATTGTGATATGGATTATAAAAATAGTGGCGGATGGTTGTGATGGACTTGGGCGACGGCAAATAAGAAGGTTATAAGTTAATAACGCCCCCTCTGTCCCCCTCGCAATCTTAGCGAAAGCGCTTCACATTTTGTAATTCAAGCAGAGGTCAAATCATGAGGGGCGTAAGGCTCTCAATACAAGCATCGTGAAACATACAGGTTCGTTAACCGCGAACCTGTATTCCATACATAAGGATGATGCCATCATGATTACCCGGCGATCAATCCATTTTACATTAAGAGCAATACTCTGTTTTGTTTTTCTGATCACCTTGTCCGCGCGGGCCGACTCGCAGACAAATGCCATCGGAGTCACCCCGGAACGTCCTGTGATCGAGATTGCCGAGCACTCCGAATATCTTCTGGACAGCAAAGACGCCCTGACGTATCAGGACATTATCCGGGGCGCATTGCCTTTCCAGCGCCATATGAAAAATTCTTTCCAGTTCAGTTTCAAGAAAGCCACGCTCTGGATAAAATGCTCTGTCGTCGCAGCAACCGGCGACCAACAGTCCGCCCGTTCTTTTTTGGTTTTTGACAACGCGGCCCTGGGATCGATAACGCTGTGGGTGCCTGTTTTCATAAACGGCCGTGCGGATACCATTGAGTTGAAAGGGGGCTGGCAGCAGGGCAATAGCAGCAACGAATTCCCCTTTCTCTACCCGGCCTTTCTACTGCCCGATAACATCGATGCTTCGCGTCCTTTGATTGTGCGTGTCTCCACCCCTTACGCTCTGCAGTTCCGCTCAACCCTTTATACGACTGACGCATTTCGAAAAAACAGTTTCATCCTGTTCCTGATTGTTGGTTTCTTTACAGGAATCCTTGCGGCAATGATACTGTATAACATTGTCCTGTATCTGTTTGTCAGGGACAAACATTATATCTTCTACATCCTGTATGTGTTCTTTTTATTGCTGTGGCAATGCGTGCTGATCGGCCTTTTCCGTTACTTTCATCCGCCGCTGGGCGAGTTTCTGCTTTCCTACATTACAGCCTGGTCTGCTTTGATGATGATGTTTGCCATTATTTTCGGCATTATCTATCTCAATATGGCAAAGACGGCGCCCCGTCATGATATCTTATTGAAGGTTATCGCCGCCGCCATGGGTGCAATAGTCATCCTGGTGCTTTTCAGGTTTTTGTGGACAGCAAACGTTGCAGCCTATCTCGTGGGACAGGTTGCCACGATTGTGCTTTTCACGTCCGCCCTTTCGGCGTTTCTATCGGGTTTCAGGCCGGCACGATATTACCTTATTGCCGTCAGCATTTTTCTTGTTTCCGCTATCATTTTTTTATTCAGATTTTACGGTCTGGTTCCCAACAACACGTTCACCATGCATATCATGATGTTTGGCAGCGCCGCCGAAGCGATCCTTCTGTCTTTCGCGCTGGGTTACAGAATCAGGTTGCTGAAAGAGGAAGAAGAACTTCTCAAGGAGCGGGAAAGGAGCCTTGAGGCCATCAGCGTCACCGATGAACTGACCGGCCTTTTCAACCGCCGTTTCTTCAATGCGTCGCTTGTCAAAAAAATTGCCGCTTCACGGCGGAGCGGCACAAATCTGTCGCTTCTGATGATGGATGTGGATTACTTCAAGAGCTTCAATGACACCTACGGCCACATGGAAGGTGACAAGGTGCTGTCCGGCCTTGGGAAATTGTTGACACAGATTCTGCGCGAAGAAGACATTGCCTGCCGTTACGGTGGAGAGGAATTTGTGGTCATTCTCCACAATGCGTACATGAAGATTGCTCTTGAAACTGCAGAGCGGATCCGGACCGGTTTTGAAGCCATGACCTTCCGCCCAGGTCTAACAAAAGATATCCATGTAACGGTGAGCATTGGCGCCGCTGAATTGTTGCCTGGGGACTCGCCCGATCAGTTTCTTCTCCGCGCCGACAAGGCCCTTTACCAGGCCAAAAATGATGGAAGAAACCGTGTCTGCAGTCTTTAATGTGTCGCGCTCCGGTTGATATTTTCGTTGAACTTTTCAAATGCTAATCTTCACTCCTGCTAAATCAAACATGATGACCCTTCGTAGGTATTATACGTAATACAAACAACTTTCGAAAACGGTGGAATTATAGGTTTTAGAGGCAAGATTTTTTAAAAATAAAATTTTGTTTCCACATTGTTGTGAAAAATGATTTATTTAATAACTGATTTTTCTCACAACCGGACGGTAGAGGAAAAGGTTGCGGCGGAGGAAGCTGTTTTGACTTTGCATATCCTCCGATGAATTGCAGACGTAAGTAACAACAAGATTTTTGTCACGCGAAAACTCAATATGCTCTTTGCCGGCATAACAAAAGTTGCCTTGATCGTAGAGCGGACTTTGAGGATCAACTTCCGGCACCTTCACATCCAGCGCCTTCGGTTTACTCCAGGGACCTTCCGGTTGATCGGCGGTCTGGTAAAAAAGCTGATTGCCCTTGTTCTGAATCGTCATGTAAACCGCGATCCATTTTTTATCTGCAGCATGATACCTTACGCTTAATTCCGAAACTCCGGCATCAAGAACAATCTTCACATTTTCTGGTTTAAGGACTTTTTCCCACGAACCCTCCTTGGTATAATATTCAATGGCTCCTTGAGGATGATTGATTTTATCGGAAGGAATGCGGGCCAGTATATTACCGAAAATACTCAGATTGTCTTTCATATTAACATAGAAAGGATAGAAATATACATGGTTGTTATGGACGACGGAAGTTGCCGCAAATGCCGATATTTCAGGTGCCAGAAAGGATGTTAAATCCACATAATCATAGCTCCATTCACGAGGATCCGCTGCGGAAAAATCTTGAACACGGGCAAATTTATGACCCGATACTTTAAAATTAAAAACCTCTCCTTCTTGATTTGTGGGAGTTATGGCTATCAGAGGGATATATAAGACATTGTTGACGATAAAAGGATCCTGGGGCCAGAGCCATTCATCCCGGCTAAACGATGAAACATACTTTCCGTCCTTGTGTTCCAGATAGTATTTGATACTGAATTGATTGTCCGTCGAACAGGTGGAAATCCCCATCGTTGTTCCCAGCACAACATCCATGTCAACGCGGTCATTCCTCCAGCCAGGACAGGCAACAAAAGTATCGCCAAAAAGCCAGAGCGTGCGCCTGCCATCCAGTTTGACGGAATAGGCGCCGTCGCCACCATACCATCCGTCTTTATCCGGAAAAGCAGGCTGGCAGAGGGATTGAGAAGTATCTGCAGTGAACTTTCCAGGTATCAGAAGAGAACAAGAACAAAGGGTAAGACTCAAAAATAACAAGACTATGGTTGCCGGTTTTTTCATCATATCCATAAATATCACACCCAATGATCAACTAGAATTTTAACGCCAATGGCTATCAAAACAAATCCGCCGAATATTTCCACTTTTTTTCCGAATATTTTTGCCAGCACCTTGCCGAAAATCATTCCGATGACTGTCATGACAAAGCAGACGATACCGATAATCACTGCCGGCATAAATATCTGACTTTTCAAAACGGAAAAGCTGAACCCCACCGCCAGCGCGTCGATGCTGGTGGCAACGGACAGTAAAAGGAGCGGCCAGCCGCGTGTCTGATCTTCCCTTTCCTCATCCCTCTCTTTCTCAAAACCTTCCCGGATCATTTTCCCGCCGACCAGAGCCAAAAGCCCGAAAGCAATCCAATGATCAAATGAGGCAATCATTTCAACGACCGTCAAACCGGCCAGCCAGCCGATGATCGGCATTATAAACTGAAACAGGCCAAAGGCAGTCGCCAGCCTCAATACCGGAGACCATGATTTTTTATTATTGGCTGCGCCGATCCCGATAGCCACCGAAAAAGCATCAACCCCCAATCCAATTGCTATCAAGAATACCGTTATCAGACTCATTGAAATCTTTTTTATTTACCTTTCATTTCTCCATTGAGAATAAATTCTTTGTGCTACGGACCTGCTGATTCCAGGCACTTGTTGCAATTCGTCAAGCGTCGCTTCCTGTATGTTCTTAACCGAGCCGAAATGTTTGAGCAATATTTTTTTGCGTACTTCGCCGACATCATCAATATCGTCAAGAACCGATTCCATATCGTCTTTTTCTTTGACAACGCGATGATAGCTCAAGGCGAAGCGATGCGCTTCATCACGCGCCTGCTGAAGCAGCTTCAGGGCCTGCGGCCACGCGGACAGGTAAACGGCATCCTTGCGCCCCGGCAGATAAACACGATCTTCAGATGTTGCCGCTTTTTTCTTCGCCGTTCCTTCGCCGGAAAGAAACGCACGCTCCTCCTTGGCCAGTCCGATCACATCCAGACTTATTTTCAAATCCTTTAACACCGAGAGAGCGACATGGAGCTGACCTTTGCCGCCGTCAACCACCACGAGATCGGGCAGGTTTTCCGTATGCGTAAATCGACGGGAGAGAACTTCATACATCATTCCGTAATCATCCGGTTCCAGAAGCGTCTCTATCCGGTAAAGCCGGTAACCTGATTTATCCGGCTCTCCATCCTGAAAAGCAACCTGTGAACCGACAGCATGTTTACCGCTGATATTGGAAATGTCATAACATTCAATGCGTCGGGGCAATCGTGTAAGCTGCAATTTTTCCTGAAGAATCTGCAGGGCATTTTCTTTCTGCTCGCGGCTTTTATGCATCGCCTTCCGGAGATTGCGGGCATTTTCATTAGCCATCTCCAGGAGAGCGTTTTTCGTTCCAATCGAAGGAACGATTAAAACAACTTTTCTGTTTTTCTTTTCCATCAGCCACTCGACGATGACATCTTCATCCGGCAGGCGGCAGGGGATAATTATTTCATCGGGAATATTTACGTCACCATCATAATACTGCGTCAGGCAGGATGAAATCACTTCAGCCATATCCGTTTTTATTTTTACCGTTGCGAATGATTTGCTGCCAAGCAGCTTCCCCCCGCGCACAAACAGAATACAAAGCTGATAATGACCATCCTGTTCATGAAAGCCGATGACGTCCTGATCTTTTTCGCTGCCCCAGTCAACATTTTGCTTTTCCAACGCGTGCTCCAGCGCTGCGATACGGTCACGCAGACAAGCGGCTTCTTCATAATAGAGATTCTCCGATGCTTCTACCATCTGTTTCTTCAATTCGGTGATGAGCTCGCGACGACGCCCCTGAAGAAAGGAGATAACGCCATGCACCAGTTTCCTGTATCCTTCCTCATCAATGAATCCTTTACACGGTGCCGGACATTTACCGATCTGATACTCCAGACACGGCCGCGACCGCAACTGAAAATCCCTGTTGCGGCAAGTGCGCAGCGGAAACACCTGCTGAACAAAACGCAGCGTTTCTTTGGCTGCCAGCCCCGAAGGATAAGGACCGAAATACAACGCCGAATTGTTTAAGCGCTTGCGTACCAGTTGCACACGGGGAAATTTTTCCGTCGGGTCCAGCGACAGATGATAATAGGTTTTGTCGTCACGGAGCGTAACGTTGTACCGCGGACGGTGACGCTTGATTAAATTGTTTTCCAGAATCAGCGCTTCTTTTGGCGTGGCGGTTATGACAAATTCGATATCGTGAACGCGCGCCATCAGAAACGGCGCCATCGGACGGGTATCCTTACCGGTAAAATAAGAAGTGACGCGGCTTTTCAAATCATTGGCCTTGCCGACGTAGATAATTTTTCGCGCCGCATCCTTCATCAGATAAACGCCGGGGCTCTTTGGAAAAGAAGCGACTTTCTCTTTTAAGGTGTTCATTTCTTTCATACATCAAATTCGAATCCATCGGCCAAAACAAAATTTTATGCTCTGGCGGATGGCAGTGAGCGTTCTGTCACTTTATACCTTATTTTAGCAGTTCCACGATAATAAATAATGCGGTGCCGCCGATTCCAGCTGTGGTCACGAGAAAGACGACTGTGCTGATGATGCTGAAAGGACTGCCTATCTTTCTATTGACATCAGGCTTTACCGACAGAAAGATGAATAAAGCCGGATCAGCTAACGCTCCCGCGCAGGCAAGCACGATTAAAAGTATCGGCAATTCAATACCGATCAAAAAAAACGCCATAAGAAGAAGAGCCATCATCACGTAATCAATGTGAGCCTTGACAAGCTTTTTATCGTCACGAATCAGTTTCTTAAATATTTCCAATGCTAAATATTTTCGCGCGATAATCAGCCAGCCGATAGCGATTGAAAATATAATTAATAAAGCGCCGCAGAGTAATAATGTTTTCATTTCATGGCCACCTCGATAAGACATTTGAATAATCCATGGTTAGTTTCCACTTTTTTTTATTGTTTCCATCAAATGATTACAGATGGCGACAGCGATCTTTTTGTTGGATGCATCGTTAATGTGAATATAATCCGTAAAAACAGCCTCCTGCGATTCGGCAAAGATCCCGCTGAGGTCATGAAATTCAAAAGGGAAAATACGTTGTTGTTCCTGAACATTCCGCAGAATTCTTGCCCTGACGTCATTGGTATAGGGCAATACTATTTTTGCTTCTGTTTTCGGCCATCCGACAAGGATATTTTTTTCAACATCCGAAACGGCATGACGTTTATAAAAAATGATCGGCTGAAAAAAAGCTGCGTATTGAATATTATAGGCATGGCAGATTCGGGCCGCCTTGGCCAGATTACCGGCATAGATTGCCGCTGTTTTTTCCGCCCACGAAACTTCTCCATAATCCGCCATCATCCTTAATGAAGAAAAATTGCCGAACTTTTCAAAAAAATAGTTGCGGAATAAATGTCTGAACATTTCGCTTCCGTAAGCCAGCAGCGAGAACCACGGATATTCCCGGGTATCTTTGAAAAGAACATTATTTTCGTAGGCCAGAAAATTAAAAGGATAACCGGGGCGGGGGTCGTAAAGAAGCGGATCCATAATATCATTGCCGCCATCGTAAATCACAACAAGATCGGGTTCTGAATCAAGGATGTGAAAAACAAGATGGGCAAGCTCCTGGCTGGAGTTCTGCGAGATAACGCCGTAATTAAATACACGGGCTTCATGGATACCCCGCCTGCGCAGTTCCTGCTCCACATATACCGGCAATGGCGGATTGCCGTAAGCCACGGTCGATCCGCCCAGCATAAAGATTCTCAGTTCTCCCCGCGGTTTGAGTTTTTCCTTTGTTCCATACTCAAAGTTACTGAACATGGTGTAAGGGGTGGCATAACGAACGGCAATGCGTTCATCAAAAGGACTGATCTTGGGGTACAAATAGCGGAAAAAAAGTTCTGCAATGATAAAAATAATTACCAGGAGAACAATGCAAAAAATCAGCCATCTGAACTTTTTTAACATCGGAAGATCCTCAACTGCCCAAGACAATTTTTACGCAAGTGAACTATTTGATAAACTGGGGAACATAATCTTTAAACTGTTTTTTGATCTCCTGATTTTTCTCCATGTCGTAAAGCCTTTCGATAATGCCTCTGACACCATACTTTGATCTGACCAGAGACTCCCCCTGCTCTTTATAAAGGGCGACAGCCGTCTGGGAAACGGCGGAACAGATGGCATCGAGAAACCTCTGCCAGAGATTCAATCCGGCACTGTTCTTTGTCGGATGCAGGAAAGACCTGAAAAAAATAATGGCCGAATTGATTGTCGCCGTCACCGGCGATCCGACTTTTTTCGAGATCTCATAAACCATGGAAGCAATCACCAGCGGACTGTTATGCAGAGCTTCCGGCGGAATCTTGTTGGTCTCGGCCAGATCAGCAATGGACAGGGATAGAAAATAATTCATTGTCCCTTTCCGGCCATAGATGAACTGCTTGTTTTCCTGGCTTTCATTGAAAAACACCGAACCGGGCAAATCGACTATGGTACTCGGCTGCGCTCCAATCCGATTGATTTTGCAGAATTTCGCGATATCAACGCCGGTGTTGTCTGTTGTTGAATTATAATAATCATAAGGCAGTCCGACAATGAAAGATCCGTGCACGGATATGCCGTGGGCGTGAATTTTTTTGATTTTAGACGCATAATAGTTTTTCACAGACATTCCGCTTTTTTCGATATCCCGTACAATGTGTTTATTGATATGTTTTAAATTACGGAGATCAAGGGATTCAAGCCCGATGAAGAAATGGGTTCCTCCGGATGCCCGGATCAATTTCAGCAGCTCTTCATCATCCGCCACTTCAATGGATATCTGAACGGCATAATTGATTCGCAAATCGCTTTTGATGATTTTATTTAAAAAAGTAATCAGTTCTTTTTTATTCGAAAATAAATTGTCCGGTGTAAAAAAATAATAACGGTTCCTGAAATCAACCTTTCCGTTTTGATAGAATCTCAGTTCCTCCACAAAATCATCCGGATCCCGAAACTGAACCGTCTTGTATTTATTGGGCAGCGTGGAAATCGAACAAAATTTGCAGGAAAACGGACAACCGGTAAATGGCGCTACCGGATTAATACGGAAATCTTTCAGAGGCGTGTATTTGATAATCGGCAGCCGGTTTAAAAGATTTATTTTCAGCGGATCGAGAGGTTCCAGATTCTGAAAATCTCCCCAGACACCGTTTTCGATCAGTCGGGTACCGGAATATTGGCTCTGGAGATTATTGTTTTTCAAATCTCTTAAAATATCGTGGATGACGCTGGAGTCACCCGCCCCCTTCACCAGAGAAACAAGTTCAGGATGAGGACAGTATTTCCTGATAAACGTGTCGACATCCTCGGGAACGGTGGAAACATGAATTCCGCCGATAATCACCGGTATTCTGGCGTGATTTAAAACAATGGCAACCGCGGCAGCCGCAGGGAAACTGGAACTCATCGCAGAAATGAAAACAGCGCGAGGCAATCCCTTTTTCTCCTGGAGGACCTGAGAAAAAAACTTGCGCTTACCGTCCACCATTACAATAGTATGATCTTTCGCCAGCCGCGCCAGTTGATTCTGAATATAGATACCCGCGTACATTTCTATAGCCAGGGCATCTACCATCGTCGCCCGCTGTTTTTCCGGTTGAAAATCCATGAATCTTAGAAAATTTTCAGCACGCATTTCTTTTGCATTCTGACCGGTCAGATAAGAAATAACATCGATCGGTGTCATGGACTCAGCCGGCATTAAATCCATGAGTTGATACGTCAGGGGATTATATACGATAAAATAATCAGCGGGCATTTTTCCCAGTCCTTGTGAATAATTTGTAAAGCAAATCCGTCTATCTCCCATGAGCATCGCTGATCGGATATCTCATGCGAAAATTTCATCTTCCGCCAAATCCAAAAGTAACATAATGAAAGATGGGCATGCTTTAAGATTTTGGAAAACGTAACAGCGAATTTTCCAACTAAACTATCATGCTATCGGTTTTTATTAATAGACGCATAACATATAGTCGTTAAGTCCAACAAGCTTAAATTTTAGAAAGATATTTATCGTGTAAATTTGTCAGAAAGATTAACGCGACAATCGAACCCACCAGGCACCAAAACATATCGGTTTGTGTATCCCATATATACCCCTGCGTTCCCAGAAAGGCTTCCGTATCCGTGGGATTGGAAAGGGATGCCAGCCATTCAAATATTTCGTATAGCGCTGAAAAAGCCAGAGGAACAGCGATAGATACCAGGGCCAGCCACTTTCCGCGCTTCAGAGGAGATGTCCGCGCCATGATTTCACGCGTATAAATAGCCGGACCAAAACCCTGCATGAAATGACCGATTTTGTCGTAGTTATTACGGGTCCAGTCAAACCAGTTTTCCATCCAAAAACCTAGCGGTACTTTGGCGTAAGAATAATGCCCGCCCAGCATTAGAATCATTGCATGGATGGCGATCAGTGTGTACATTAAATCCGTCAGTCGAAATTTTTTGTAAGTCATCAGCATAATCGGCAAAGCAATCATGAAAGGCAACGTTTCCAAAACCCACGTCAAACGAGAATCATGAGGATTGATTCCCGACCAGATCCAAAAAATCAAAACGATTATTAATAATATTGCCGGATATTTTTCTGATAACATATCATCACAACTCGCTGCCCGTTATTCTGCGCGTCAACCCGAAAATCTTTACGCTGGCTTGTAAAATTCAAATCCGCTGATGATTCGCCATCAATATAATCATATGAGACGGACACGATGCTACTTTATTTGATCAAAAATAAAAAGCGAAAAAAATTGATCAAATTCATAGAAAATACGGTTCATCTTTGTGTCGTGATATTTATATTTTTATATAAATTCGTATATTTACGCGGTATTGAAAAAAACCCTTGCATTTTAATCAACAATCAAGCATGATTGGTCCAATGGTAGTACCAATTTTGGTAATATTGGTGATCTCCTAAGATTTGATCACGATCAACAGGTATATAATGTGATGATTTTCCACCCGTTAATCAAGGCAGCATTTACCTGTAAGGTATTGAAATAAGAGGACTAATGAAAACAGAATTGACACCCGTCGAAAAAATGAAAGCGCCGGAACAGATTGCCGAGATGTTATTAAAATACATTTTGGGCGGCGGAGTAAATCCCGGTGAAAAATTGCCGCCGGAGCGAGCCCTTGCGACGCAGCTCAATGTGACCAGGGCAACGCTTCGGGAAGCGCTGAAAAAACTCGAGCAATTGAAACTTATCGTCATCCATCAGGGTAAAGGCATCATTGTTGAAGACTTTCACAAGGCATCAATTGATTTGATTTTCTCGTTACTGGTCATTAACGGCCGGATTGATCTGAAGATTCTGGAAAATATTCTGGAAGCAAGGGAACTTTTCGGGACGGACGTGGCGAGATGCGCAGCGAAGCGCGCCGATAAAAACGATATCGAACAAATGAAAATCCTGATGAAGAAACTGGTCAAAACAAGCGATCCGGGAAAATTGCAGCAGTTGGATTTTGAATTTTTCCGTCAATTGGCGCTGGCCAGTAAAAACATGGTCTATATTCTCATGATGAATACCATCAAAACAATTCACGACAAACACCTGGACCTGTTTTTACCTTTGTCAACCAATTTAGACACGACGCTTCAGCAGGAAATATTGCAGGCTGTCATCGATCGCGATGAGGAAACCGCGGCTGAAAAAGCCCGAATGTTTCTGAAGGCCGGGATGGAGTTACTCAAATTTTTAAAATCTGTAGAAACAGTAAAGGAGTAAAAAATGCAGACAGCCCGAAAACTCAATGATGATCCGATCGAATGCATGGAAAAACTCAATGTCCTGAAAATACAGCGCACCTGCGTTCATGATGGTCCCGGCATTCGGACAACCATTTTCTTTCAGGGTTGCCGACTGAGATGCTTGTGGTGCCAGAATCCCGAAGCATTGTCCTTAAAGCCGGCACCGGCTTCTGATGACGATTATTCCATTCCTGAAATCATGGAAATCGTTCTGCGGGATAAAGATTATTATGCTAAAACGGGCGGCGGGATAACACTCAGTGGCGGTGATCCTCTTCTACAAAACCCGAACACGTTGACCTATCTACTGAAATTATTGAAGGATGAAAACATTCACATTGCTGTGGAAACTTCCCTGCATGTGCCATGGGAGAACGTCGAAAGAATAGCCTCTTATGTGGATTTGTTTTTAGTTGATTTGAAAGTGGTCGGCGATGAAGAACTTCATAAAAAACTGACCAAACAGGACGATCATTTGATCCAAAGCAATATCAAGAAGCTGATTGCATCGAATGCTAAAATAAAATTTCGTATGGTCATGGTTCCGGGGTATAACGATGCAGAAATCCAAATCAAAGCGACTGCCGATTTTTTGAAATCCATCCATGATCCATCGATTGAGCTCTTGAAATACCACAACATGTACGAAGACAAAGCCAGGCGTCTGGGATTGGTGCGGAAATCACTGAACATCACGCCGGAGCAGAGCCTTATGTCAGTCAAAAACGCAGTGGACATATTCAAATCGCTGGATATCCATGCTGCATGTTATGATCTGGACGCCTGTCGTAACAAGGCGGTCTTTAGCGATCGCGTTTATGAAATACAAAAAGATATCCGGGAAAGCGATTATCACCTCTGTTTTGAAGCCTCCAGACTGAAAACAACATTCTACAAAAAAAACGGTTTTCATAAATCTGTTCATATTCACCGCGCCGAACGTCTCGCTTATGTGTTGAAAAATAAAAAAGTCATTATCTATCCCCATGAACTGCTCGTCGGCAATTTTACTTCTAAAAGAGTCGGGGGGCAGGTCTGGGAAGAGCACTACGGTATTCTCTTTGGTTCCATTCTTCATCAGATTCACCGGCAGACTCCGGTTTCTTTTCAATGCTCATGGAAAGACAGGCTGCATTTTTATTTAAGAATTTTACCCTTCTGGAAAAAACACAGCCTGTTAACGAAAGTTAACCGCAAATTCTCCGATTTGGTTTTAAGCATTTCGCGATTATGTGAAATGAATGTCGGATTTAACAACAACATGGCGGCGATAGCTCATTTTATTGTCAATTTCGAACGCCTGCTGACACTGGGCACATCCGGTTTAATCAAAGAGATTGAAACAACACAAAAAGAAAAACCTGAAAACAATCAGGATTTCTATCAAGGAATGATCATTGCCCTTCAGGCCCTGGAAACTTTTGCTGGAAAGTACGCGGATACCTTGTCGGAATTAGGCAAAACAGAAAAGGATCCGACACGTCGTCAGGAATTGGAACATATGGCTCAAATCTGCCGGCATGTCCCCAAATATCCGGCCCGCACGTATCACGAGGCTCTCCAGTCCATGATGTTTTTGCAAATCGCTCTTTGCATCGAATCCTACGAAAACGCCATATCCTTCGGTCGTCTCGATCAGATTTTATATCCATATTATAAAAAAGATATGGAAGCCGGAACCATCACTTACGAAAAAGCGAAAGAACTGCTGGCGTTGTTCGTTCTCAAAATGGACGAATGTATCTTAGTTAACGACGGAGATACCTATTTAGCGATTGGCAGGCTTTTCGAAACACAATCAACGGATCAGGCTTTGACTTTTGGCGGCGTTGACCGGAACGGCCGTGACGCCACAAATGATCTGACTTACATGCTGGTAGACATCTGCGAACTCCAGCCTCTGGCCGTAAATATGACGGCCAGAATTCATCAGGACAGTCCCGTGCAATACCTGGACAGGCTGGCGGAGGTTTACATCAACGGCGCGCCGATGCCGGAACTTTTCAATGATGACATATACATCAAAACTCTGCAAAGGCACTATCCGACCTCCGTGCAGAATGCCCGGGACTACGCGATTGTGGGATGCGTGGAACCCAAAGCTTCCGATGATCACTTCGGCAATACCGACTGCGCCAATATGAATGTTGTCCTGCCGCTACTACAGGCTCTCAAGGGTGAAGAAGATGATTTATGGAATTTCAGCTTTGCTGATCAAATGGAAAAAGTCATCACGAAGTTTATCGAATACAACTTTCGCGGAGGCAATAAATTATCCAGGTTTGTAGCCGACACATACGGTAAAGCCAGAGCCTCCTATAAAAAGAAAAGAACAACTCCTTTAAACCCTCCGGCTGATATGGATGAACTGCTGGAACGTTATCAGATCCGCCTGAACCGTCTGGCTTGCTCTATATTAGCCGATCATCAAAAAATCGAAAAAGAAATTTGTAAGAACTTTACAACCCCTCTGGCATCATCGCTTTCAAGAGGCTGCCTTGAAAGCGGGAAAGACGTCAATGAAGGGGGCTGCCAGTTCAACAGCAGCGGTATTCAGGCGGTTGGCATAACCGATGCCGCCGATTCATTGCACGCGCTCAACGAAGTCGTCTTCATGAAAAAGATGTATTCACTGGGTGATGTGATCGCGGCAATGGACAACGATTTTGAAGGAAACTATTACCAGCAAATCCGGGAGGCACTGTTGGCTGTGCCGAAGTTGGGTCGTGATGAATCCCGCGAAGCAGTTGCATGGGTCAATAAGACATTGGAAATTTACTGCAATGCTCTGAAACAGGTCCCCAACTGTCCGCGCGGCGGTATTTATACCGCCGGTTATTATGCCCTGAATGTGAGTGACGTTTACGGAAAGAAAACGCCTTCCCTGCCTTCCGGCCGACTCAAGGGTGTTCCCCTGGCCAATAGTGTTGCCCCTCATTACGGCATGCAAATGTCGGATTTGTTGTCATCGCTGAATTCTGTAGCGGAAGTTGACTTTGTAAAATATGCCCCCAACGGAACAACCGTCACCTTCACCATTGATTCCGCACTCTTCCAGGGAGCAACCGGAGTTAAAAATCTATCCGGCATCTTTAGCACATATTTCAAAAAAGGTGGCATGCAATTCCAGCCGAACGTCATCAATAGAGAAATATTATTAGACGCCTATCATCATCCGGAGAAATATCCCTATCTGCTGGTGCGTGTCGCCGGTTACTGCGCATATTTTAACCATCTGTCCGATGACTTAAAGAAGGTGATCATCAATAGAACATGTTATTCATAGAAACCTTGTTTACCTGACTGCGCAAAGAAGCCGGATAAGGACGTAAATATAGTCCCTACCCGGCTTTAAAGATTCATTTATAAGAAATGTGTTCTTTCTGGTTTGAGAGGTTACATATTATTTTTCTTCAACTGTTTTTTCAGAGAATTTCATTTCACCTTCATCCATCTTTGCGAAAATATTTCCGGGCTCAATCGGGGCATTGCTGTTCTGAATGATTGCCGTCGCGGTATGATCTTTACAACTGATGATCTGCATCGTTCCGTTGGTGACCGCATGATCGCCAACAGCAATGGTTCTGAACACATCCCCTATTTCAATACCGTCTTTGCACCCCTTGTCGATATAGGTTAAGTCCAGCATGGAATTAAAAATCATTTCAGACCCGATGGCAAGAATCATTCCATTGACATTCGGACTTCGAAACTGTCGCGTGGTCAACGGAGGTTTGATGTCATAATAGGTATCCAGAATGTCACCCTGGGCAATTTCTCCAAAGCACTTATTGATCCTGGCTGTCGTATCACCGTCTTTCATTTGCACGATTTCAGCTATGCCGCTGATCGTGATGACATAACCAATCTGTTTTCTCGTGATGGGATGGATTTTCGGTTCCGAGGCCTTGATCACATAAAACTTATCACCAACTTTAGCGGCTTTGCTCAGATCAATATAGACGATGTCGCCATTTCCGAAGAGCGTCTGCCCCGAGGGAGAATCACCTACCCTTCCCACTCCCGGAATCGCAGCCGCCAGGTAACCGCTTTTCATGATCATGTTTTCGCTGACAAGAGGATACTTCATTTCTTTAGGGAGTTCTTTTTTTGTCTCCTCTTTTTTGGGTTCCGACTCTGTGGATGGCATTTGAGGAATTTTAATAATCTGACCGGGATAAATTAAGTGCGGATTTTCGATCCATGAATTTTCTTTCCAAATCCTCGGCCACAAAAAGGGATCCTTTAATTCCTGCGCTGAAATATCCCAGAGCGTATCCCCTTTGACTATTTTATATTCCTTCAGCTCTTTGGTTTCCGCAAAAGAAAACGAAGCCAAGAGAAACAACACGATAAAGGCCAATATAATATTTCTTGTTTTCAACATGTCTGTTCTCCTTTATTTGCTTTTTCGATAGCCAAACCAACCGTGATCACGAAAACCGGACGAAAAACACAAACGAAACCCATGGCACGGATGTCTTTATATATGAAGAAATAGATTATCTGTCAATGAAATCTTAGCTGAAGACATGTCCTCTCAATGATAAAAATCATTTAATCTCTTTTTCTGATTTTTTCAAAAAGCCTGTCCAGGTTAAAAAGCTGATTCAGAATAACGGCAAGGATTGTTGCTGTCGGTAACGGATCGGTAAAAAAAGTCTGAATGAGTTTCGGCACCCGGGCATAAAGCGACGGCAAAAACGCGGTGCTTAAACCGAAAAACAACGCAATCCCGACAACAAAGGTTTTACGTTGATCCCATTTATCTTCCAGCATTTGTATCAATCCCGCGCAAATCATAAAACATCCGCTGAAAATCAGCGATGCGCCAAGAACCGGTTTGGGTATCAGAGAAAGGGCGTTCGTCAACATCGGGAAAAAAGCCAGCAGAATAAAAATCGTTCCGGCCACAACGCTGATCCATCGGCTGAGCACTTTGGTCGCACCCGCCAGACCGATATTACTGGAGGATGTATCCACCGCCATCGAACCCATTAAGCCTGAAATCGTTGTTGCCAGGCCATCGGCAATGATGCCGTTGCGGATAGGCACAAAATTAACCTCATTAAGTTCCGGCTCTGACATCTTCTGCGCTGCCAGAAGATTGCCGAAGGTCTTCAACGTGCTGCCGATGGCGATGACGATTAACGGAATCAGCAAATCGACACGAAAGCTCAGGGGGTGGAGCAGAGAATGAAAATGTGGCATGGCGAAAAGCGGATTGTTTTGTACAGAGAGAAGATTTTGCCAGTACTCCGGGATCAGTATCATTGCCAGAATCCAGCCCGAAAACATTCCGATAATCAGACAATAAATCTTAACGAACCCCTTCCCCCAGATATTACAGAAAACCATGATAAATAAAGAAACGGCGCCGATGAAGATATCCATATTACGGACGGCGTCACCTTGAAACGTCAGACCGAAAAAAGATGTTACTGAAATCTGTACAATACTGATACCGACCAACGCGACAACCAGACCGACCACGTATATCGGGAAGATGCTTTTCATTTTTTGAATAACCGGTGCGAGAAACATTTCGATAAGTCCCGCGACAATCGTGATGCCGCGCATCAGGGGCAATCCGCCGATCCAGGCCGCTGAAAGTGAGAGACTCAGATAGGAAGGACCGCAAAGATTAGGACACAGATAGCCCGAGCCCAGATAAGGCAAACGCAGGGCCTGAATGATTGAACCAATGCCTGAAGCCAGCATGGAAAAAGTGACCAGAGAAGCGGTAAAGGCCGGTGTCTCGTTGAGCTGACCGGCAAAAATAATGGGAATACCGATAGCGACAACCATAATCAGAACGTGCTGAAACGCCGACAGTAGCAAATGACCGATCGGCGGCACTTCATTGACGGCATATTCATATTTTTTAGCATCTGCCATTGTCGGCCTCAATTATCCCGGAGGTTGGGGAAGATCTGTTATAGCCCCGACAAATATTTCCTGACCGGCCATATATGTTTTCCGCAGGTACAAACTTTTTTTAATCAACGTCCTTTGATAACGGTTTTTTGCCAGAAAGACTTCCCAGACGGAATCTTTGTTTTTTAAGCCGTTCAAGGCCTTCGCGAACGGTTTATGACCCATTTCATCAACACAATCCATCAGCTTGAAATCCGCGATGCTGTCGTTCATCACCGGTGAAATAAGCAGTTTGCCTTCCGGTGTAAAAGCAAATACTTTAACATCACGGAAATTATACGAAGATGCGGGATCTGCTATCTCGGCAAGCGCGTCATGTCCTTTTGCTCGAATCAGCTGAGCGGCATTATCCACAAGAATTCTGATAAATTCCTTTTCTTCGTGAGGATAATTCAAACCGCCGCCGACAAAGATCTCTTGACCTTCCGGAGTTGTCACCTTGAAATGGCAGGAAGACTTGGGCACAGGATAGAATTTTCCCGGCTCCCACCAGGAGTAATGAACCCAGGCATGCGGGTTATTCTGATCCTTAATAGCGGCAATCACCATTTGAATCGGCTTCTTGCCGTTCTTGTCTTTTAACTCCCACAGATTTTTTCCTTCCAGATGCGGCATGCCGGCGTGATAGATATTGACACCGTTCATATAATAAATATAAAGGTAACGGTCAGGAGAATAATGAATCTGGCGATCGTTTTTTAAAAACTCCACGCTTTTCAAACCGTCTTTTTTGATCATCCGTGAAGCATCGTAAACAAATTTCACAAGGTCTTTCGTGTCGCGATATTGGTAGACACTGATGTCCAGATTTTCATAGCGGTTTTCGCATCCCGAAATCAATAGGGAAAGGAGTATTAACAATGTCGGGAAGGCGTTCATCCTGTTCGATCGAATCAATCTGATCATACGACTCAAAACATATTTATCAATTTAAAACTCTTTGGCCAATTAATATCATATTTTGAATGATAATTCTGCTTTTTTCCAGCATTAATAATGATCTACAGAACATCAGCAACTGTGTATCACCCCATTTCCAGCAGAATTTTGTTGAGCTCCTTTATTTCATCTCTGAGTTCAGCGGCGTGTTCGAATTCCATATTTTTCGCCGCCTGCTTCATTTCTTTCGTCAACTTCGCGATTAATGCCGGCAGATCCTCTTCCTTGAGAGGTGTCATTCTCGCCTTAACCTCTGCAGGCACTGTGACGTAATCGGCTTCATAGATGGAACCCAGAACATTGCTGATGGATTTTTTGATCGATTCCGGCGTGATGTTGTTTTCTTCGTTATACTTCTGCTGAATGACCCGACGGCGTTTGGTCTCATCCAGGCAGGCCTGGATGGATTTCGTGATTTTATCGGCATACATGATCACTGTTCCGGCCACGTTGCGTGCGGCACGTCCGCTGGTTTGAATCAGAGAACGCTCGGAACGCAGGAATCCTTCCTTGTCCGCGTCCAGTATTGCGACCAGTGATACTTCGGGAATATCCAAGCCTTCCCTGAGCAGATTCACACCGACCAGAACGTCAAACGCACCCAGGCGCAAATCGCGGATGATTTCCACCCGCTCCAGTGTGTGCACATCAGAATGCAAATAGCGCACCCGGATATCCAGTCCGGCGTAGTAGTCGGTCAGGTTTTCCGCCATCCGCTTGGTCAGCGTGGTTATCAGTACCCTTTCGTTCTTTGCAATTCGCTCCCTGATTTCCGCGAGCAAATCATCAACCTGATGCCTGGCGGGTTTCACCTGGATTTCCGGATCCATCAGACCGGTGGGACGGATAATCTGCTCCACACGGACACCTTCAGCTTTCTGCATCTCATAATTCGCCGGCGTCGCCGAAACATAGATTCGCTGATGGGGCAGGGATTCATATTCATCAAAACGCAGCGGCCTGTTATCCAGCGCGGAAGGCAGGCGGAATCCGTATTTCACCAGTGTTTCCTTACGCGATCGGTCGCCGCGAAACATGCCGGCCAGTTGCGGCAGCGTTGCATGACTCTCATCAATGATGATCAGAGCATCATCGGGCAGATACTCCATCAAGGTCGGCGGCGGCTCGCCCGGCTGGCGTCCGGTCAGATGCCGGGAATAATTTTCTATGCCCTGACAGTAGCCCATCTCTTCGATCATCTCCAGATCAAAGTTGGTGCGCTGCTCGAGTCTTTGCTTTTCCAGCAGTTTGTTTTGTTCTTGATATTCAGCCAGCGTCATGGCCAGCTCCGCTCGAATATCGGCAGTGGCTCTCTTAAGATTTTCTTGTGAAGAAACATAGTGACTCCCGGGATAAACAGCGGTTTTGTTCATCGTGCTGATCTTTTTCCCCCGCAGCGGATCAATGAGCGACATGGATTCTATCGTGTCGCCGAAAAATTCCACACGCAGCGCCTGCTCATCCTCATAAGGCGGAAATATTTCCACAATGTCGCCGCGCACGCGAAAAGTGCCGCGATGAAAATCAATATCATTACGTTCGTACTGAATTTCAACTAATCTTCTTAAAAGCTCGTCACGTGGAAATTCCCTGCCCGTTTCCAGTTGTACAATCATTCCCAGATAGGCATCCGGTGACCCCAGACCGTAAATGCAGGAAACGCTGGCGACGATGATCACATCGCGCCGTGTCATCAGCGCATGTGTTGCCGCGTGACGCAGTTTGTCGATTTCCTCGTTGATGGCCGAATCCTTTTCAATATAGGTATCGGTCACCGGCAGGTAGGCTTCCGGCTGATAATAATCGTAGTAACTGACAAAATATTCCACGGCGTTTTCAGGAAAAAGGCCCTTGAATTCTTCATACAACTGGGCAGCAAGAGTTTTATTGTGTGCGATGATCAGCGCCGGTCGCTGGACGCGCTCAATGACGTTGGCAATGGTAAAGGTTTTTCCCGAACCGGTTACCCCCAGTAAAACTTGATGCCTCTTGCCGACTTCCAGCCCTTTCACCAGTTGATCAATCGCCTGCGGCTGATCTCCCGACGGAACAAAATCGGTTATCATAGAAAACTTTTCCATACGTTGAGTATACATGTCTGTTTAAAAAAATCCACACGCAATCAGAAGCGAAAAAATACAACATTTTATACCACGAATTGAGGCGTGGCATTGAAAACCCGTTGTCGCATCCATCTGTAAAATCAAAAGCAGTATTTATTTTTTTTAGCAGTTGAAATCAATGTACAATTTCCTAATTTACATGCTTTTTGCGCGTCACGGCAGCCGAGTTCTTTATTGTCCTGCATCAGATAAGCCTTCCCTCTATTGATATATGCCTCAGCAAAATCCGGTTTCATCCGGATTGCCTGATCAAAGTCTTTCACGGCAGATTGATGCTGACCGATTTTAGCGAAAGCCACGCCTCTGTTGTTATAAAACACGGCATGATAGGGTTTGATGCGGATAGCTTCGCTGTAATGATCTATGGCCTCTTGATACCGTCCCAGACCATCATATAGATATCCGAGGTGATGATACGCCAGCGCATTTTTCTTGGTTATTTGCAGGGTGTGATGAAACAGAGTCATACTGTTTTCCCAGTAGCTGCGTTGTTTTACTGTTAAAACAGACAGAATTAAAAGAATCGCTATTGACGCCGGAAATAAAACTTTATGATGGAAATCACGGCGGCGGAATAAAAGCGGAACACCCCAGACAAGCACCATGAATATTCCAATAGAGGGCAGATAGGTAAAATGGTCAAACATGAAAGGCACATACCTTGAATGAACAAGTCCGATCACCGGCAAAATGGTTATTGCATACCACAACCATCCGACAAAGAGATATGGCATCCGCTTGATCAGAACAATGACGGCCACACTGATGAAGATAATCAGTATAGCGTAACACCAAATTGGCCAGAGGGTGATGGTTATGGAAGAAGGATGGCAAAAAGCCAGATCATGGGGCCAGAATATTTTTCCCAGATACGTCACAAAAGCAAACGAAGATCCGGTTAATCGTGAAACCAGCGAAATATCTGTTTGGCTTGAATTGTATTCATGGGCATGGAGTGTAATGATTGAAACCATGATCGATAAAACAAAGAAAGGGGCCTTTTCCCTCAACTGCCATAAAATGAAATTTGCTTTGTGTGATTCAAAACGTTTCAGCGGCCAATAATCAAGCAAAATCATAATGACTGGCAGCGTGACCACCATGGGTTTACTCATCAGCGCCAGTACAAAAGAAAAGATAACGATCAGATAACGTCTTATTGTCGGTTTTTCGGTGTAGCAAACATACAGATACATAGTCAACATCCAGAAAAAACCGCTTAACACATCTTTTCGTTCAGATATCCAGGCAACCGACTCCACATTCAGCGGATGGAGAGCGAAAAAAGCGGCCACAAAAGCACTTTTCAAGGCGTCCGCCGTCATGCGGTTAAAGAGCGAAAACAAAAGAAGAGAGCCTAAGATATGAAGGATAAGGTTGGTGACATGATAGCCACCGGCATTCAAGCCATGGAGCTGGTAGTCAAAAATCAGGGAGAGCCAGGTTAAAGGATGCCATAATTCGGCATGCACGGTGCTGAATGACCAGCGAATAACGTCCAGCGTAATGCCGGACTGAATTTGACTATTCTTCATGACATAAACGTCATCCTCAATGATAAATCCATATTGATGCACCGGCCAGTAAACAGCAGACGTCATCGCAATCAAAACGATATAAATGATCAAATTTTGTTTTGAAGAGTTGACCGTATTTTTATTCATCATAGAGCCCAGCCAATGATTAACCAATCATATACTGGTGGAAAGTTTAGCAATATTTTTTATTATTTCCAGTTGAAAGATTTTTCCGCCAGAACATTTTCAATTCGCAACATTTGAAGAAAGAATTACACATTTCTTCCACATGAACAATCCGGTAATTTTTGCGGTGGAAATTATGCTGCCACGATTTTGATTTTGTGCACCTCAAATCACCTGTCACCAATATTGTGAAACGTTTGAGATATTTTAATGAGACCCAAATTTCAGAAACGAATAACCTAAAGGTCACTATAGGTGCACTGAAATTTGATGGTCGAATTATCCCCGAGGCGAATAACCTAAAGGTCACTATAGGCCGAGCGGGCTAAATGTGGGTCTAATTCCCCGCCCCTTGGGGCGCAAATTCTTTTGGATACCCCGCTGCTTGCGGCGAGGTTGTTCATTGACAGATGCCTTGCCGGATCTATGATCCGGAACGCTTAGATATGATCAATGATCAGGATTGCTGGCCAAAGGTTCCGATGACATTTCGGATGGAACTCCAGGAAAGTTTCAACTTATTGCCCATGCTATTATATAATGTTTCATTTTATCAGTGTTTCGATTTCAGCTTCCGACATCCCGAGAATTTCAATTTTACTCATGAGACTCTTTTGATAAATATTTTTGGGCAAGAAAGCATAAGAAAACATTCCTGCGTGTCCATGAAATCTTCCATGGCGATTTATAGACTATGGGAAAAACGTTCAACCACGGGTGTAATACCCCAAAGCAAGCTTTGGGAAAAAATCGAAAGCTCACTGCGGGGTATTACACCCTCCGCTGTGCGGGATTGTTCGACTTACAAATTTCGATGCACTTCGTTTTTGAAATTTGAGTCTCACAATCAAAGAAGGGAAATGAACAAATTCAATGACGTGAAGATAAGGGCGTTATTCAGCATAAAGAACCGTGCTTTCATATAATGAGAACTCTGGCAGGATCACGGCGATATCCGCCTCATAAAGGACAAAATGTTTTTATCCGCACAAGAATCAAGAAGATTTACCAGATTCCGAACCAGTGCTTGCTGCCCGCCAGCCATATCAGTGAAATAATATAAGCAATCAGGACTGCCGTAGCTATTTTCTCTGTCAGAGTTATTGGCTGTTCCTGCTTATCTTGATTTTCGGCAGTGGGCTGTTCCTGTTTTGTATCCTCAGCCACGCACTTCACCTCCACATGAATTTTGAAATATTTTTTACGGATGTCATATATACGGAAAGGCTGATTATTGTCAACCTTTACATGATTGGCCTGGTGAATGCAATCGACAACCCGGAGCATTAATCCTGAGGGCCATCGCTACGAATTTATCTTTAAAATATGCAAATTTCGCTGATTCTTTACAAACAATCATCTATCTCTTAATAAGCGCTTGATAGACATAGCCATTGACAGCGTTGAGGACTAAACCACCTATGGGTTCCCATCCCTCTTTGATGAAATCATTGACCTTTTTTTCCAGTACTTTAATCGCGGTTTCCGTTGTCCAAGCGCTACTTGAAATAACCTTATATTCCATCACCCCGCTCCTTTTGTTTTAATTAAGTAAATTATAACATGATTAATGATTTTTAAAAGCAGAAATCCGCAGCCGCTTACATAAAAATGGATAGTATTTCAATGGTAAATAATGCATGAAATCCGACTTATGATATGTTATCTTATACACAAAAGGTCATTAATATAATGCCAACTGATTAAACTTAAATGAGACATTCAAAAAATATTCATCATTTCGCCTATGAAACATGCCAGCAAGGCCATGCGGGATAAAGAAATATGAGCAAGCAAGATGAATTAAAATTACACAAAGCATTGTTAGAGGCAAGTGACGCATCTGCCCAGAACTTGCTGGGGTTGATTTACCAGAGCGGCAAAGGTGTTCCCCAAAACGATACTGAAGCCATCAAGTGGTATCTCAAGGCCGCAGAGCAGGGACATGCTGATGCGCAGAATAACCTGGGAATGATGTACCGGAATGGCAAAGGTGTTCCTCAAGATGATGCTGAAGCTTTCAAGTGGTATCTCAAGGCCGCAGAGCAGGGACATGCTGATGCGCAGAATAACCTGGGGATGATGTACCAAAACGGTAAAGGTGTTCCCAAGGACAAGGATGAAGCCATTAAGTGGTACCTCAAGGCGGCCGAGCAGGGGCACACCGATGCAAAAAATAACCTGGGGATGATGTACCAAAACGGTAAAGGTGTTCCCAAAGACAAGACGGAAGCCTTCAAGTGGTATCTCAATGCGGCCGAGCAGGGACATGCTGACGCACAGAATAATCTGGGGATGATGTACCAAAACGGTAAAGGTGTTCCCAAAGACAAGGATGAAGCCATTAAGTGGTATCTCAAGGCGGCCGAGCAGGGGCACGCTGACGCGCAGAATAATCTGGGAATGATGTTCCAGAATGAGGCAATTAAGTGGTATATCAAGGCGGCTGAGCAGGGGCATGACGGTGCAAAGTTTAACTTGGAATTAATGTATGAAGGACCGCATGACAAGACGGCTGCTACCATCAGCAATCTGAAAGTAGAAGAACAAAAAGATTTACCGGAAGAAAAAGCTGAAACACGTGACAACGTGTCGAAACTGGAAGAACTTGAAGACATTCCTCAAAACGAAACTGAGAATATCGGCAACCATCTGGAATTAGAAGCACCCGAAGATATCCCGGAACAAGAAACTGAGACACATGACAACGTCCTGGAGCTGGAAGAACTTAAAGAAGCTCTGCGAAACAAAACGGAAGCGATCAGAAGTGCCTTAGATTTGGAAAAGCGGAAAGATATAAAGTTGGAAGAAACCGCAGCGATGGTCAGCGTCACAGAATTGGAAAAACCTAAAAACATCCAGCAAGAAGAACCTGAAGACATCAGCAGCCTTTTGGAATTGGAAAAACTTAAAGATATCCCGCAAAAAGAGACTGAGACACTTGATAGCGTCCCTGACCTGGAAGAAGCGAAAGAAGCACTGCAAGACAAAACGGATGCTGTCAGCATCGTCTTAGAAATGGAAAAACGGAAAGATATCCCGCAAGAAGAACCCGAAGATCCCAACAGAAAATTAGAATTAGAGAGAGAAGAGATTGAGACTATCCGTAAGGCCGCTGAACAGGGTGTTGCTGCCGCACAGAATAATCTGGGAATGCTTTATCAGAATGGCAAGGGTCTTCCGCAAGATGATGCTGAGGCAATCAAGTGGTATCTAATGGCTGTTGAACAAGGCAATGATGATGCCAGAAATAATTTGAATATGCTGTACCAAAATGGCAAAGGCATACTGAAAGACAAGGAAGAGACCTTCAAATGGTGCAGCAAGGTGGCTGAAAAGGGAATTGCATCGGCACAGTTCCTGTTGGGTGTTATCTACGACGAAGGCAAAGGTGTTACACTTGACGAGGCGAAAGCAACCAAATGGTATACCAGTGCCGCGGAACAGGGACATGCCGAAGCCCAGTATCATCTGGGTTTGATCTTCAGCAGAGGACTGCAAGATTATGTTGAAGCGGCACGGTGGTTTTTAAAAGCAGCCGAGCAGGGAATCGCCGATGCACAGTTCAATATTGCTTTAATCTTAGAACAAGGCAGGGGCGTTAGACGGGATTATGAGTCGGCGATGGTATGGTATCAGGAAGCGGCAGAACAGGGACACAAAGAGGCGCAATACGCTCTGGGAATGATGTATTATAATGGTTTGGGCGTTCCAAAGGATGATGAAGAAGCTGTTCACTGGTTTAATAAAGCCGCTGAACAAGGATTCACGGAAGCAAGAGTCCAGTTGGTAAAGATGAAGAAAAAATGATGGTTGCAGGAAACTGAACAATCCATTATTTTTTGGAGGATAAGATTTTTCCCCTCTTCCTGAAAGAGAGTGATTATTTTTACGGACATATTTTTTTCAAACGATAGTTTTTACATTAGCAGAACTCATCTTTTCAAAGGGATGGACATCATCGCACAAGTCAAATTGATCTTTTAAATATGCAATGCACGTATTCCAACATGTTTTTGAACATGCGAAAGGAGCAGGTCATGAAAAAAGTATTTATACTTCTGTCAATTGTCCTGATGATCGGAGCGATCATCACTCTTCCAGGTTGCGGAGGTGGCGGCGGCGGAGGTTCGCACGATACAGATGAGCCGGCAACTTACAGAATCACCGGAAAGATTATTTCCAATAACACAGGGCTTGCCGGAGTTATCGTCTCCTTAAGTGGCGCAGACACTGATTCAACCATGACAGATGCTGAAGGAAACTATAGTTTTAACGGTCTGACCAATGGCAACTATACCGTAACACCTTCTCTTGCCGGACATATCTTCACACCTTCCGGTACGGTTGTAATCATCGACGGCATAGACAGAACCGACATAGATTTTACCGCGACCGCCAGCACTACGCCGACTTACACAATCTCTGGCACGGTTAGCGGCGCCGTGATTTCCGGCGTCACCATCACACTTGCCGGCACAAGTTCCGGTTCAGCCTTAACTGATGCCAGCGGTCATTACAGCTTCAGTGGTCTTGCCAACGGCAGTTATACGATTACTCCGTCAAAAACGGGTTATAC
>Ga0116141_10000704_pt1 | contig 27248 bp, 27 predicted proteins | sample AD_UKC097_MetaG_FD_89744 | JGI IMG/M metagenome (GOLD analysis project Ga0116141, IMG submission 89744) | Active sludge microbial communities of municipal wastewater-treating anaerobic digesters from USA - AD_UKC097_MetaG | ecosystem: Engineered > Bioreactor > Anaerobic > Digestate | place: USA...
AGCGACTCCGACTGGCTGATGCGCGCGAGGAGCCGCGGTCTGCGGGAGCTCCTCCTCCCGGACGTCCTCCTCGAGCGCCGCATCCACGCGGCGAACCAGTCCGCGAACGTCGCCGCGGGCCACCTCGAGCTGCTCCGCGCGGTGCGGCGGGCCGCGAAGAGAGGCGCGCCGCCGGCCGGGGGAGCGTCCGCGTGAGCGGCGGGGCCCGGCGGATCTCGGTCCTCGTCCCCGTCTTCGACGCCGAGAAGTACCTCGGCGAGGCGCTCGATTCGGCCCTGTCGCAGTCCTTTTCGCCCGCGGAGGTCGTCGTCGTCGACGACGGCTCCCAAGACGGAAGCCTGCGCGTCGCCTCTTCTTTCGGCGAGAGGGTCCGCGTCATCCGCCAGGCCCACGCGGGCATCGGCGCGGCGCGGAACCGCCTCGTCGCGGAGGCAACGGAAGAGTGGCTGGCCTTCCTCGACGCCGACGACCGCTGGACGCCGACGGCCCTCGCCACGCACCTCAAAGCACTCGAGGCCCGGCCGCACGCCGACGCCGCGCTCGGCCGCGTCGTTCAGTTCGTCTCTCCGGAGCTGCCCGAAGCGGCCCGCTCGCTTCTCGCGTGCCCGGAGGGGCCGATGCCGGGCGCTCACCCGGGCGCTTCCCTCCTCCGGAAGAGCGCCTTCTCGCGCGTGGGCCCCTTCCGCGTCGACCTTCGCGTCGGAGAGTTCGTCGACTGGTGGATGCGGGGGCTCGAAGCGGGCCTCGACGCGGCGTCGCACGACGCGGTCGTCCTGGAGCGACGGCTTCACGAGACCAACACCGGTCGACGGGAGAAGGCCGCGGTCACGGACTACCTCAAGGTCGTGCGCCAGGCCCTGGCCCGGCGCCGGAGCGGCGCGCCGTGAGCGCGACGGTTCGTCCTGCGTCCGTTCGCCGCGCGGGCGGGTGCTGGCCGACCCCCGAGCAGACGCTCCTCCTGCGGGCGGCGCTTCTCCCCGAGCCCGAGGCCCGCGCCGCCTACGCCTCGTGGCGGGAGACCGCCGACATCGAGCGGGTCGATCCCGCCTCGTACCGGATCCTCCCGCTCCTCGCCCACAACCTCGGCGGCGCCGACCCGGTCCTCGCGAAGGCGCGGGGCGTCCTGCGCCATACCTGGTCCCGGAACCAGCGGCTCTTCCACCAGGCGTCGAGCGCCGTGAAGGCGCTCCAGGCGACGGGCATCCCCGTGATGCTCCTGAAGGGGGCCGCGCTCGGGCTGCGCTGCTACGAGAGCCTCGGGCATCGTCCGATGAACGACGTCGACGTCCTCGTCCCTCCCGAGAGGTCCGCTGAGGCCCGGACCGTCCTGGCCAGCCTCGGCTGGCGTCCCTCCTACCACGTCGTGCCCGGGCATCTCCCCTACGTCCATGCCGTCGGGCTCACGATCGGGCCGGGCCTCGACCTCGACCTTCACTGGCACGCCATCTACGAACGCCGTCGGCCCGAAGACGAACGACCGTTCTGGGAGAACGCGGAACCGCTCCGCGGCCGGGCCATCGACGCCCTCGCCCCGAGCCCCACCGACCTCCTCATGCAGGTGGCTGCGCACGGCCTGAGATGGAGCCCCAGCCCGCCCCTGCAGTGGGCGGCCGATCTCGTCGTCCTCCTGCGGGCCGAGGGCACGCGGGTCGATTGGGACCGCCTCCTCGCCCGCGCCCGGGAGGCCGGCTTCGTCCTCCACCTCGACGCGACGCTCTCGTTCGTCCACGGCGAGCTCGGCGCGAGCGTCCCGGCGGGCGTCCTGTCGGACCTCCGTTCGGCTCGGCCGACGCGCCGGGAGCGGCTCGAGCTCGCCGTCCGCTCCTCTTCGCCCGGCCTCCTGCCAGGACTCGTCGCCCATTGGCTCGACTTTCGCCGTGTCGACCTCGAGGCCGCCCACGGGAGCCGCTTCCGGAGGTTCCTCGTCTATCTCGCGACGATCTGGGGGGCGCCGTCGCTCGCGGCCCTGCCGCGCGTCGCCCTGGTCAAGTCGACGAAGCGCCTCCTCCGCGCGCGACACGCGTCGTCCGGACGCGGGTCCGGGTCATAGACTCGGCGCCCGGTGCCGTCCTCGCCCCTTCCGTCCCCCTGGCTCTTCTCCCGCCGCGCCGACGTCCTCCTTTTCGGCGGGCCGGCGCTCGTGTCGCTCCTCTTCCTCGCCGGGGGCGCGCGCCTCGGCCTCCTCGATGGAGACCTCCCGGTCCCGCTCTGGCTCCTCCTCGTCGTCGGCGTCGACGTGGCGCACGTCTGGTCGACCGGCTGGCGCGTCTACGCCGACACCGAGGAGCTTCGACGCCGTCCCGCGCTCACCCTCGGCCTCCCGGCGGCCGCGTACGCGGCCGGCGTCGTCCTCTTCACGGCGGGGGACCTCGTCTTCTGGCGCGTCCTTGCCTACCTCGCGACGTTCCACTTCGTGCGGCAGCAGTACGGCTGGGTCGCGCTCTATCGGAGGAAGTCGGGCGAGAACGCCGAGGAGGGCGCCGCGTGGGAGCGTCGCCTCGACGCGGCGGTCGTCTACGGCGCGACGCTCGCGCCGCTCGTCTGGTGGCACGCCCGGCTTCCCAGGCGGTTCCACTGGCTGATCGCAGGAGACTATGCGGCCGGGCTCCCCGCGTGGGCCGGCCCCGCCGCGCTCGCCGCCTTCGAAACCGTCTTCGCGCTCTGGGTCGGGAAGGAAGCCCGCCGCCTCGCCACCGGCCGCCCCGTTTCATGGGGGAAGGTCCTCGTCGTCGTCACGACGGCCCTCGTCTGGCACCTCGGGATCGTCGTTTTCGACTCCGACTACGCCTTCGCCGTCACGAACGTCCTCGTCCACGGCGTCCCGTACTTCGGCCTCGTCCTCCAGTCGGTTCGCTCTTCCGCCGCCGCGCGGGCCGCGGCGGGCCGGAAGCCGGTCCTCGCAGACCTCGGCGCGCGTCACGCCGCGCTCTTCATGGCCCCGCTCCTCCTCCTCGCCTTCCTCGAGGAGTGGGGCTGGGACCTCCTCGTCTGGCACGAGAACGGCGCCCTCTTCCCCGGAGGCGCGATCGACCCCGGCCCGCTCCTCCTCTCGCTCCTCGTGCCGCTCCTTGCCCTCCCCCAGGCGACGCACTATCTTCTCGACGCGTGGATCTGGAAGGTGAAGCCGGAGAACCGGGCGGCGGCTCAGGCGGTCGGCCTCGCGGCGCCCGCGGATGCGGACGCGAGGTGAATGCGTGAGCCCGCTCGGGACACACCTCCTCCTCGACCTGGCCGGGGCGCCTTTCGCGACGCTCGACGACCCCGCCGTCGTCGAGGCGGCCCTCGTCGAGACGGTCGCGGCCATGGGCGCTCACGTCCTCGGTGTCCACCTCCACCGGCTCGAGCCGCAGGGTATCTCCGGCGTCGTCGTCATCTCCGAGTCGCACCTGACGATCCACACCTGGCCGGAGCGGGGCGAGGCGGCAATCGACCTCTTCACCTGTGGCGATCCGGAGCGGGCCCGCGCGGCCGTCGCCGCGCTCGTCGCACGCCTCGGCGCGAGGGTCTCGACGCTTCGGGAGGTCTCCCGGGGCGCCGCCGGCTGACGGCTCCCGGCGGCTCAGCCCGGCTCGCCCTGCTTCGCGAGCTTCTCGAGCGACTTCTTCGGACCGAAGACGATCAGGGTGTCGCCCCGCTCGAGCGGCGTCGCGGGCGAGGGGATCCCGAGGATCCGCTCGACCATCCGCGTGCCGAGGCCGAGGATCCGCGTCTCCGGGACGATCCGGCGGATCGTGACGAGCGAGACGCCATAGTCGGCCGCGAAGTCGACCTCTCCCGCCTTCCTCCCGAGGAGCTCCTCCGGGATCGCGACCTCCCCGACCGCAAAGTCGGACGAGAGGGCGAACGAGTCGTAGAGCCCCTCCACCATCAGGCTCCCGGCGAGGCGCGTGACCGTCTCGTTGACCGGCAGGACGACCTCGTCGACGCCGAGCGTCTCCAGGATCCGCTCGTGCCTCACCGTCGTGGCCCGGACGATGATCCTCTTCACACCGATCTGCCTGAGGACCGAGACCGTGAGGAGCGCCGCCTCGAAGTCGCTCCCGAAGCTGACGACGACGGCATCCATTTCGGCGACTCTCTGCTCGGCGAGCGCCTGGTCGTCGGTCGCGTCGAGGACGACGGTGTGCGTGACGTGGTCCCGCAGGTCGTCGACGGCCTCCTCGCGCTCGTCGATCGCGAGGACCTCGGCCCCCCGTCGGGTGAGCTCGGCGGCGAGCTGGGAGCCGAAGTTCCCGAGCCCGATGACGGCGAACTGTCTCGGCATGGTCCTTACGTTATCAGGACGTCCTCCCGGGCGTACTCGTGTCGCGCGTCGCGCCGGAGCGGGGTGGCGGCCAGGACGCAGCCGAGAAGGCCGACGCGCCCTGCGATCATCAGGACCGAGAGGAGGAGCTTCGCGGGCGCGCCGAGGGCCGGTGTGATCCCGGTCGAGAGGCCGACGGTGGAAAGCGCGGAGACCGCTTCGAACGCCAGGTCGAGGGGCGGCTTCCTCTCGAGGGCGAGGAGGCCGAGAAGGGCGACCGAGAGGAGGATCACCGAGACGACGACGGTCGCGAAGGCCCGCTGGATCGACGCGTCGCCGATGCGCCGGCGGAAGAGCTCGACCCGGTCCTTTCCGGCGGCGATCGAGAAGACGGTCAGGAAGGCGACGGCGACGGTCGTCGTCTTCACGCCGCCGGCCGTCGAGGCGGGAGACCCGCCGATCCACATCAGGACGACGATCGCGAAGAGGGAGGCCGGAGCGAGGGTCGAGAGGTCGACCGTATTGAAACCGCCCGACCGGGCCGACACCGAATGGAAGAGGGCGGCGAGGAAGCGATCGGCGGCGCTCTGCCCGAGCGCCGGGCTGCCCTTCTCGAGGAGGAGAAGCGCGCCCGTCCCGAAGGTGAGGAGGAGGGCGCTCACCGTCAGCACGAGCTTCGTCTGGAGGCCAGGCCGCCGGCGCCGACGCGCGAGGATCCCGCCGAGCATGGCGAGAACGGGGAACCCGAGCCCGCCCAGGACGACGAGCACCATGATCGTCGCCTGGACGGGTGCGTTCCCGGCGAGCCCGGGAGCGGAGCCGTCGGTCGGCGTGAGGACGAACCCGGCGTTGCAGAAAGCCGAGACGCTGTGGAAGACGGACGAGAAGAGCCGTCCCGCCTCGGTGACGGCCGAGTCGGGCAGGTGCCGGTAGAGGACCGCGGCGCCCGCCGCCTCGACGGCGAACGTCGCCACGGCGATCTCGACGAGCGTCGTCCGGATTCGTCCCAGGCTCTCCTCGCCGACGATCGACTGGAGGCTCGCGTACTGCCGAAGCGTGCCGCCGGAGAAGGCGAAGGCGAAGAAAGTGGTCAGCGTCATGATGCCGAGGCCGCCGGCCTGGAAGAGGGCGAGGAGGATCGCGTGCCCGAACGGCGTGAAGGCCGTCCGGGTGTCGACGACGGCGAGGCCCGTGATGGAGGCCGCGCTCGACGCGGTGAAGACGGCGTCGACCAGGTCGATGCCCGCGGCCTTCGTCGACCGCGGAAGGAGGAGGAGCCCGGTCCCCGCCGCCGCGAGGAGGACGAAGCTGACGAGGATGACGAGCTGCGGCTGAACGCGGCGGCCCACGAGACGCCGGCTGCCTCGAACGGCCCCGAAGAGGATCGAAAGGACGATCAGCCCCTGCGTCGCGGCGAGCCAGGCGCCCGCGAGATCGTCGGGGTCGAGCCCGAAGAGGTGGACGGGAGCGGCGACCCCGGCCTGCCGGCTCGCGAACCCGAGGAGGACGACGGCCCAGACGACAGCGTCGAGCCGGTGCTCCCGCAGGAACGCACGCCGGTCGTCGCGCGTGACGAGCCGGAGCAGGCCGAGGCCGACGAACGTCAGCAGGACGACTTCGAGGAGACGGCGGACGGCGGCCTTCGTCTCCGCCGGGAGGTCGAACCCGTGCTCGAGGAGGAGCGCCGCGATCGCGAGGAGGGCGAGGAGGCGCAGGACGACCGCCACGGCCCTGTCGAACTGCGCCCGGAGGCTTCGCCCGGAGACCGGGCGCCCGAGGTCCCGCACGTGGAGCTTCGAGAGCGATCGGAGGAGCCGCCCCTCGGGCATGACCGCGAGTGTACGTTCCGCTCCGCGCAGAACGTATAGTCGCCGGTCGTGCCACGCCCGTTCGGAACCGACCGCGTCGAGCTCGCCGCACCCGGGCACCTGCGCGTCACGTGTTCCCGTCCGAAGGACTGGGTGGCGCGCAGGCCCGCCGAACGAGGGGTCGTCCTGCACCCGGGAGCGGCCGTCCGCTGGGAGGAGGAGCTCTGGGAGGTCGTCGCCGCCGGGGACACGCCGGAGGGTGGCGCCTGGTACGAGCTTGCGCCCTGGGACGACCAGCACGCGATCCGTGTGCTCTTCCCGTACGACGACTCGAGCGAGGCGATCCGGTCGGAGGATCGTCGCGAGGCCGAGCGGCGCCGCGTCGGGCGGGTCGTGGCGCTCCTTCTCTCACCCGTCGTCGGGCTCCTTCCGGGGCACGTCCAGGAGCGGCTGGAGGTCCAGATGGAAGTCCGCGCCACGACGCTCACCCTGGCGTCGATCCCCCTCCCCTTCGGCGTCGGCGTCGTCGCCCTTCTCGCGGTGCTGATGTCGCTCGTGGGCGCCGCCTACGTCGCGGCCGGAACGGGCCGTGCTCCGGCGGAAGCGCCGATCGGGTCGTTCCTCCTCTTCCTCGTCTACCTCTTCCCGGAGTCGCTGGCGAGGTTCGCCATCGCGATGGGGCAGGGCCGACCGATGGGGTCGGTCCTCGGACTGCCGCTCTTCGCCATCGTCCGCCTCGCCGGCCTCGCCCCGGCACCCACCCCTGCAGGAACGGCACCGGAATCGCCGGCCCCGGACGAGGAGCGGCTCCGCGCCGACCGGTTCCTGATGCTCGAGCCGCTCCTGTCGTTCCTCTCGCCGGCCGACCAGCGACGGCTCGCCGCCGAGCGGGGCTTCGCGCCGGTGACCTGGGGTAAGAGGACGGCCTGGTTTCTCCTCGTCTATCCCGGCCTCACCGCCCCGGCCCACGCCGCGCGCCTCCTGATCGGGAACGGCGGCTTCTGGTCCTTCCTCCTCCTCGCCCTCGCGCTCGGCCTCGGCGTCGAGCAGGTCGTCCGTCTCCGGACGCTCTCCCGGGGCGAGCCGGCGCCGAGCGTCCTCGGCCGGCTCGTCGCTCCCTTCGCCGCTCCGCTCCTCCGCTGAGGTTCGCGCCGCAATAGACTCGGCGGACCATGAACGGAGACCTCTCCCCCGACACCCTGCGCGCCTGGGGCGGCGCCGCCGTGGAGCGGCTCGCCCGCTACCTCGAGACGATCGAAAGCCGCCCCGTCCTCGCCCGGACGAAGCCGGGCGAGCTCGTCGCGCAGTTCCCCCCGAACGCCCCCGAGGAGCCCGAGCCGTGGGAGGCGATCGAGCGCGACCTCGACCGCCTCGTCGAGCCGAACCTGACGCACTGGCAGCACCCCGGCTTCATGGCCTACTTCGCGACCAATGGCTCGGTGCCCGGGATCGTCGGCGAGACGCTCGCCGCCGGATACAACCAGGTCGGCATCCTCTGGCGCACCTCCCCCGCGTCGAACGAGATGGAGCAGGCGATGGTCCGCTGGCTCGCGAGCTTCGTCGGGCTCCCGCGGGAGTTCGACGGCCAGCTCGCCGACACCGCCTCGGCCGCCTCCCTCATCGCCCTCGCCGCCGCGCGCGAGCAGGCCTTCCCCGACGTGCGGAAGACCGGCCTCGCGGGCCTTCCCCCCGCGGTCGTCTATGGATCCGAGCTCGCCCACTCCTCGATCGACAAGGCGTGCGTCGTCCTCGGCCTCGGGATCTCGGGCCTCCGAAAGATCCCGACGGACGCCGAGCACCGGATGGACGTCACGGCTCTCGAAGCGGCGATCGCGGCCGACCGGGCGGCGGGACGGAGGCCGATCGCCGTCGTCGCGACGGCCGGGACGACTGCGGTCGCGTCGATCGACCCCCTGCCCGAGATCGCCGCCCTCTGCCGTCGCGAAGGGCTCTGGATGCACGTCGACGCCGCCTATGCCGGCGCGGCGGCGAGCCTCCCCGAGAAGCGGCCCCTCTTCGCCGGCTGGGAAGAGGCCGACTCGATCGTCTGGAACCCCCACAAGTGGCTCTTCCTCCCGCTCGAGTGCACCGGCCTCTTCTTCCGGCGGATGGAGCGGGTGCGGCGCGCCTTCTCCGTCGTCCCGACCTACCTCGAGACGCCCGAGGGAAGCGCGGGGGTCCGCGAATACATGGACTACGGCATCCAGCTCGGCCGACGCTTCCGGGCGCTGAAAGCTTGGATCCTGATGCGGACCTTCGGGGCAAGAGGGCTCCGCGAGAGGCTCCGGAGCCACATCGACCTCGCCCTCCGCCTCGAGCGCGACCTGCGGAACGAGCCGGACGTCGAGGTCCTGGCCCCTGTCCTCTTCTCCGTCGTCGTCTTCCGCTTCGCCCCGGCCGGGCTCTCCGAGCCGGAGCGCGACGCCCTGAACCAGAGGGTCCTCGAGGAGGTGAACCGCGAGGGGCGCTCGTTCCTCTCGCACGGCGTCGTGAAGGGGAAGTACGCCCTCCACGCCGCCCTCGGAAGCCTCCGGACCGAGGAGCGTCACCTCGACGTTCTTCTCGACTCCTTGCGCTCCGCCCGGGCCCTCGCCGAAACTGCGAAGAGCCCCAGCCCGTAGATTCCACGATAGAGCCGGAGGGACGAGCTGCGCCGACGGCCGCCGAGGGCGGCCCGTGGCCCGCAAGTGACTCCGAGAGAGCGAGATGAGCCTTACAGAACCGAGCAACCGCACCGCGGACCTTTCCGCCCTGAAGATTCGGCGCGACGAACGCCCGGACCGGGGTCGCTGGGTCCTCCCCGCCGCCGCGACGGTGATCGTCGTCGCCGTCGGCGCGTTCTTCCTCCTCGGTGGCCGCGGAGTGACGCTCCGCTCCCCCGAGGTCTCCGTCACCCGGGTCGCCCTCGTCACCCCGACGCAGGCCTCCACCGTCCTGACCGCCTCCGGATACATCGTCGCCCGGAGCAAGGCCGAGATCTCCCCGAAGTCGGTCGGGCGCGTGGCCTGGCTGAACCTCGAGGAGGGACAGCGGGTGAGGAAGGGCGAACTCGTGGCGCGCCTCGAGTCGCAGGAGCTCGAGGCGCAGCGGAAGCAGTACGCCGCCGCGCGCGAGCAGGCGCTCGCCGAGCTCGTGAACGCCCGGACCGAGCGGCAGCGCGCCGCGCAGCTCCTGAAGGAGGCGGTCGGCAGCCAGCAGGCCTTCGACGGCGCGGACGCCCGCGTGAACGCGCTCGAGGCGCAGGTCGCCTCCATCGAGGCGCAGGTCCGCTACGTCGAGGAGCTGATCCGGAACGCCGAGATCTACGCCCCGATCGACGGCGTCGTCACGGTGAAGAAGGCCTTCGTCGGCGAGACCGTCTCCCCGCAGGGCTTCGGCGGCTCCGGTTCGGCCGGCGCGACGTTCGCGGTCATCGTCGACCTCGGCTCGCTCGAGATGGAGGCCGACATCAACGAGCAGAACCTCGGGCGGCTCTCGATCGGGCAGCCGGCCGAGGTGGCGCTCGACGCGTACCCCGACAGGCCCTACAAGGCGCGCCTTCGCCAGATCGTCCCGACGGCGGACCGGCAGAAGGGCTCGGTGAAGGTCAAGATCGAGATCCTCGACAGGGACGCGAGGATCCTCCCCGAGATGTCGTGCCGGGTGGTTTTCCTGAACCCCGAGGCGAAGGTCGACGCGGAGGCGAAGCCGAAGGTGATGGTCCCGACCGCGTCCGTCGTCGAGGTCGGCGCGAAGAAGGGCGTCCTCCTCGTGAGGGACGGTCAGGCGCTCTTCCGCCCCCTCGAGCTCGGCGCGGCGGCGGGGAGCCAGCTGGAAGTCGTCTCCGGAGTCGACGGAGGCGAGGAGATCGTCGCCGAAGCGGCGGCGTCGGACGTGAAGTGGCGGGCGGAGCAGAAGGTCCGCGTGAAGAAGGACTGACGAGGAAACGATGGCCGAACCCCTCATCAAGATCGAGAACGTCGTCAAGCAGTACACGCGCGACACGCAGGTCCTCACCGTCCTCGACGGGCTCTCCCTCACGGTCGAGAAGGGGGACTTCGTCGCCCTCATGGGCCCCTCGGGCTCGGGGAAGACGACGCTCCTCAACCTGATCGCCGGAATCGACCGGCCGACGCGGGGCCGCATCCTCGTCGGCGACGCCGAGGTCTCCGCGATGGGCGAGGGAGCGCTCGCGAAGTGGCGGAGCGAGCACGTCGGGTTCATCTTCCAGCTCTACAACCTCGTCCCGGTCCTCACAGCGTTCGAGAACGTCGAGCTGCCGCTCCTCCTGACCCGCCTCTCGAAGAAGGACCGGCGCCGCCAGGTCGAGACGGCGCTCGGCGTCGTCGGCCTCTCCGACCGAATGGACCACTACCCGCGCCAGCTCTCGGGCGGACAGGAGCAGCGCGTCGCCATCGCGCGGGCCATCGCGACCGACCCGACCCTCCTCGTCGCCGACGAGCCGACGGGCGACCTCGACGCGAAGTCGGGCGAGGAGATCCTCGTCCTCCTCGAGCGGCTCCACGCCGAGTTCGGCAAGACGATCGTCATGGTGACGCACGACCCGAAGGCCGCGGCCCGCGCTCACCGCCTCGTCCACCTCGACAAGGGGGTCCTCAAGGAGGACGTCCGCGCGAAGGGCGAGAAGGGGGAGATCGGGGTCGCCGCCGCCGCGGCGATCGCCGCCGGCAAGTAGGGCGATGAAGATCCTCCCGCTCGTCCTGAAGAACCTCCTGAGGAAGAAGACGCGCTCGGCGCTGACGATCGCCTCGATCGTCCTGCCGCTCTTCGTCATCTGCATCCTCGGGACGCTCCTGAGGGGCCTCGAGACCGATCCCTCGGGCGGGAAGGGGATGTACCGGCTCATCGTCCGGCACAAGGTCTCGATCACGAACTGGATTCCCGGTGCCTACGACCCGAAGATCCGGAACGTCCCGGGCGTGACCGAGGCCGTACGGATGCAGTGGTTCGGAGGGGCCTACATCGACCAGTCGGCGAAGAACCAGTTCCAGCGCTTCTCCGTCACCGACGTCGACCGCCTTCTTCGTGTCTACGACGAGGCGACCATCGTCGAAGGGAGCGAGGCCGACTGGGTCGGCGATCGCACCGGTCTCCTCGTCGGCCGCCAGCTCATGAGGAAGTACGGCTGGAGGCTCGGGCAGAAGGTCACCTTCAAGGGCGACATCTACCCGGTGACGCTCGAGCTGACGATCCGCGCCGTCTTCGAGGCACCCGACGAGAGCGGGGTCTACTTCCATCACAAGGGTATCGAGGAGGCCGTCCCCTACGCGAAGGGCCAGGTCGGCTGGTACTGGCTGAAGACGGCGTCCGTCGCCGATACGGAGCGCGTCCCGAGGCTCATCGACGCGATGTTCGAGAACTCGCCGGAGCCGACGCGGACGGAAACCGAGAAGCAGTTCCAGGCCATGTGGGTCTCGATGATCGGGAACGTCAAGGCCGTCGTCGTGGGGATCTCGACGGCGATCGCCCTCGTCATCCTGCTGATCGCCGCGAACACGATGGCGATGGCCGCTCGCGAGCGGGTCACCGAGATCGCGGTCCTCCGCGTCCTCGGCTTCACGAAGGAGAAGGTCCTCGGCCTCGTCCTCGGCGAGAGCTTCGCGCTCTCGATGATCGGGGGCGGGCTCGGCATCGGCCTGTTCGTCCTCCTCCTTCCCGGACTCCGAGAAGGGATCGTCAACTCACCCATGGCGTCGTTCGCCGCGGGGATCCGCCTCTTCCCCGAGGTCCTCGTCCTCGGTTTCGGGATGACCTTCGCCGTCGGCCTCTTCGCCGGCCTCGTCCCGGCGATCCGTTCCGCGCAGCGGCCGATCACGGAGGGGCTCCGGCAGGTCGCATGAAGTTCGTCCCGTACGTCCTGAAGAGCCTTTTCCGCAAGAGGACGCGCTCGGTCCTGACGATCCTCTCGATCGTCCTCCCCTTCTTCGTCATCTGCGTCCTCGGCACGCTCCTCGCGACGCTCGACGCCGACCCGTCGGGCGGCAAGGGCATGTTCCGCCTCGTCGTGCGACACAAGGTCTCCCTCGCGAACTTCATCCCCGAGGCCTACCGCGAGCGGATCGCGCAGCTCCCCGGTGTCGAGGAGGTGACGATCCTCAACTGGTTCGGGGGGACGTACAAGGACAACCGGCCCGAGAACATGTTCGCCCGCTTCGGCTGCGAGCCGGAGAAGCTCGTGAAGATCTTCGACGAGGTGACGATCGTCGCGGGAACGGCGGCCGAGTGGGCCTCCGACCGGAAAGGCGCCCTCGTCGGCGAGCGGCTCATGAAGCGCTACGGGTGGAAGATCGGCGACTCGTTCGTCCTGAAGGGCGACATCTTCCCGATCGACCTCGAGCTGACCGTCCGCGCCGTCTTCCGCGGCTCCGACGAGACGGGCGTCTACTTCGACCGGAAGGCGGTCGATGAGGCGGTCCCCTGGGCGAAGGGGCAGGTCGGGACGTTCTGGATCAAGGCCGCGTCGGCGGAAGCCGTCCAGAGCCTCCCTCGGCAGATCGACGCCCTCTTCGAGAACTCCTCCTTCCCGACGAAGACGGAGACGGAGAAGGAGTTCCAGAACGGCTTCGTCTCGATGCTCGGGAACGTGAAGGCGGTCGTGACCGGCATTTCGACCGCGATCGCCCTCGTCATCCTCCTCATCTCGGCGAACACGATGGCGATGGCCGCCCGCGAGCGGGTGACGGAGATCGCCGTCCTCCGGACGCTCGGCTTCGGCAAGTCGCTCATCCTGACGCTCATCCTCGCCGAGAGCCTCCTCCTCTCGGCCACGGGGGCCTTCGTCGGCCTCGGCCTCTTCCGGCTCTCGTTCCCCGCGCTGAAGGAAGGGCTCCTCAGCTCGCCGATGGCCGGCTTCGCCGCGGGGATGCAGCTCTTCCCCGAGGTCCTCGTGACGGGGATCGGGGTGACGCTCCTCGTCGGCCTCGTCGCCGGGATCGTCCCGGCGATCCGCTCCGCCCGCCGCTCCATCCCCGACGGCCTCCGCCAGGTCGGCTAGAGAGGAGTCGAACGTGCTCTCCATCCCGCTGAAATGCTCCCGGGAGAACCCGAACGCCGGGTTCTCCCGGACCCTCTCCGCGCTCACACCCGAACGCCGGACACGCTAGAGGCAGGAGTCGAACGTGCTCTCCATCCCGCTGAAGTACAACGTCCGGAACCTCTTCGTGAGGAAGGTGACGACGTCGCTCACCGTCCTCGGCATCGCGCTCGTCGTCGCCGTCTTCCTCTGCGTGATGGCGCTCGGCGAGGGGCTCGCGACCGTCTTCACGGCCTCCGGGTCGGAGAAGAACGTCCTCGTCCTCCGCCAGAACTCGCAGTCGGAGCTCCAGTCGGGGATCGGCCGCGACCAGGCTCCTCTCGTGAAGGCGCTCCCCGGCATCGAGAAGGACGCCGACGGAAAGCCGATCGTCTCGGCCGAGCTCGTCGTCGTCCTGAACCTCGACAAGAGGGACGGCGGCTCCTCGAACGTCACGCTCCGCGGCGTCGAGGAGAAGGGGATGGCGCTCCGACCGGGGATGAGGCTGACCGAGGGGCGGGCGTTCGTCCCCGGGACCTCGGAGGTCATCGTCGCCGAGAGCGTCGCCCGGCGGTTCGAGGGAGCGGAGGTCGGCGACGAGATCCGCTTCGGCGCGTACCGCTGGAAGGTCGTCGGGCACTTCGACGCCGGCGGGACCGCCCCCGACAGCGAGATCTGGACCGACACCGAGGGGATGGCGAACACGTTCCAGCGGGGCGGCTACTCCTCGATCCTCGCCCGTACGACCGACCGCGCCGCGCGCGACCAGCTCGTCGCCGCGCTCGCCGGCGACGCGCGCCTGGCGCTCGACGGCAAGGTCGAACGCGCCTACTACGACGAGCAGACGGCCACGGCCGCGCCGATCAGGTTCCTCGGGTTCTTCGTCGGCGTCGTCATGGCCATCGGGGCCTGCTTCGGCGCGATGAACACGATGTACGCAGCCGTCTCGGCCCGCACGCGCGAGATCGCGACGCTGCGCGCGCTCGGCTTCTCGCGCTTCTCGATCCTCGTCTCCTTCGTCCTCGAGTCGATCGCGCTCGCCCTCCTCGGCGGCGTCGCCGGCTGCGCGCTCGCGTTCCTCCTCGTGAAGCTCGCGCTCTCGGGCGTCACCGGGACGACGAACTTCGCGACGTTCGCCGAGGTCGTCTTCGCGTTCCGCCTGACGCCGCAGCTCCTCGCGACGGGAATCGTCTTCTCGCTCGTCATGGGCTTCTTCGGCGGTCTCTTCCCGGCGGGGCGCGCGGCCTTCACGAAGATCACCGCGGCTCTCCGGCAGGTGGGCTGAGGCCGGCGACCGGCGCTCCCGGGAAGCCCTCGAGGTCGCGGGCGGCGCTCCGGCGCCGCCCGCGGCGCGTCAGGCCTTTCCCCCGGGACCCTCCGGCGCCAGCAGCCACGCGGCCCCCGCGAGGCCCGCGACGCCGAGGAGGTACCAGAGCGAGCCGCTTCCGTTCCGCGTCTCGGCATAGCCCGCCGCCGAGAGGAGCAGGCCGACGGCCGCGGCGAGCGCGAGGAGGAGGAGCGCCCCGCCGGCCACGCCGAGGAGGCCGGGGAGCGCCCCCGTTCGCGAGCCGAGCGCCGCGAGGACGAGCCCGCCGAACGCGCAGGCCGGGAAGAGGACCCAGGCGGAAAGGCCCGGAGCGTTCGGCGTCAGCCCGAACGAGCCCGCGAGGAGAAAGACGCCGGCGCCGAGTCCGACGAGGGCGAAGACGACTCCCGCGATTCTCAGCACGCTCTGAAACCTCCAGCTCCGGGGATTATCGTTCGCGTCCCGCTCCGGCGCGCCCGGACCGGGCGCGGAGAGCTCCTAGCGCCCGGCCGCCCACGCGTAGACGGCGTCCGAGGCCCGGTCGAAGGCGACGAAGGTCCCCCGCGGCACCGCCGTTCCGTTCCCCGAGTGGACGTCCGCCGCGACGACGGTCGTCTCCCGGGCCGGGACGACCTGGACGAGGCCGCGGAACCACCAGTCGACCCCCTTCGGCGCCCGGAACGTGAGCGTCGCCACCTGGGTGTCGGGGATACGGACCAGACCCGGCTCGAGGGCCTCCCGCCCGGACTTCGAAAGGCGGAACCGGAGCCAGAACGCGCCGCTCCGCTCCTCCGTCGCCAACCGCAGGTCGGTCGCTTCGGCCGGGACCCACGCGGCGACGGCCGGCCCCGCCTCGGCCCGCGTGGGGAACGAGCGCGTCTCCGGCGAGCCGCCGCAGCCCGCCGCTGCGAGGAGGACGACGACGAGCGGGAGTCGAAGGAGGCGGCTCACGTCGCCCCGTTCGCTACTGGCAGGAGGCGATGTTCTCGCGGACGTACTCGATCAGCGTGCCGTCCTTTGCGCGGGAACGGAGCTTGTCGAGGATCGGCCAGCGCCAGCGCGGCTTCGACTTCAAGAGGCTCGCGTAGAGCCGGAGCGTGCTCTCGATCCCGCCGGCGTACATCGCCTCGCGGTCGGACGCCTTGTCGGGGTTCTGGATCGCCCAGGCCGCGTTGCCGAAGTAGAGCTGCCCGACGAGCTCGGGGGCGCCGTTCTTCCCCTGGCCGTTCAGCGCGCCGAGGAGCTCGGGACAGGTCGAGATGAAGAGGTCCGGCGCGTTGACGATGAAGTTCGTCAACCACTGGCGGCTGTTGTCCGCGCCCGAGGCGAGAGGGTCCTCTTCGAGCTGCTGGACGAGGGCGAGAGCCTGCGCCTTGTCTTCCGCGGAGGAGACGGTTGCATCCTGCGCGTACGACGGCGTGGCGACGACGAATGCAGTCAGGAGGGCCGGCAGCGCGAGCGGCGAAAGGAGAGACCTCTTCATGGGCTCGTTACTATGCCCTAAAAACGTCTTCAGATCATCCCCGGTCCTGAATCGGCCTCTCGGCATCCCCTCAGGCTCCGCCGCGCGCCAGAAGGACCAGGAGGATAACGGCGAGCAGGGCGGAGCCGGCCAGGCACGTCGCGAAGAGCCAGGTGTCGATTCGTCCGTAGCCCGCAAGGGGGGGCATTCCGCGCGCGACCGAGAGGCCGAGGACCGAGAGGCCGAGTGACGCGGCCGCCGGCAGGCCGACGGCGCCCCAGGGAAGCCCCCCGGACGAGGCGACGATCGCGAGGAAGCCGGCCAGGAGCCCGCACGCGACGATTCCTGCGGCGGGGAGGAAGAGCCGGCTCGTCTCGAAGCGCCCCTGGACGAAGACGGCGGCCAGGGCCACCGACGCGATTCCGAAGGCGACGACGCCGCACGAGAACGCGAGGACGAACGAGGTGAACGACGGGTCCACGTTCCCCCCCTCAGGCCGTCCGGCCTTCCCGCCGGCCGTCTCCCGTCACGTTCGGGCCGCCTCGGCCGGGAGCTTCCCGAGGAGGCGCCAGAGAAAGCCGTGGAGCCGATGGATCCCGCCCGCGCCGGTCAGGAACATCAGGAGGCAGTGCCCGTGCACGAGGGCGAGGCCCCGCTCGCGCGCCGCCCGGATCGCCTCTTCCGACTCGGCGCCCTGCTGGAGCCAGACGCGTCCGATGCCGGCGTCGGCGGCCTCCCCGACGAGCTTCGCGGTCTCGGACGGGGGCGTGACGACGACGACCCCGTCGACCCGTCCCTTCAGCTCCGCGAGGCTCCTCGCGCACGGGAGGCCCTGCAGCTCCCCGGCCTCGGGATGGACCGGGATCACCTCGTAGCCGCGGGCCTTCAGCTCGCGGAGGACCAGGTTCCCGAACTTCCGGCCCGACCTCGAGACTCCCGCCAGCGCCAGTCGCCGCTGCGCGACGAAGTCCCGGACCAGCTCCGAGGTCACGGACGGGTCACCGCTCAAGAAGCACCTCCGCGCCCGCCCTCGGGGCGGACGGCCCTCGTCTCACGCTACTCCACGAGGAGGAGCTGCGCCGCTCCGCCGAGCGCGGCGAGACGCCCCCCGCCCGCCTCGCCCCCGGAGCGCCGCTCCACGTAGAGGAGGACGCCGAAGTCGGGGAAGTCGGGCTCGGCAAACGCGTCGTCCGGGTCGCCGACGTCCTCGTCGAAGTCCGGGTCGAGGTTCGGGCGGAGCGTGAGCTCCGATTCCGGCTCGTCCAGCTCGGCGAAGTAGTACGGCCCGATCGTTTCGCTCTCGTGCAGCCGGAACGTCACCCCGAGGAGCCGCTCGGTCTCCTCGCGGGCCGCCTCGACGTCGTCGGATAGGAACCCCCAGAGCTCGACGGTTTCGCTCACGAGAATCTCCGCGCGGAGCGCCTTCAGTCGCGCCGCACCGCGGCCCGCAGCTCCCAGAAGGAGATGTCGGGCGCGTCCGCGAACACGGCCGACGCCGCCTCGATGAACGCCTTCAGGTGCGGCGTCTGGAAATGCGGGCCGAGATACGCCTCCCGCGAGGTCCAGGTCTCGTTCAGGAGGATCCGCCCCGGATCGGCGTCGTAGGTGAAGAGCTCGATCCCGAGACAGTCCGGCTCCTCCCTCACGACGGTCGCGATCAGCTCCGAGAGGAGGGTCACGGCGTCGCCCTCCTTCCCCTGGCTGGCCTGGTAGCGAATCAGGACGGTCACGGGCGCGCTCTCCATCGGCCCCTCCTACTTCTTCCGCCCCGCGACGAGGAGCAGGGCGCCCACGACGACCGCTCCGGCGCCGGCCCAGACGGGGACCTCGACCGTCTCCTTCTCCTTCAGCGAGAGCTCGAGGCCGAGGACCTTCGCTTCGTGCGTCCTCTTCGTGTACGTGAACGTCCTGTACGCGAGGGCCACGACCCCCAGCGCGACGAGGAGGAGCCCCGCGATCACCTTCGCCTTCATCCCGACCTCCTGCTACGCCGGCGGACCCACCTCCCCGAGGGACCGGGAAGGCTCCGTCGTCCGGCGGCCGTTGCGTCGCGCGGAGGATAGACCGGGACGAATCGGTCCGGCATCCCGTTCCGGGTCGGCCGGGTCAGAAGTCCTTCTCGGCCTTCATCCGCGCGAGCCCGGCCGCGACGAGCGCGGCGAGCTCGGCGAAGAGCTCCGGCTCGGGCGCGCGGAAGTTGAAGCACGACTTCCCCTGCATTCGCGCCTTCAGCCCGGGCGTGGCCCCGTCGAGCAGGTCCGGGTACATGTAGACCGGGAAGACGTGGAAGGAGACGTAGTTCTTCGTGACCTGGACGCCGCCGAAGAAGAGCTCCTTCTTCCACCGCCCGGAGTAGGGGGTGTTCAGCGAGTAGCCCTTGGGTCCGTCGGCGGTCACCTTCAGCTCCCGCGCGTGGGCCGAGAGGATCGACCGGAGCGCCGCGAAGACCTCGGCGGACTGCTCGGCGGTGGCGCGGACCGGTGGGGTGCCGTGGGCTCTCCCGGACATGTCGACCTCCTGCGGCGCTCGTTGCGGGAGCAGGCTACCAGCCTCCGGCGAGATCGCATCGACGGACCGGGCGGACCGGCGGGGGAGGGAGGGACGGCGCCACCTCGACGAGACCAGGGACGCCCGTCAGGGCGGGAGCCGGGACTACTTCGCCTTCCCCCGGACGAGCGTGTAGACGACGAGGAGGACGATCGCGCCGACGACGGCCATCAGGAAGCCCGCCACCTCGCCCTCTCCGTAGAAGCCGACGAGCCGGCCGAGGAACGTGGCGACGAGCGAGCCCGCGATGCCGAGGGCCGTCGTCAGGACGAGGCCCATGTTCTCCTTGCCGGGGTGAAGGAACTTCGCGATGACGCCGATGACGAAGCCGATCAGGATGGTCCAGAGGATGCTCAACATGGAGCGATTGTCTTCCTCCGGGCGGCGCGCCGCAACGCGGCGGCGTCAGGCTCGGCCCGACCAACCCCAGATCGCGACGAAGTGGCAGGCGCTCCCCGCGAGGACGAACAGGTGCCAGACGGTGTGCGCGTACGGGACCCTCCGGGCGGCGTAGAAGGCGACGCCGCCCGTGTAGAGGAGCCCGCCGGCCGCCAGCCACGCGAGGCCCGGCCACGGGACGGAGGCGAGGAGCGGCTTCGCCGCTACGACGACGAGCCACCCCATGACGACGTAGAGCGCGACCGCGACCTTGTGGACCTTCTTCCCGAGCGCGAACTCGAGCGCGATCCCGGTCCCGGCGATCGCCCAGACGAGGGAGAAGAGGGTCCATCCCCACGGACCCCGCAGGACCCCGAGCGTGAACGGCGTATACGAGCCGGCGATCAGGAGGTAGATCGCCGTGTGGTCGAGCTTCTGCAGCACCTGCTTGGCCCGGGACGGCCGCAGGGCGTGGTAGAGCGTCGAGAAGAGGTAGAGGGCGACGAGGGTCGCCGCGAAGACGGAGGCCCCGACGACCTCGGACGCCCCCCAGCGGCGGGCCGCGGCCACGACGAGGAACGGGAAAGCGACGACGCTCGCGAGGAGGCCGACGCCGTGCGTCACGCTGTTGGCGATCTCCTCCCCCTTCGTCAGGGGGCGCGGGCGGGCGGCGGGGCTCGACATGAGGCCGGATGCTAACCCGCCCGGGGCCGGCCCGCCGGTCGAATGGCTTTGAAATCCGGTCCCGCCCGGCAGAGAATCACGCGTTTCGGTCTTCACGGAGGCTTCCGGGGGGAGCACGAAACCAGCGCAAGGGGGGACGCGGAATGTCGTTTTCGTCGAGGCAGGTCACACTCACCGGGCTCTCGGCCTTCGCCACACTGCTCGCCGCCGCGCCGGCGGCCGCCGAGGGCACCGCGCGATCGAGCGTCGGGGCCGTCTGGTGGCTCGCGCCGATCTCCTCGGTCGTCGCGCTCGCCATGGCGTGGGTCCTCTTCCGTATGATGCGGGGGGCGGACCCGGGGAACGAGCGGATGCAGGAGATCGCCCGCTACGTCCGGGAGGGCGCCTTCGCCTACCTCCGCCGGCAGTACCGGGTCGTCGGCCTCGTCTTCGGCGTCATGGTCGTCCTCCTCGCGATCCTCGCCTTCATGGGGATCCAGAACCCGTTCGTCCCGGTCGCCTTCCTGACGGGCGGCTTCTTCTCGGGCCTCTGCGGCTTCATCGGGATGAACACGGCGACGCTCGCCTCCTCCCGGACGGCCGAGGGGTGCCGCCACTCGCTGAACCGTGGCCTGCAGGTCGCGTTCCGCAGCGGCGCCGTCATGGGGCTGATCGTCGTCGGCTTCGGGCTGCTCGACATCTGCATCTGGTACTTCGTCCTCGACCGGTGGGTCTACACGCCGGAGCACATGGCGAGCGGCCTGAAGGCCCTCGGCCTCGTGTTCGTCCACGCCGGTACGACCCCGCACGACAAGCTCGTCGAGATCACCGTCACGATGCTCACGTTCGGCATGGGCGCCTCCACGCAGGCGCTCTTCGCCCGCGTCGGCGGCGGCATCTACACGAAGGCGGCGGACGTCGGCGCCGACCTCGTCGGCAAGGTCGAGGCCGGCATCCCCGAGGACGACCCGCGCAACCCGGCGACGATCGCCGACAACGTCGGCGACAACGTCGGCGACGTGGCCGGCATGGGCGCCGACCTCTACGAGTCGTACTGCGGCTCGATCCTCTCCACCGCCGCGCTCGGCGCCGCGATCCCGGCGCTCGGCGAGTCGGGCGTCCTCGCCCCGATGATCGTCGCGGGGATCGGGACGATTCTCTCGATCATCGGCATCTTCATGGTGAGGACGAAGGAGGAGGCGACACAGAAGAACCTCCTCCGCTCGCTCCTCATCGGCACGCTCGGCGCGAGCGCCCTCATCGTCCCGGCCGTGGCGATCCTCGCCTGGCTCGGCTACGTCCCGGAGGGGGTCTGGATCTCGGTCATCGCCGGCCTCTTCGCCGGGGTCGTCATCGGACAGGCGACCGAGTACTACACCTCCGACGAGTATTCCCCGACGAAGGGGATCGCGAAGCAGTGCACGATGGGCCCGGCGACGGCGGTCATCGACGGCGTCGCGGTCGGCATGTACTCCACGGGCATCCCGGTCGTGACGATCGTGGTCGCGATCCTCGTCTCGTACTGGGCGCCCGGCGGGTTCACGGACGTCTCGTACGGCCTCTACGGAATCGGCTTCGCGGCGGTCGGCATGCTCGCGACGCTCGGGATCACGCTCGCCACCGACGCGTTCGGCCCGATCGCCGACAACGCCGGCGGGAACGCCGAGATGTCGCACCTTCCGGCCGAGGTCCGCCAGCGGACCGACGCGCTCGACTCGCTCGGGAACACGACCGCCGCCACCGGCAAGGGCTTCGCGATCGGCTCGGCGGCGCTCACGGCGATGGCGCTCCTCGCCGGCTACCTCGAGGAGATCCGCGTGTGGCTCGGCCGCATGGCCGCCGAGGCGCCGAACGCCCTCTCGATCCAGGGCCCGATCGCGTTCTTCAAGGGGAAGGCCGCCGAGGCCCCTGCCGAGGTCCTCGAGGCCGCGAAGGCGGCCGGGAAGACGCTCGTCGGGACCGCCGACGCGAAGATGGCCGACTTCATGGCCGCCTACGACGTCACGCTGATGAACCCCTCCGTCCTCTGCGGGCTCTTCCTCGGCGCCATGATGGTCCTCGTCTTCTCCGCCATGACGATGAAGGCGGTCGGCCGCGCCGCAGGGTCGATGGTCGAGGAGGTCCGCCGGCAGTTCAAGGAGTTCCCCGGGATCATGGAGGGGACCCAGAAGCCCGACTACGCCCGCTGCGTCGCCATCTCCACGGCCGGCGCGCAGCGCGAGATGATCGTCCCGTCGCTCCTCTCCATCGCCGTCCCGATCGCCGTCGGCCTCGTCTTCGGCGTCGCCGGCGTCATGGGGCTCCTCGTCGGCGGGCTCTCCTGCGGGTTCGTCTTCGCGATCATGCTGAACAACGCCGGCGGCGCCTGGGACAACGCCAAGAAGCACATCGAGCGGGGCGCCTACGGCGGGAAGGGCTCCGACGCCCACAAGGCGGGCGTCACGGGCGACACGATCGGCGACCCCTTCAAGGACACGACCGGCCCGTCGCTGAACATCCTGCTCAAGCTGATGAGCATGGTCTCGGTCGTCTTCTCGGGGCTCGTCGTCGCCTTCGGCGGGAAGCTCTTCTAGTCCCGGTCGGCGGGGCCCGGGGCCCCGCGCTCGAAGGAGGACGGGGGCGCCGTCGGACGCGCCCCCGTCGCCTTCTCCGGCGGGCCCGGAGCGCGGCCTACTTGTACGAGAAGCCGCTCCCGCCGATGAACTCCCGGAGGATGCTCGTCGCCGGGACGTCGTCCGGCCAGACCGGGACGAAGAGCTCGAGGAAACGACGGAGCTGGAACCCCCGGGCCTGGGCCGGCGAGACCGGCGGGACCTCGAGAAGGTAGCGGTCGGCGAAGCTCTTCAGGACGGCCGTCTCGTAGGCGAGGGCCGAGTTGAACATCGCGTCGCAGCGCTCCTGGAACGGGAAGATGTGCTTCTCCTCGCCGGCGCGCACCTTCGGCCAGCGGAGGATCGTCGTCTCGGCCGAGTAGCCCCGGTACCTTCGGTCGCGGACGATGCGGCGGAGGAGGCGCGCGTCGCTCGTCCGGATCCGGTTGTGGTCGTCGATGCAGAGCTGCGTCAGCGCGTTGATGAAGATCCGGAACTTGCGGCTCTCCCCGACCGACTCGGTCAGGCGCGGGTTCAGGCCGTGGATCCCCTCGACGAGGAGGACCTCGTTCCCGCCGAGGCGGCGGGGGCGCCAGGCGCTCTCGGGCTTCCGGAGCCCGGCCTTGAAGTCGTAGACCGGGGTCAGGACCTCGCGCCCCTCGACGAGCTCCTTCAGCTGGGCGAGGAAGAGCGGGAGGTCGATCGCCTCGAGGGCCTCGAAGTCGAGGTCGCCGTCGGCGTCGAGCGGCGTCTTCTCCCGGTCGACGTAGTAGTCGTCGAGCGAAAGGGTCCGCGGCACGATGCCGTTGACCTCGAGCTGGATCGAGAGCCGCTTGACGAACGTCGTCTTCCCCGAGGACGAGGGGCCCGCGATGCAGACGACGCGGAGCTCGTCGCGTCGCGCCGCGATCCGGTCCGCGAGCTCGGCGATCTTCTTCTCGTGCTGCCCCTCCGCGATCCGGATGACGTGCTTGATCCGGTCGCCGAGGCACTGGTCGTTCAGGTCCGGCACCGTCCCGACGCCGACGAGCTCGTTCCAGCGCTTCGTCTCCTTGTAGGCGTTGAAGAGGACCGTCCCCCCCCCGAGCTTCTCCGCCTGCCCCGCGGGACCGTCGAAGACGAGGAGGAGCCCCTGCTCGTGCGCCTCGACGTGGAAGCTCCGGCAGGGCCGTACGGAAAGGGCGTAGGGGCCATGCCTCACGTCGGTGAAACCGAGGCAGGAGACGAGGGGGACGCGGTGCGACGGCCAGATCCGGAGGAGGCGGACCTTCAGCTCCTCCCCCTCCTGCTCGAAGAGGTGGAGCGCCGCGTCGAGCGAGACCTCCTGCCGGACGACCTGGCGGCCCGCGTCGGCCTCCCGGTGGAACGCCTCGTCGAGGGCGGCGGCGAGCTCGGCGGGCGGCGGGTACTCGCCGGAGACCCCGTAGTGGTAACCCCCGCGGAGGCTCTGGCCGACGTGGAGGCGCGTCTTCGGGAAGAGCTTCCGGGCGACGCCGTGGAGAAGGAGCGTGGCCGTGCGACGGACGACCTCCTCCCCTTCCCTCGAGGAGGCGTCGACCGGCGCGACGCGGCTCGGGCACTCGATCGGGAAGTCGAGGGCGACGACCCGGTCGTTGACGCACGCCGCGACGACGTCCCGGCCCTCCGTCGGGCCCGCGTCGAACAGCTCGTCGACCGTCGTCCCCTCGACGACCTCGGTCTTCGTCCACGGGAGCTCGACGGGGATCAGCGCGAGGCCGGCGCCCGCGCTCATGCGAGCTCGAGCCAGCCGAACCAGATCGGATGGTGCTCCTTGTACCAGGCGAGGACCTCCCGGATGAGGGCCTTCTTGTCCGGCGCGAGGACGGCGTCGTCGACCCGGTCGAAGTGGACGCGGATGCCGTTCTCGCCGAAGTACTCGAGCGCCTCCGACGCGAGCGTCTGGAGCTCGTTGCGGATCCGGCCCGAGTCGGAGACCTTCACCGGCCGCGTCTTCCAGTCCTGACCCCGGTAGAAGCGGTCGAGCAGCGGCGAGAAGACGAGGCGCGTCTGCTCGAACGACTCCATCAGGCGGAGCGTCAGCGTCACGTCCAGGACCCCGCGTTCCGAGGCCGCGCGCGTCGTGACGCGATAGACCCCCTGCTTCACCTGCTCGACGCCGGCGAGGCCGGTGTAGGGCTCGGGGAGCATGCTCCCCATCAGCGAGAGGACGTGCCACTCCTTCTTCTGGAAGAAGTCGTCGGCCGTGACGGTCCGCTTTCCGAGAGGCATCGCCGCGTCGCGGGCGTTCGTCAGGATGCCGGCGTAGGCGAGGCAGTCCTTCGGCGCCACCTCGCGCTCCAGGATCTCGGAAAGGCGCTGCGGGAAGTCCGGGGCGGCGGGGTCGAGGAAGAGTATCCGCCGTTCCCGATCGTAGGAGACCTCGAACTTCGACGTCAGGACGCACATCGAGGTCCGGTTCCCGAGGATCGGGTCGAGGCTCGCGGCCTGGAGCGCCTCGGCGGAGGCCGCGTAGCCGTCCGTCAGGAAGAGGTGCGTCCGTCCGTCCGGCCCCGTGAACGGCCCGACCCGATATGTCGGAGCGTAGGTCCCCGAGTCGGTGAAGGCGCCGAGGCCGCTCGGGAGCGACCAGCCGTCCTCGACGAGGTGGGCGCCGAGCGCCCTCCATTCGTCCCAGAGCCTGCCGATCCGCTTCACGCGCGTCGGCCCCGCGAGCGTCCAGACGTGCACGTCGCCCGGCTCGATGCCGGGGTAGGTCTTCCGGATCGCGTCCAGGACGAGGGAACGCGGCGTGAGGAAGTCGAGGAGGATCGAGGAGTCGGCCGCCGTCTCGAAGACCTCCTTCGGGAGCGTCATCGCGCCGGTGTACCCCTCGTAGGGGCGTGCGATCCGGAGCGGCTGGTCGAAGAGGTGGAGGACCGTCGTCGGCCCCGTCGGCGCTCCCTTCGCGAAGCGGGAGGTGTTCTCCAGCGTGTCGATCGCCGCGCCCCACACGGTGATGCGCGCCGCCATCAGCTCGCTCCAGAACGTCCGCCAGCCGTACGAAGCGTCGTTGATGAAGCGGTGGACGCGCGCGTCGAGCCACTTCGCGACCGACGGGCGGGCGTAGACGCGCCCGAAGCCGAGGAGCGGGTTCGAGCCCATGTCGGGCGTCTCGCCTCCCTTCGGCATCAGCCCCTCGCCAAGGCTCACCATGATGGCGTGGTTCTCCGGAAGCGACCGCGTCAGGTACCAGAGTCCCTCGCTCATCGCGTAGGCCGACACGGCGTCGGCGTCCTTCTTGACGTGGTTCGCCCCGTGGGCGTCCAGCCCCTTCGCCTCGCCGTAGCGGCCGAAGAGGCGAGTGCCGAGCGCCGTGACGCCGGCCGTCATGATGAGGCACTTCTCGAGCGAGGTCCCCGCGAACGAGAGGTCCAGGCCGGCCTCCCCTTCGACGCGGCTCTCCTCGACGTCCTCGAGCCAGAGGTGAAAGCGGCCGAGCACGGGACGGGCGTCGAAGGCCCACTGAGCGATCCGGTCACGGCGTGCGCGTGCGTCGATCATGAGGGCGAGTTTAGCCTCGCGCGCGACGTTTCCTAGCCCTGGTAGCGGTCGAGGATCGCGGCGAGGACCTCGGTCCGGAGCGATTCGATCTCATAGGCGGAGGCGCGGTGCCGGAGCGCGCGCTCCGCCGTCCGAACGGTCCCGGCGAGGACCTCGTCGCGCAGGACGTCGGCGACCCACCGCGACAGGTCCCCGTGGAGCGCATGGTGTCGGACGACGTCGGCCTCGGCCCGCCGGAGCTCGCGGTGGAACTCCTCGACGTTCCCGGCCTCGCGCCCCGTCGCTCCCGCGCCGGAGCGGAAGAAGAACCGCTGCTCGGGCGGGAGCGAGCCACCGATGTACTTGTGGAGGTGGCGGGCGTGCGGGCTGGCCCGGCGCGAGACCGTGAAGCGGCGCGGCCCCGGACGGCTCCGCCGGGACAGGAGGGCCTGCCCCGGCGGCGGCCGCGCCTCGGCCGAACGGGCCCATTCCGGCAGGCCCGTGGTCTCCTCGGCACCGAGGTCGAGGACGACGTCGAGGCTTCCGACGACGTCCGGCGGCAGGTCCTCGGGCCGCCACGTCGTCAGGCACGTCCCCGGACGGCTCGGGTCGAAGCCCTCCACCGGGAGATGAGCGAGATTCAGCGCGACCTGCGCCTCGTCGAGGAAGAGCCAGTGCGGGAGCCCGGTGTCGTTCCAGAGCGCCGAGAGCTCCACGAGGGCGGCGCGCGCGTAGGCGGTCTTCTCGGACGGATCGAGGAAGGAGAGGTCGACGACGAGGCTCCCGAACCGGTGCTCGATGAGGCGCGGGAGCTGGTCCGGGCCGGGGAGCGGCTCGTTCCCCCCGACGGCGAGGACCCCGCGGAGACGCCCGACCGCGACGTGGTCCCCTTCCGGGTCGAGGACGCAGAGCGAGTAGCCGAGCGCGAGGAGCCGCTCGGCGAGGAGGCCCGTCAGGTGCGACTTCCCCGACATCGAGCCGCCCGTGACGAGGACGTTCACCCCGGAAGCCGGGAGCCGCGCGGGAGAGCCGTCCTCGAAAGTCCCGAGGACGGCCTGGAACCGGCGCGGCTCCGGGGTCTCGTCGGAGAGGACGGCCGGCCCGAGGAGGAATCGGGCGAGCGCCGCGCTTCCGGCCTCCGGGAGGACGACGTCTGCCGCGGCGCGAAGTGACGGCACCGCGTCGGCCACCGCGACGCCGAGCTCGCACGCGCCGAGCAGGGAGTGGTCGTTCTCCGCGTCGCCGATCGCCACCGTCGAGTGGCGCGAGATGCCGAGGTCGCCGAGCGCGTCGAAGAGTCCGGTCCCCTTCGAGACGCCCGACGGGACGAGCATCATCTCCTGCCGGTTCCTCACGACCTGCACCTCGAGACCCAGCCGTCCGATCTCTTCCAGCGCCGTGGCCGCGTCGCGCGCGTGCCCCGCGAGGATCGCCTGCCCCCGGCGGAGCGCGACGCCGCGCCGGGCGAGCGCCTCCTCGAGCTCTCCGGGAACGGGCGGAGCCAGCGGGCGCGCGCCCCGCGCGCCCCACGCGACCGCGCCGTTCTCCCAGACGATCCGGTCGAAGAGCTCCTCGGCGTGCGGGCAGAGCTCGAGGAGCTCCCACGGAATGCGCCCGGTGACGAGGACCAGCTTCATCCGCTCCTGCCGAAGGGTGCGGAGCGCGGCGAGGACCGTCTCGTCGAGGCGCCCGGTCGACGTCAGCGTGCCGTCGTAGTCGAGCGCGAGCGCGCGGAAG
>Ga0116141_10000715_pt1 | contig 27015 bp, 30 predicted proteins | sample AD_UKC097_MetaG_FD_89744 | JGI IMG/M metagenome (GOLD analysis project Ga0116141, IMG submission 89744) | Active sludge microbial communities of municipal wastewater-treating anaerobic digesters from USA - AD_UKC097_MetaG | ecosystem: Engineered > Bioreactor > Anaerobic > Digestate | place: USA...
CAGAAAAGTCGGCGTTGGCAATACGGCGTGAAGCGGCAACAAACAGCCCTTCACTCTTTGCGCTGCAAAAACTATTTGGCGGGGAAGCGTCTGGCAGCAATGCGTCGACGGGACAAGCCACCGGATTGACAAGTTTGACAAGTGCTTTGGCAAACCCGGGGGCGACAGTTGTGACCATACCGGATGATTTGCGCCCGCTGGTGCAGCAGCAGTTAGAGGCCGCTTCAACACAACGGTTAGCGTGGCATGGCGATATTTGGCCAGGGCAGGAAATGCAATGGGAAATTGAGCGTGATGCAAGGCAAGGTGATGCGGTTGCGGATGAGCCTGTCGGTTGGCGGACGAGTTTACGTCTCACGCTGCCGCGCTTGGGTGAGGTGGAGGCACGAGTGCACTTGGTAGGGAAGAATGTACATCTTGTCCTGGATATGCCTGATGCAGTTGTGCCGGACTTGCAACAGGCGGTGCCTCTATTGCAAAAGGCATTGGCATTGGCTGGCTTGACATTGCAGCCTGTGCAGGCAAGGCGGCGCGCAGATGCCTGAGGCAGATAGGAGCCGCGGACTGGCCGTTGCGCTGAAGTATTCACCAGGAGCGGATGCGCCTGTCGTTATCGCAAAAGGCCGGGGTTTAATCGCAGAAGAAATTATTGCTCGTGCCAAAAAGCATGGCGTCTACGTGCATGAAGCGCCGGCATTGGTCGCTTTGCTGGCTGAGGTAGATATGGATCAGCATATTCCTGCACAGCTTTATGTCGCGGTTGCTGAACTGCTTGCCTGGCTATACCGCATTGAACGGGGTGATGCTGCTGTTCCAGAGGGGCAAGGAGACGTGTAAATAATCTGAGCTAGAATTCAGCAGACTAATTCAGCAGACTCAACGTACCGGATATGCATATTTTCCCAATAGCACAAGATGAATGAATCTTCTACTGAAACAGAGACAAGCTCAGCGCAATTAACGCCTGCCGAAATCCAATTATTGGCGACTGATGAGTTCAGCCAATACTTTTTGCATGCGCCAAGTGAAATGAATCCTATATTTAGAAGCTTGGCAGAGCGGGTTGAGCAGATATCGCTTATCTTTAATGAAGGCAAGGATATCGTTCTGTCAAGCCTGATCAGCTATAACGCAGAAGGGCTGATTCTTGAGTATGGCGCAAATGCTGATATCAATCGCAGGGCGCTGCAGGCGAACCGGCTGTTTTGCGTTAGCCAGTTAGATAAAGTCAAAATTCAGTTCATCGTGTCTGGTTTGGTAACAACGCAATTAGATGGGCGCCCTGCGTTTTATGCCAAGCGTCCGGATAGCGTGCTGCGGTTGCAACGGCGGGAAAACTATCGCTTAGTCACACCCATCATGCATCAGCCAAAATGCAAAATCCGTTTTTCCGCAATCGACGGAAAAGAACATGTGATCGAAGCAGGGGTGGGCGACATCAGCGGTGGAGGGGTTTGTCTTGTGGGGCTGCCTTCTTCATTGCCGCTGGCGCTGGATATGGAATTGGTCGGTTGTATGATTGAGTTGCCCGAGATCGGCCCCATTACTGCAACATTGAAATTACGCAGTTTTCGGCCGGTAACTAGTCGCAGGGGAGAAAATACGCAACGTGCCGGTTTTCAGTTTATTGGGTTATCTGGCACGATAGTAACGCTGATTCAGCGTTACATTATCAAGGTCGAACGGGATCGTAAGGCGCGTGAGTCTGGTCTTGGTTGAGTTGGTTTACCCAAGTCGTGGCCAGTGTCGTCGCAGGTAATTTTCATCAATGCAGGGGATTGGTTTTTGTCTGCTGATTGCACGCAGAGTAGATGCCACTTGCAGGATTTAAATAAGCCAAGATTTTAGCGTGTGTTCCCGTGCTCTGAAGAGCGCCATAGCGGCAATAATTGCCGCTATGGGAGAAGACGGCATTGGCTGAAGACAGCGACCTCGAAAAAACTGAGCCAGCTTCGGCGCGGCGTCTTGAGCAGGCGCGCGAAGAGGGTAATGTGCCCAATTCTCGCGAGCTTATGGCATTCATGGTGATGGTTGCTGGTGCGGGTACTTTCTGGGTTTTGGGTGGATGGATTGCTCAAGGTGTGGCCGATGTTTTACGCAAGGGCTTGAGCTTTCAGCGTGCAGCTGCATTTGACGCAAGCGTAATGCGCGATAGCGCCTTGTCGATGGCGGTGGATGCCTTTTTGTATATCGGCCCCCTCTTTTTGGTCATCCTTGCAGCAATTATTGCGACGCCTTTTATGATGGGCGGCTGGGTATTTTCGCCCAAGGCATTTTCACTTGATTTCACGCGGATCGACCTTGTCAAAGGTTTCGGGCGCATGTTTTCCTGGCAAAGCATCGCTGAGCTGGTTAAGGCGCTCCTGAAGGCGTTGTTAATTGGTGGTGTGTTGTACTGGATTGTGGTGCATGAACAAGATCGTTTATTTGCGTTGATATCGCAGCCTGTTGAAACGGGATTGGTTTCCTTTTTCCAGGTGCTTTTTTTTAGTTTTGTTGCCTTGATTGGTGGGTTGGCAGTGATTGCGGCCATTGATGTGCCATTTCAGTTATGGCAATACCACGATCGCTTGAAGATGACGCGAGAAGAGTTAAGGAAAGAGTTCAGGGAAAGCGAGGGCGATCCGCAGCTCAAAGCGCGAATTCGAAGTCAGCAGCGGGAGATGGCGCGTAGCCGCATGATGTCAGAAGTGCCTAAGGCGGATGTTGTGGTGACGAATCCAACTCATTTTGCGGTGGCTTTGAAGTACGACGCTAAAACGATGAAGGCGCCTGTTGTGGTAGCAAAAGGCATGAATTTAATTGCTCAGCGCATTCGCGAGCTGGCAAATGATAACCATGTGCTATTACTCGAAGCGCCACCGCTGGCACGGGCATTACATCGGCATGCGGATATTGGTGATCCAGTGCCGGCAGCGCTTTATGCTGCGGTTGCTGAGGTTATGGCGTGGGTTTACCAGATGAATGCATTTGTTGAACAATCAGGTGGTTTGGCGCCGCCTGTGGCGCCTGTAAAAATTGCTGTGCCTGATGCGCTTGATCCAGGAGTGGCCGCATGAGTGAAGAGTTGACCATGCAGCGCTTTCTTGAGCGAGTGAATATCCGGCAAATGCTGGCGCCTTTGTTGATTGTGATGATTTTGTCGATGATGGTGTTGCCATTGCCGACGTTTGCGCTGGACGTTCTATTTACGTTCAATATTGCTATTTCCATCATGGTGTTATTGGTTGCGATGTACACCATGAAGCCGCTTGATTTCGCTATTTTCCCGACGGTTTTGTTGGTGACGACTTTGTTGCGTTTGTCGCTTAACGTTGCATCGACGCGCGTTGTGCTACTGCATGGGCACTCGGGTCCGGATGCTGCAGGCAAGGTGATTGAAGCGTTTGGGCACTTTTTGGTGGGTGGTAATTACGCTGTCGGCATTGTGGTGTTTATTATCTTGACCCTGATTAATTTCATCGTGATTACTAAAGGTGCCGGGCGAATTGCCGAGGTATCTGCGCGGTTTACGCTGGATGCGATGCCTGGTAAACAAATGGCGATTGATGCTGATTTGAATGCCGGCTTGATTGGTGAAGATGAGGCGCGTGCGCGACGTTCTACGGTAGCGTTAGAGGCTGATTTTTTTGGGTCAATGGATGGTGCGTCAAAGTTTGTCCGTGGCGATGCTATTGCGGGTATTTTGATCCTTTTCATTAATATCATTGGCGGATTGATTGTCGGTGTTCTTCAGCATGATATGGGTGCAGGTGAGGCAGCTAAGGCTTACACACTACTGACTATTGGTGATGGTTTGGTTGCGCAAATTCCTGCATTGATCATTTCAACCGCAGCTGGCTTGGTTGTGACGAGAGTGGCTACCGAGAAGGATATTGGCCAGCAACTCGCTGCGCAGTTATTCGGGAATCCGATGGTATTGGCCTTGACGGCTGGTATTTTGGGCATTCTGGGGATGATTCCGGGCATGCCTAATTTTGTTTTTCTGTTACTGGCGGCAGGACTGGGTTTTATCGCTTGGCGGCAGTTTAATCAGCCAAACGTCGATGAGAAAAATGCGGGCTCAGCGCCGCTGGTGGTGCCACCGGTTATTGAGAATGTCGAGGCTAGCTGGTCCGATGTCGTGCCAGTGGATGTGCTGGGCCTGGAAGTTGGATACCGATTGATTCCTTTGGTGGATCAGGGGCAAGGTGGGGAGTTGCTCAAGCGGATTCGTGGTTTGCGCAAAAAATTTGCTCAGGATATTGGTTTTCTGCCTGCCTCTGTGCACATTCGGGATAACTTGGAGTTGCGGCCAACGGCTTACCGGATTACGCTCAAAGGCGTTCCGATTGGTGAGGGTGAAGCATTTCCCAGTCAGTATTTGGCGATTGATCCGGGGCGTGTGTCAGGGCAGTTGGTGGGGACGCCAACACAAGACCCGGCTTTTGGTTTGCCTGCTGTTTGGATTGATGCCGGCTTGCGTGAGCAGGCACATGTTTTTGGTTATACAGTTGTCGATGCCAGTACGGTTGTGGCGACCCATTTGAATCACGTGATTCTCTCGCATGCGTCTGAATTGTTGGGGCGACAAGAGACGCAATCATTGCTGGATCATTTGGCGAGTGAATCACCTAAGCTGGTTGAAGATTTGGTGCCCAAGCAACTTCCATTGGGCGTTCTGCAGCGGGTATTGCAAAATTTGCTGGAAGAGAGTGTCACGATCCGTGATATGCGTACCATTATCGAGACTCTGGCAGAGCAGGCTACGCGCACTCAGGACGCGCTGGAGTTAACCACTCAAGTTCGTATCGCATTGGGTAGAGCCATCGTGCAGCAGCTCTATCCCGTTGGCAATGAAATGCAGGTGATGACCTTGGAGCCTGGGTTAGAGCGAATTTTGGGGCAGGCGTTGCAAGGTGGTGGTGATTCCGGTGGTATCGAGCCTGGACTGGCGGATACTTTACTGCGAGAAACGGCTACAGCGGCAAAGCATCAGGAAGATTTAGGATTGCCTGCTGTTTTACTGGTGCCAGGACATTTGCGGTGGTTGTTGTCCCGATTCTTGCGTCGTGCAGTGCCACAGCTGAAGGTGATTGCGAATGTTGAAGTGCCGGATTCGAAAATTATTAAAGTGACTAGTTTGATTGGAGCCAATAGATGACGGTTAACCGTTTTGTCGCTGCTACAGCGCGTGATTGCTTGCGGCAAGTGAAGGTGGCGTTAGGGCCTGATGCTGTCGTGATTTCAAATCGCGCCGTAGATGGCGGCGTTGAAATTGTGGCGATGTCGCCAGAGAGCCTGAATGCGATTTCTCGGCAGGTGCAGCCAAAGGAAAAACAGAACAATCCGCTACCACCACCTGTGGCTGTAAAGCCTTCTCTGCAATCCGAACCGGTAATACAGCCGCAAGCAGAAGAGCATGATTACACAGTGACTTTATCATCACTGCGATCAGAGGTTCGTCGTGATTTGTCTCATGAGTCACCCAGCGTGCGTGCCTGGTTTCCCGATTCGATTCCAAGTCAGCGCCAACGCTCGGCGCACGAGATGCCAGCACCGCTAGCCGCTGCCAATGCAACGCCCATCGATGTACAGCCACTATCACCAGTATCACCACCGTCGCCAGTGGCATCGACGCCAACAATGGCTGTCGCTGATCAATCGCAAACGACACAGTTAATGGATGAGATGCGTGCGATTAAGCGTTTGCTTGAGCACCAGCTGGCCGGGTTTGCCTGGGGCGAGGTGGCGCGAGAAAATCCGACGCGTGCGTTGCTGCTGAGTGAGATGCTAACGGCTGGTTTTTCTGGTAGCTTGGCGCGTCGCTTGGTGAATGATATGCCGAAGGACTTGACTCAGGACGATAGCCGCAAGTGGCTTTCTGCAGCGGTTAATCGGCGGTTACGGACATTGGCATCGGATACCGATTTTATAGATCGTGGCGGTGTTTACGCGCTGGTCGGGCCAACGGGTGTAGGTAAGACAACAACAATTGCTAAATTGGCGGCACGTTGCGTTGTTCGTCACGGTGCAGGGCGGCTGGCATTAGTGACTACAGATAGTTATCGCATCGGGGCGCATGAGCAGTTACGCATTTATGGTCGTATTCTTGGTGTCCCCGTGTTTGTCGTGCGTGATGGTGCAGAGTTGCAGCGAACGCTGGCAAGTTTGCGTGAGAAGCACATGGTGCTCATTGATACAGCAGGTATGAGCCAGCGTGATGGCATGGTGGCAGAGCAAGCCGCTATGCTGACACGCTCCGCTGACGTTAATCGACTATTGTTACTGAATGCAGGCAGTCGTGGTGATACCCTGGACGATGTGGTGCGTGCCTATGGCGGTGACGATCTGGCAGGTTGTATTTTGACCAAAGTAGATGAGGCTACAGCGTTAGCGCCTTCGATTGATTGCATTGTGCGCCATGGCTTGGTGATGAGCTATGTAACCAACGGTCAGCGTGTGCCGGAAGACCTTCACTTGCCGAATCGCAAGTACCTGTTGCATCGTGCCTTTAAAGTCGGCGTTGGTGAGACGGCGCATACCTTGCGCAAGGAAGAGGTTGCGTTGGGATTGATGCCGAATGATACCCACGCTTCAGTTGCCTGATCCGATGTCAAATACATCAATGGCCGGCATGGATCAGGCAGATGGATTACGGCGTTTGTTCGGCATGCAAAAGGGACATGCAGTAGCCTTTGTTTCCGCACGAGAGGTGACTGACCGTGCTGCTTTATTGGCGAAAACAGCAATAGCTTTAGCTGACATGGGGCAGAGTGTTGTACTCATTGATGAACATGATGGCAAAGCGGGCGTGCATGCTGCCTTGGGCGCCAAGATAAAGCGTGATTTGGTCGACGTAATTCAAGGTGATCTATCGGTTGAGGAATGTGTTCAGCCTGTGGGGCCTCTATTGAGTGTTATCTCAGCTGTACGATGCGCCATTGAACCGTTACAGAAAAATACATTTGCCTTGCAAAAACTGGATCTGCTTTTTAAGCAGTTGCAGGAAAGCGCTGCATTTATTTTGCTCGATTGTGCTACGCCCCCTGGGCGGCACCTATCGCCGCTTGCGTCCATGATGTCGCATGTGGTGGTCATGGCTGGAGCTCAGGGTTCAGCAATTACGGGTGCTTACACTTTGATCAAGCAGCTATCTCGGGCGGGCGGGCGAGATGATTTTCATCTCGCTATTACCAAGACGCGCACAGAGCAGGAAGCGCAGGTAATTTTCCACAATATGCGGCAGACTGCGCAGGCGCATTTGAATGTTGCAGTGAGCTATCTTGGAAGTACCCGGGCTTTGGGGCACATGCCAGGGGATGATCATCTTGCTGCTGCTTTGCAGCGCGGGTTTGTGCATGGTGAGGCACGTGGCAATGCTCATCTGAGCCGATCGTTTGCTTAGTTGTTATTGCAATTACATCCGCTAGCTGGTGCTATAGTTCCCAGCGTTATCGATGAACTCAGTGACAGAAATGTATACCGCGCAAGGCGTTTTGAAGAAAGAACAGCAGACTGCTCAATATGCACCGATGGTTAAACGCATTGCGTATCTTTTGCTGGCAAGGTTGCCGGCCAATGTCGATGTGGATGATCTGATTCAAAATGGCATGATTGGCCTCCTTGATGCACTTGATCGCTATGAAGAAGGACTCGGAGCACAATTTCAAACGTATGCTGCTCAGCGAATACGTGGAGCTATGCTGGACGGCTTGCGTGAAAACGATTGGGTTCCTCGGAGTGTTCGGCGCGAAATGCGCCAAGTGGAAGCCGCTATCTGTCAATTAGAGCAGGCTCAAGGGCGGGCACCATTAGAAACGGAATTAGCTGCTGCACTAGGTATCTCGTTGGCGGATTACCAAAAACTGTTGCTTGAGGCGCGCGGACATCAAGTCATTTACATCGAGGATATGAGTGATGAGAATGGTGATGGTTATCTTGAGCGACATGTTGTTGCTGAAAATCAGGATCCGCTGGTATTGCTGGAGAGCATGGGAACCCAGGCAGCGCTGGTTGCGGCAATTGAAGTGTTGCCTGCCCGCGAAAAACTGATGATGGCGCTGTACTACGAACAGGATTTGAACCTCCGTGAAATTGGCGAGGTGATGGAAATTACTGAGTCGCGTGTTTGCCAATTGCACAGTCAGGCCGTTGCCCGCTTGCGAGCCAGTTTGCTGGGGCAAGCCCCAGCAGTCAAGACAGCGCGTCGCTCAAGAGTAGCGGCAAAAAACGGGGAATGATCGGTGGATAAAATCAGTATTGCAGGGCTTGCGATTGGTCTGATAGTGATTGTTGCAGGACACTTGTTAGAGGGAGGTAGCTTTGGTTCACTGGTTCAACCGACGGCATTTTTGATTGTTGTTGGTGGTACCTTAGGTGCTGTCATGTTACAAAGTCCGCTACCGGTTTTTAAGCGTGGAATGCGCATGGCAAAGTGGATTTTTATGCCACCACCTGTAGATTCTCAAAAGCTGATTGCGGAGATTGTGCGGTGGAGCAATATTGCACGCAGAGATGGGTTGTTGGCACTGGAGGCGCAGATCAGATCACAACAGGATCCTTTTATTGCCAAGGGGCTTCAGCTGTTAGCCGATGGTGCTGAGCCGAGCCGTTTGCGTGAGGTTTTGGAAGTTGAGATTGGTGCGCAAGAAGCCAGTTTCAAAGCGGCTGCAAAGATATGGGAGTCAGCTGGCGGCTACTCACCGACAATAGGCATTATTGGTGCTGTGATGGGTTTGATTCATGTGATGGAAAATTTGTCCGAGCCTTCCCGATTAGGCAGTGGTATTGCTGTTGCTTTTGTTGCCACAATCTACGGTGTGGGGATGGCTAATCTGATTTTTTTGCCTGTTGCCAAAAAGCTAATGGCGAATATTTCGGGCGTGATCATTTTGCGTGAAATGCTGTTGGATGGTTTGACAGGCATTGCTAACGGAGATAACCCACGGATTATCGAAAGTCGCTTGCAAGGTTATTTTTCTGATGGCCCACTATAGGCGTCGGCGTCGGCGTCGCTCTACTGATGAAAACGAGAACCACGAGCGCTGGCTAGTGTCCTATGCTGATTTCATTACCCTGTTGTTTGCTTTTTTTGTTGTGATGTACGCTATTTCTTCGGTTAATGAAGGTAAGTATCGCGTTATGTCCGAATCTATTGTGTCAGCTTTTCGTAGCGATACGGCAGAGTCTTTAGGTGATATTGTTGCTATCAGTCCGGGTGTTTTGCCTAAGGTGACGTCGCGAATTCAACTGACACCAGAGCAACTAAAAGCAGAAGCTTTACGTCGTGCAAAAGAAGAGCGCTTTCGTGACTTAACCCAGGAGCTCAAGAAAACACTGGCGCCTTTGATGATTGAAGGCAAAGTGAGAATGGTTGAAGGTGCATTTGGTATTACCTTGAATATCAATGCGAGTACCCTTTTTTTACCGGGCGAGGCGCGATTAAGTGGTGAAGCAACCCGTACGCTGGAGGCGATTGGTCGTGATCTTGCAGCGAGTGATTTTGCTATTCGAGTAGAGGGGCATACGGATAATGTGCCTATTACCAACGCTCAATTTCCCTCTAATTGGGAGCTTTCGTCCGCGCGTGCAGCAAGTGTTGTGAGACTTTTTATTGATGCTGACGTTGATCCGCGCCGACTCACTGCGACGGGTTTTGCTGATCAACGACCCTTGGATGACAATGCATCCCAAGAGGGAAAGCAAAAAAATCGACGAGTGGCCATTACGATTGAAGCACCTAAGCTATAGAGAAAAGTCCGGCAGAAAGCTGATTAACCGGATAGCGCTGAACGATTTTCGCAGTGAAGTTGTGTATCGATGGATAATTTTTGTGGCAAGAGGCGCTTTTAAGCGCTACCAAGTGGACGCCGCCCCGCTACCGGTTTTTGTTGTCCTTCTGCATCGTAGGTATTGGCGTCTGCCAACTCTCCAAGCAGCGAATTCAAAGCCTGTTGATTTTGTTGTAAACGAGCGCTGATGAGCGTGCCATTAAGATCGTTTTCCTGTTTTACTTTAGCAGTCAGGATGAGAAGCTTTCCCCACAACGATTGGGTTTGGGCATGGGTTGGATTGTCAGGTTGAGCCGAAAAAAAAACTTCCATGCCCGCGCGGTCGGTTGTAAATCCAGCGTTACGTAGTTGGTCTTTTCTCTGTAATTCGAGCGTAGCAAGGCGTGTTGCCAGCGCCGACTTTTCCTCAGTCAGTGTAGGCAGCTGGCCTGTTTCGGCAGAAACAAGAGTTTTTCTTTCATTTGAGAGCACTATCAAAAAACGATTGAGCTCGGCAATGGTTTTTTCCAGAAGCGTGTACATCGCGGTTACAGCCATAGCCGCTTTTTAGTTGCCGGTCTGTTGCTCTTTGGCAAGTGATTCACGTACATCCGTGATGAGCCGATCAGCGATTTTACTGGCATTGATCTCAAAACGTCCTTCGGCAATCGCTTGGCGAATCTCTGCAACACGCTGGCTATCGAAAGGTGCCTCTGCTGAGATAAGGTTGCTTGTTTGCTGCAGGTGGGTTGTTACTGACGCATCTGCAGACGGGCTGCGCAACGGTGCGGCAGTGGGCTGGGGGCGCGTTTTCTGTGGGGTTGTGAGTGGAATGCCGCTAGTATCGATTTTCATGATGAATACCTACATAAAGTCTAAAGCTTGAATACTTAACGGTAGGATAAGCCAGAACTTTAGATTTCAACGTATGAATTTTCTACAGTTTTTGAAAAATAAACGCAACTCAGCTACGGCTTTACGCTGGCAAGCCCATAGCAGGCGTTGTATGAGTGGCGTATTTTACGTCAATAAGCCACAGTGACTGTGCCATTGGCTTGGGCTACGCCACTGACAGTTTGGCCAGACGCAAGGCGTACCCGGACGAGCTGGCCTGTGGTGGCATTATTGAGTGCTCTGCCGTCACTACTCACTTGAAACCCCACTCCACCAGAGTTGATTTTGACGTTTTGCCCTTGCGTGATTATCTGTGGCTGGCGCAGCATGTCTGCGCGTAATGGGCGATTAGCTGGCAGGGATACGCGGGAGAGTTGACCTAGGGCTTGTGCGAGATCGGTCAATGTGCCTTGGGGCAGTTCAGCCAGATCACCTGGGTGTAATGCAATATCTGTTGCGCTGATGAGTTGCCCTGCGCTGAGTGGACGAGTGCTGACGACATAAGAGGTGAGTACGTGGATCTCAACTGGGACATATATGCGCCAAGGGTTGTCTGATGAGCAACGGACATTCACATGAGTTTTCCCCCAGGCGCGCGCGGTGGTGTCCATCGTGACGCTGATAGCGAGGCAGCCTTCAGGCAGGCCGCTGGCATTGATAGATCCAATGCGATAAGTCGCCTTTCCAGGCAGACTTTTCATCTGTGTATCAAGAAATGAAGCAATGGCTTGTTCAATAGGATACGCATCAGCTGCCCATGCCATCGAAGGAGCCTTCAATGGTGAGAGAAGGAACGCCAGCGAGATGAGGCATAGCAATTTTTTAAATGTGTTCATCAGCGTAGATTACACCAGCGTTTTTTAAACAGGCAAATGGGGTTGGTTGCGCTTATTGACCCGGCAAGTTTTGCCGGGTCAATAAGCGGCTTTGTCTGCAAGACCTAATTTTTTGCCGGAATGGCAGATTAAATACGCGCAGACACAGGGATAGCCAATGAGATTAGAGGTGGCACGAATGCTGCATTAGCTTGGATGTGAATTTTGATTTTGGGATGGCTAACCGCATGAATGATCTTTTTGATAGGCAACTTAGTATCCATCGGGCTGCATTGGGCGCATTGACTTACCGTCAAGAATTGCTGGCATCAAATATTGCCAATGCAGATACGCCGCATTTCAAGGCACGTGATCTGGATTTTAAAAGTCTCCTGGCGGGTGCCGTGGCCGGGCGCGGAGATGGTTTTTCTGCAGGGAGTATGGGTCTTCTTGCAACGACATCGCCCCGTCATATTGCGGTAGGTTCAAGAGAGGCTGTTTTTGCTAAAAATGTTGAGTATCGAACGGAGTTTCAGCCAAATATTGATGGTAATACTGTCAATATGGATATCGAACGCAGTGCATTTGCCGAGAATGCCATGCGACTAGAGGCAGTGCTGACTTTTATTCGCGGCGATATAAAAGATATGCAGCTGGCGATGAGTCAGTAACCATTATGAGCCTTCTTAATGTCTTTTCGATTGCGGGATCTGCACTGACGGCGCAATCAGCTCGTCTTAATGCGGTGGCTAGTAATTTGGCCAATGCTGACAGTGTGGTGGGTGCAGATGGTCAGCCTTATCGGGCTAAACAAGTGGTGTTTCAAGCAACGTCCGTGGAAGGTGGTGGCGTGGGTGTGCGCGTGACTCAGCTTGTCGAAAGTGCAGCGCCGCTACGAATGATGTATGACCCAAAAAATCCAGCAGCGGATGCGCAAGGTTATGTGGCCTTGCCGAATGTCAATGTGGTCGATGAGATGGTCAATATGATTTCTGCTTCGCGCTCTTACCAAAATAATGTGGAAGTGATGAATACGGCTAAGGCGTTATTGCAGAAGACGCTAGCGATTGGGCAATAAAAACTTTTTGGGAGAATTCCATGGTATCAGCTGTCACGACGGAAAATTCAGCAACGCAGGCTTTATTGAATGCAGCAAATGGCACCGCTAAAAAAACCGCAAGTGCCACTAATGATGCGCAAGATCGGTTTCTTAAGTTACTGACGACACAGTTAAAAAATCAAGACCCACTCAATCCGCTGGATAACGCGCAGATGACCTCTCAGTTGGCGCAGATTAGTACAGTGGATGGTATCGAAAAGCTGAATGCGACGTTGCAGAAGTTGTTGTCGTCAAGCAATGATTCAGAAGCGCTGCAAGCTGCGGCTTTGGTAGGGCATCAAGTAATGGTTGCTGGCAGCGGCATGCAGCTAACCGATGCAGGTGCTGTTGGCGGTGTTGAGCTGGCTGCCAATGCGGACCAGGTGAAAGTAACGATTAAAGATGCAAATGGCCTGGTGATGAATACGGTTAATTTGGGTCTGCTGGAAGCCGGGGTGCATAACTTTGTGTGGGATGGAAAAACGGATGCAGGTGTTCAGGCCGTTAACGGTAACTACAGTATGACTGTGGAGGCTCTGCGAGGCGGCGACAAAGTTGTAGTGACTCCTTTGCAATTGGCGGGTGTACAAAATATCAACCGCAGTAGTCAAGGAGTGAGTTTGAATCTTGGCGCGCTGGGGCTGGTGACCTTGAACGACATCAAACAAATTTTTTGAGTAGGAGACGGCTATGGGCTTTCAACAAGGGTTAAGCGGGTTAAATGCGTCATCCAAGGCGCTCGATACGATTGGGAACAACATCGCCAATGCTAATACAGTAGGTTACAAAGGAGGCGCAACACAGTTCGCGGATGTTTTTGCAGCTTCACTCAACGGGGCAGGTGCTGCGCCGATTGGTCTTGGCGCAAGGGTGGCTGGCGTTTTACAGCAATTTACGCAAGGCAATATTTCAGTGACCAATAATCCGCTGGATGTTGCTATCAACGGCGGTGGTTTCTTCCAAATGGATGACCTGCAAGGAGGAACGCTCTATAGCCGCAATGGTCAGTTTCAGTTGGATAAAAATGGATTCATCGTCAATGCCCAAGGTTTGCAGCTCAAAGGCATCATGGCGGTGGATGGTGTTGTTGCACAAGGCAGCCCCAGCGTGCCTTTGCGTCTCTTTGATCCTAGCCAGAGCTTAACGGGAATGCCCCAGGCAACGGGCGCAAGCGTCGGTGCAACAGGTGTTCAGGCAAACCTCAATCTGGATGCTCGTGTTGCCGCACCAGTAACCACGCCATTTAACTATGCAGATCCCACCTCTTATAACCAATCTACAGCGGTGACGACATACGATAGTCTTGGCAGCCCGCATACTTACTCGATGTACTTTGTCAAAACTGCAGCGAATGCCTGGGATGTTTATTCGACAGTGACTAATCCTACGGGTGCATCCCCTGGATTTACTAACCTCGGTCCGGTAGGAAGCTTAACCTTTAATACGCTGGGTCAAATTACCTCTCCACCGCTTGCTGTTTCAATGACTCCTGCAGATCTTGGTTATGCAGGGGCTATTGCGCCGATGAGTTTTAACTTAAGTTTTGCTGGCAGCACACAGTTTGGCTCACCTTTTGCGGTGAATAATTTGCTGCAAGATGGCTATGCTGCAGGCTCTCTTGCGGGTTTCAAAATTGGCTCGGATGGTACGGTGCTGGGCAACTACACGAATGGTCAGACACAAGTGATTGGTCAGGCAATTCTGGCTACTTTTCGCAACCCGCAAGGATTGCAGCCGCTGGGTAATGGCGTTTGGGCGCAAACACCGGACAGCGGTACATCCATTGTCGGTACACCAGGCTCATCTGGTCAGTTTGGCGTTTTTCAATCGGCGGCGGTGGAGGATGCCAACATTGATTTAACTGCTGAATTAGTCAGCATGATTACTCAGCAAAGGGTCTATCAGGCGAATGCCCAAACCATCAAGACGATGGATAGCATTCTGCAAACGCTGGTGAATCTGCGGTGATAATTGAAAAGTCGGTGCTGGTGGGACGGCGATGAATAGAGAAAGTGCGTTATGGATCGGTTGATTTACACAGCGATGACGGGTGCGAGCCAAACACTTAACCGGCAAGCAGCAGTGGCGCACAATTTGGCAAACGTGTCGACCAGTGGTTATCGTGCCGAAGAGCATCGACTGCGTGCTGTGCAAGTGCAATCAAAAGCTATGCCGCCGGGCTTGGCTACACGTGCTTTTGCGGTCGATGCGAGCACGCATACGGATTTTTCGCCCGGTCCGCAAATTTATACCGGCCGCACATTTGATATGGCTGTGCAGGGGGTGGGTTGGATTGCGGTACAAACGGCGGATGGGGGTGAAGCCTATACGCGCAGCGGCAATTTCGAGGTGAGTGTGAATGGTGTTTTGCAGACACGAGGTGGTTTGCCAGTGCAAGGCGATGGCGGTCCCATCTCTATTCCGCCAGAAGTTGAGGTAAGTGTTGGCACAGATGGCTCAGTGTCAACAGTCCAGGAGTCTGGTGCGAAAAATATCGTGAATAGCCTCGGGCGCGTCAAACTGGTCAATCCACCAGAAGCGGATTTGGTGCGCGGCGCCGATGGCCTATTTCGGCTCAGCGGAGGCGGCACTGCGCCACTGGATGAGCAAATTAAAATTGCTTCTGGTTATATCGAAGGCAGCAATGTGAATGCGGCTGAACAAATGGTCAGCATGATTTCATTGGCACGGCAGTTTGAGATGCAGATGAAGGTGCTTTCAACCGCCGATGCAAATGATCGGGCGGCATCTCAGATACTTTCTTCCAAATAGTTTTTTAAAGGGGCTACCCTATGATTCGTTCTCTCTGGATTGCCAAGACAGGCCTGGATGCGCAACAGACTAACCTGGATGTTATTGCCAATAATTTGGCTAATGTCAGTACCAACGGGTTTAAGCGTGCGCGCGCGGTGTTTGAGGATTTGCTCTACCAAACCATGCGTCAGCCAGGCGCTCAGTCTTCGCAGCAAACGCAGGTGCCGTCAGGTTTGATGTTGGGCACGGGCGTGCGGCCGATTTCAACTGAGCGTATTTTTATTCAGGGTAGTTTGCAAAAAACTGAAGGTTCGCTGGATATAGCGATTAATGGCAATGGTTTTTTTCAAATACAAATGCCGGATGGCACGCTTGCTTATACGCGCGACGGTGCTTTTCAGCTAGACAGTACAGGGCAAGTGGTGACTTCAAGTGGTTACCCATTATCTCCTGCGATTACGATTCCTAGCACGGCAACAAGCATCTCCATCAGCCGTGATGGCATTGTCTCTTTCAGCGAGCAAGGAACGACCACACCAACTCAGATTGGCACGATACAGCTTGCTGGATTTATCAATAATGGCGGCTTGCAAAGCATGGGGGAAAATTTGTTCGTAGAAACTGCTGCGTCAGGTACGCCTACACCCAATACGCCAGGGACAAATGGCGTGGGGTTGTTAAATCAGGGTTATGTGGAAACGTCAAATGTTAATGTGGCTGAAGAGCTGGTAACGATGATTCAAACCCAGCGCGCCTATGAATTGAACTCAAAAGCCGTGAGCACGTCAGATGCCATGTTGGCGAGACTAACCCAGTTGTAATAACCATGCGAATGTGTGCCATAAGCAAATTTCTTGGTGTTTGTTTGCTTGTCCTGATGATGACTGGTTGCGTGGCGACCGTGCCGCCAACAGCGGTGCATCAGCCGATGACCATGCGTCCTGAGGCGCGTTTAGCAACAGCGCCCACTAATGGCGCCATATTTAATGTAGCCTCTGTACGCCCTTTGTTTGAAGATCGTCGCGCACGCTTTATTGGTGATACGCTGGTTATCAACATTCAGGAAAAAGTTCAAGCCTCGAAAAAGTCTGAAAATAAAGCAACGCGAGATCAAGAGGTGGATGTCAGTGTGCCGACAGTTCAGGGGTTGCCCTTTAAAAGTTTTCAAGACACAAGCTTGGCTGCAAGTAGTAAAAATGATTTCAAAGGCAAGGGTGAAAATACATCATCAAATAACTTTACTGGCGCCCTGGCAGTTACTGTTATTGAGGTTTACCCCAACGGCAATCTACTGGTTTCAGGCGAAAAGCAAATTGGTTTGAAAGAAGGCGAGGAATTTATTCGTTTCTCCGGTGTGGTGAATCCCAATACGATTACTGCTGCCAATACCGTGGTATCTACTCAAGTGGCAGATGCACGTATTGAATACAAGGCCAATGGTTTTCTTGAGTCGGCGCAGGTCATGGGTTGGCTTAGTCGCTTCTTTCTTTCTTTCATGCCTTTCTGAGAGATATCTATGTGGCCGTTGATTAAACAAACCTTCTTTATCATGGTCTGTCTGGCTGTGGGTGTTGCCCATATGGAAACAGCACACGCTGAGCGGATTAAAGATCTGGCGAGTATTACCGGCGTACGTAACAATCAGCTCGTGGGGTATGGGTTGGTGGTTGGTCTGGATGGCAGCGGGGATCAGACAACGCAGACTCCGTTTACTGTTCAAAGCATTATCAGCATGCTTTCTGCCTTGGGCACTAATCTGCCGCCTGGGCAATCATTGCAGTTGAAGAATGTGGCAGCTGTTATGGTGACGGCAAATCTGCCGCCTTTTGCTCGTGCTGGTCAGCCGATTGATATTACAGTTTCGTCGATTGGGAACGCGAAAAGTCTCAAAGGGGGGACGCTCATTCTGACGCCACTGAAAGGTGCTGATGGCCAAATTTATGCCATGGCGCAGGGTAATGTCGTGATCGTCGGTGCTGGGGCGTCGGGGGCTGGCTCAAAAACAGTTGTGAACCATTTGTCTGTCGGCCGTATCACTGGGGGGGCGACAGTAGAAAAAGAAGTACCGGTTTCGTTGGGGCAGGGTGAATTTGTGTCACTTGATTTGAATACAGCAGACTTTGATACGACACGACGGATGGTGGATGCGATTAATAGACTGATCCCCGGTGTGGCTTCTGCGGTGGATGGACGGCAGATCAGGGTGCGTGCGCCAATGAGTTCAGATGAACGCGTGAGGTTTCTTGGTCGCCTGGAGAATATCGAGGTCAATCCAGCACAAGCTGCTGCGAAAGTGATTGTGAATAGTCGTACGGGTTCGGTAGTGATGAATCAAGCAGTTGTGCTGGAGAATTGTGCGGTTGCACATGGTAATTTGACAGTCTCTGTGAATGCCGATAATTCGGTGAGCCAGCCTGGGGCATTATCGCGAGGGCAAACTGCAGGCGTAACGAATGCGCAGGTCGAGATCAAACAGGAAGGGGGCGCTCTGATGAATCTCAAGCGCGGCGCTAACCTGGCTGATATCGTGAAGGCCTTGAATGCGCTGGGCGCTAATCCGCAGGATCTTATTGCTATTTTGCAAGCGATCAAGTCAGCCGGCGCGTTGCACGCAGAGCTAGAAATTATTTGACTTATTTCCTGGTCTGCAAGCATGGAGTCGGTGATGTTTATTTTTATGGCTTTACTTCATGGATTGCGCTGCATGTTTGCGTGGGAAAATTTTACTCATGAGTCTGACCAGCGATCCAGCAGGTAGTGCGGTAATGCCCAACATCTTCGATGTTAGCGGTTTAGCGACGCTTAAGCGTCATGCAAAGGCGGGCGATGCGACGACTAACAAAGCAGTGGCTAAGCAGTTTGAAGCCTTGTTTTTGCAGATTGTGTTGAAGTCGATGCGCGACGCAACGCCGCGCGAAGGGTTGTTTAACAGTGAGCAAACACAAATGTATGAATCATTGCTTGATCAGCAACTCGGTCAAGTGTTGAGTAGCGGCAACCGGGGAGTTGGTTTGGCCGCCATGATAGAAGCGCAACTGGCGCGGCAAAATCAAGACCCGCAGGCTTTTGATATGCCTTTGTCTATACGACCATCAGCACTTGATTTGACCCTGCGCCCGAAAGACAATGCATTGTCTGTGCCCCACCGAACTGATGCAGGGATGCCAGTTTCTTCCAGTATGCCTCGCGTAGGGACTTCTGTAGCGACTCCTTCAGCTATGCCAAGAGTTGCTGAGCACACTGAGGCATTTGCTGTGGCTCGATCGGTCATGTCAACAGCGGTGTTGCCGCAAGCAGAAATTGAAGTTAAATCAGCGACGGCGGCACAACGTGAATTTGTGAATCGACTTTTGCCAGCTGCGGCGGCAGTTGAACAACGAACCGGCATTCCCGCCCATTTTACGGTCGCACATGCGGCCTTGGAGACAGGCTGGGGGAAATCTGAACCCCGGCATGCGGATGGGCGACCCAGCTTTAACTTGTTCGGCGTCAAGGCAGGTGCTGGTTGGCGGGGTGCTGCAGTGGCGTCAATGACAACTGAAGTGATTGCTGGGGTGGCACAAAAGCGTGTAGAGCGTTTTCGCGCCTATGGGTCGTACACTGAGGCGATGAACGATTATGCCCAGTTACTGACCAGTAACCCACGCTATGCAACAGTGCTTGGTGCTCGCGAACCTGCACGGTTTGCACAAGGACTGCAGTCAGCAGGTTTTGCGACGGATCCGTTGTATGCATCCAAGCTGATGCAGGTTATCGGTAGCCATGCGCTACGCCAGACAGGAAACGGGTAAAGGGCTGTTTTTAGGCTGTTTCCGTTAGTGCTGGCACGTCCGTTGCTGTATTCCCTTATACCCTTAATGAACGGCAAGTTTTGCCGTTATATGGTCATAGCTGGGAGTGGATATGAGTATTTTTAGTATCGGTGTTACAGGTCTGAATGCAGCACAAGCGGGAATGCTGACGACAAGCCACAACATTGCCAATGCATCGACGGCCGGATATAACCGGCAACAGATTGTGCAAGGTACGAATACGCCTGTGTTTAGTGGGGCAGGTTTTTTGGGTCAAGGGACGAATGTCCAGACAGTCAAGCGTATTTATGACCAGTTTTTGGGTAGCCAAGTGCTGAGTGCAGAAGCTGGTGCGGCTGAAATGAGTAGTTATCTGGCGCAGATTAGCCAGATTGATAATCTGTTGGCCGATCCAAGTGCTGGGTTGTCGCCAGCATTGGCAAACTTTTTTAAAGGGGTTCAAGATGTTGCGGCGAATCCTGCATCCATCGCAGGCAGGCAGTCAATGCTCTCTGCGGGACAAGCTTTAGCGGCAAGATTCCAGGCACTTGATCAGCGCTTATCTGAGATACGCGAAGGTACTAATCAACAAATTGCTGCGCAGATTACGCAAATCAATACCTATAGTGCACAGCTGGCCGATATTAACCAACGCATTATCCTGGCGCAGGCCGGCGGCGCTAATCAGCCACCGAATGATCTGCTGGACCAGCGCGATCAAATGGTTAAAGAGCTGAATCAGCTGGTGCGCGTGACGACCGTAGTGCAGGGAGATGGCAGTTTTAGCCTCTTTATCGGTAGCGGGCAACCGCTTGTGGTGGGTAGCCAGTCATATCAAATGCAAACAGTGCCATCCGTGGATGATCCGACACGTGTAACTGTTGCACTTGTCGGCGTTGGCGGTACGCTGCTTCGTTTGCCGGAGTCTCAAATTACTGGTGGCAACTTGAGTGGTTTACTTAACTTTCGCAGCCAAACGCTAGATGGTATTCAAAATTCGCTGGGTCGAATTGCGCTGACGCTAGGACAGAATTTTAATGATCAGCACCGGTTGGGGCAGGATTTGGCAGGTGCGCTGGGACAAAACTTTTTTAATCTTGGTTCGCCTGTCGTGCTACCCAGTAGCTTGAATACTGGTACGGGTGCGCCGGCGGTGAGTATCGATGCGGGAACGATAGCGCAGCTGACAACAAGTGATTATCGACTCAATTTTGTTGGTAGTAATTATCACTTGACCCGCTTGTCTGATAATCAGGTGCAAACGTTTGCTACGCTGCCACAGACAGTGGATGGCATGCGGATTGATGCAGGCACATGGTTGCCTAATGCGAATGATAGTGTCCTGATTCAGCCAACGCGTTCCGGTGCAAGCAGTATCAAGGTGGCATTTTCAGACGGCAGTCTGATTGCAGCTGCTGCACCAATACGGACAGCATCAGCGCTAACGAACACGGGGACAGCGCAGATTACGCCAGGGGTTGTGAATGGACCACCGCCGACGAATGCCAGTTTGCAGAATAAGGTGACAATTTCTTTTACCAGTGCAACCACATTTGATGTGCTGGACGTGACTTCAGGCACAACATTGGCAACGGGCGTTGCTTATACACCGGGTGCTGATATTTCCTACAACGGGTGGACTACACAAATTAATGGCAATCCAGCAGCAGGCGATTCGTTTTCAATTGCAGCCAATGTTAACGGAGTTGCGGATAGTCGGAATGCAGTTTTGCTAGGTGCTTTGCAAACACGTAGCACGATGTTGGGCAATGCGACGTCAGGAGCGACAGCATCCTATCAGTCGGCTTATGCACAAATAGTGAGTGCGGTTGGCAGCAAGACAAATGAGGTAACTGCGCTTGGAGCTGCACAACAGGGGTTGGCTGATCATGCAACACAGACATTGCAGTCTTTATCAGGGGTGAACCTTGATGAGGAAGCTGCTAATTTATTGCGTTATCAGCAGTCTTATCAGGCATCAGCAAGAGTGTTGGAGATTGCCAGCAAAATATTTGATGAAATTATTGCGCTTGGCCGATAAACACCCAGTGCGTTACTGCCAGTTAAAGGAGAAGTGTGATGCGAGTGAGTAGTGGAATGATTTTTGACGCGGGTGTGGCAGGTATCAATCGAAATACCTCGTCACTTTTACATTTGCAACAACAGATTTCTTCTAACCGGCGCATATTGACACCGAGTGACGATCCTGTTGCTGCAGCCAGAGCACTAGAGGTGCAACAAGCCAGCGATGTGGTTGCGCAGTTTAGTCAGAATCGTGATGCCGCGTTATATTCCTTAGGGCTCGAGGAGGGGCAGTTAGATAGCGCGACGGGTGTGTTATTGAGTGTTCGTGAGTTAGCGATTCAAGCCGGTGGCGGCAGTTTGACAGCGAGTCAGCGACAGACTATTTCGACTGAGCTCCGCTCGCGGTTTAATGAACTGCTGGGTATTGCGAATGCAAGTGATGGGAGCGGCCAGCACATTTTTTCCGGATTCATGGGTGCAACGACGCCATTTTCAGGGGCTGTCGATAACCTGTTGGCGGGTAACGAAATTGTTTATCAGGGTGATGAAGGTCAGCGAACGCTGCAAGTGTCGCCAGGCCGATTGCTTGAGGTCAGTGATTCTGGTGTTGATGTATTCATGCGAATACGTGACGGGAATGGCTACTTTACGGCGGACTATGCAAGTAGCAATACAGGAGCGGGCGCTATTGCTGTGACGACAGTGACTGATCCGTCTGCCTGGGCTGCTTCAGCGACAAAGAATGTGGCCATCAATTTTACGGTAACAGGCCCTGTTACAACCTACGATCTTGTGGATACGGTGACTGGAAACTCTCTCCTGACCGGGGGGGCGGCGCCTGCGCCAACGGTGAATCAGCGAGTGTTTCAAAGTGGGCAGCCAATTGTTCTTAAGGCGCAAGGTTCAGAGCCTGTTTTTGATTTGGGTGGTAGCCTTGTGATTACTGGTGCGCCAGGAAGTGGTGATAACTTCTCTGTTACACCAAGTGCTTCTCAAAGTGTTTTTGCTACAGTGGCAAAGTTGATCGGTGCGCTGGAGGCACCTGTTGGTACCCCTGGTGCAGATGCCAAATATCTTAGTGAAATAAATTTTGCCGTGTCTAATCTTGATCGTGCCAGCGGCAATATTTTGCGCGTGCGAGCCCAAATCGGATCAAGAATGAACGAAATTTCATCACTAGATGATCTTAATGCCAACCTTCAGTTGCAATATCAGCAAACGCTCTCTGGTTTGCAAAACGTCGATCTTGCCAAGGCCCTTTCAGATCTCACGCAAAAGCAAACCGACTTGCAAGCTGCCCAACAGTCGTTTGTCAATATTTCACGGCTTTCGTTATTCAATTTCCTGTGATCTCGCCGTCTCGCCAGCGCCGACTTTTCCTAATCTTCAGTGCCTTTCTCCTGGCAGGGCTGGCAGGATGCAGTTATCCAGGCGTATTGCCCGATGAATTGTCGGCGATTGATCCCTATGCAGCAAACTGGGAGATTGAGCAAGCCAGCTTTCCTAATCGGTGCTACCACCTGTCGCTAAAGATGAAGCGCCTTTATTCGGGTGGCGCAGGGGAGGCCAGGGCTGTTTTTCACCAGCGTGCTAAAGAGATTATGCGAGAAAATGGTTACGACACCTACACTGTGATGGAATATGCCGAAGGTTTAGATTCTTCAACATTGGGTTCTCAACGAGTCGCTCGGGGTGTTATTCAGTTAACGAGAAAGTAGTTTGAGGTGTTATGTTGAGGTGTTATGTTGCGGCGGCTCGCAAGATCATTTCCATTGTTGCAAACCCTTTGCTGAAAAGCTGTTCCATTGCGGCGCCAAAGTAGGGAAGAGAGAGTAACAGCACAATAAACCCGAGACCCAGCGTGACAGGAAAGCCCACGGCAAAAAGGTTTAGCGCTGGGGCAACGCGCGATAGTACCCCCAGCGAAATATTGGTGACTAACAGCGCGGTAATCAGCGGTAATGCCAGCATGACACCTAAAGAGAACATTATTGCGGATGCTGTCAGGAGCGTGGTGATTCCTGCTGAGTGAAAAGGCGTTTCTCTTACTGGCAGCAGCGTAAAACTCTCTGCTAATAATGACAAGGTAAGCAGATGGCCATTCATGGCAAGAAAAGTCAGTGCGGTGAGTAGGCCAAGAAATTCAGCGACGACAGAGGTTTCGCCACCACGGCCAGGGTCAAAAAAGGTTGCAAATGATAATCCCATTTGCAACCCAATTAATTCGCCGGCTACATCAACTGCCGCGAATGCAATACGCAGAGAAAAGCCCATCAAAACGCCAATCAGCATTTGTTCTGCAATGATTGCTAATCCCAGCCATGAGCCAGGTGCTATGGGTGGTGGTGGAGGCAATGCTGCTGCAAGGGCAAGCGCAATAGCTAAGCCGGTAACCAGCCGTATGTTTGTGGGTAATGCCGTATTGCTAAACACTGGCGCAGTGGCTAATAAAGCGAGAATGCGCGTTAAGGGGAAAATAAACAGACCTAACCAGGTATCCAGTTGCGCAGAGCTAATACTGAGCACTAGCCAATAATCCCTGGAATTGATTCATAAAGGCGGCGCATATAGTCGGTCATCATGGTAATCATCCATGGGCCGGCCAGGATAAGGGTGATGAAAATAGCGATCAGTTTCGGTACAAAGGAAGGGTAGCTTCATTAATCTGTGTCGCGGCTTGAAAGATACTGACTACCAGCCCCGTGACTAGGGCGGCAATGAATAGAGGCGCCGAGATCATCAGGGTGAGCTCAAGTGCGCTACGGCCAATGTCTATAACTGCAGTGGGTGTCATGATCCAAAACTTAACACGAGTGAGCCAATAAGAAGATTCCAGCCATCAACCAGTACAAACAACATAATTTTGAAGGGGAGAGAGACAATGACAGGCGACATCATCATCATGCCCATTGCCATGAGGACAGAGGCAACAATCATGTCAATAATCAGGAATGGAATGAAGACAATAAAGCCAATTTGAAAGGCTGTTTTAAGTTCTGAAGTAACAAAAGCAGGAATGAGGACGCGCATGGGGATTTCATCTGCTTTTGCAGGTACGGGCTGCTTGGCAATCTTTGTAAAAGTAGCCAGGTCAGCCTCGCGTACTTGCTTCAGCATAAAGGCGCGCAAGGGAATGGCGCCTTTATCAAGGGCCTCTTGAAAACTGATTTTATTCTCGGATAAGGGGAGATAAGCATCGGCATAAATCCGGTCTCCGACAGGTGCCATGATAAAAAAGGTGAGAAACAAAGCCAAGCCGACCATCACCTGATTCGGTGGTGAAGTTTGTGTTCCCAGTGCATGGCGCAAGAGCGAAAAAACGATGATGATGCGCGTGAAACTGGTCATCATTAATATCATCGCCGGCAGAAATGTGAGACTCGTGAGAAGCAGGAGCGTTTGTATTGATAGAGACCACTGGACGCCGCCACCGACCGCAGGTGTACTGGTGAGTGCAGGCAGCGCCTGTGCAAAGGCGAAAGTCGGCAATAATAGGAAAAGAAAAAAAAGACGACGAAACATGGTCAGCGTTGCGAGAGGCGGTTGAGCAATTTTTGCAGCCAATGGGGTGGCGCTGGTTTTGTTGTGGCGAGTTGCTCAGTAGCTGGCTGACGCGGAATTTCGGCTAACGCGGAAACGTGGCCTTGTGCTACGCCGAGTACGAGCCACGTACTGCCGATCTCGAGAACAACGACGCGTTCTCGAGTACCTACGGCAGTAGCTGCAACAACTCGTAAAAGTCCTGCTGCTGAACCACGCTGTGTGGTTAACTTCTTGAGCACCCAAAGAAATAGAAACAGAATCGCAATCACACCAGCTAGGGCAAAAAACATTTGTATCAAGCTATTGCCTAGGGATGGCGGTGTCGCTGCCTGCGCAGATGCATTGCTGACAGCTAGAAGAAAGGTGGCGAAAGTTGTAATGAGACGTTTGAGCATAACGATCGAATTCGACTGTAGGCGTCACCTTTAAGGGGTGATGCCAGTGTAAACCACCCCGTAATTGAAAAGCCTCAAAGTAGCGGGTTTAAGGGCAGACTTATTAACGATTTAGTTTGCGGATGCGTTCTTGCGGGGTAATGATGTCTGTTAGGCGGATACCGAACTTTTCATTAACGACAACAACTTCTCCCTGGGCAATGAGTGTGCCATTAATAAGTACATCCATAGGTTCACCTGCAAGGCCATCGAGCTCGACAATCGAGCCATGAGCCAGCTGTAGCAGGTTACGGATGGGTATTTTTGTGCGCCCTAGCTCAACGGTGAGGGCGACAGGGATATCCATGACCATATCAAAACCTTGCGGTTCCGATGCAGTAAGGTTCTCGTTAGCGAATTGTTCAAAAATCTCTGCAGGTTGAGCGACATTCGGCTGAACTGGAATGGATGAGTTTGGTTCTTCAGTCATGTTTTCTGGTGGCAAGCTGCTGTTCTCTTGTGCATTGGCGTCGCTCATAAGCTTGTCCTTGACAGCGCGGTAAGGTTGTTGGGAGTTATACAGTTTGTCATGTGTCTTTCCCTGTAAGAAATCGTTCGACTTTTAACGCTAGCTGACCATTTTGTATGCCATATCGGGCTTCAATAAGCGGAATTTCATTGATGGTTGCGCGTACGGTATCCTCAATAACGAAAGGAATGACGTCGCCGACCTGCATCTTTAGCACATCTCTTAACGTAATATTTGCAGTGCCCAATACGGCTGTGAGATCAAGCTCTGTTGTTTGTAATTGTTTTGCCAGCATGCTCGACCAGCGTTTGTCTGCTGATGAGGGGGCGTCATTCATCGCACCATAAAGCATGTCGCGAATCGGTTCGAGCATCAAGTACGGCAGACAAACGTGCATCTGTGATGTATTGCCCGAAAACGTAATATTGAATGATAGTGTAATGACCGTTTCTGAAGGTGTTGCAATGCTGATGAATTGTGTGTCTATTTCAGAGCGCAAATATCCAAATTCAAGTGGGTATACAGGTTTCCATGACTGTTGGTAAGCGTCGAAAATAACGTTCAAAAATCGTTGAATGATGCGTTGTTCAGTAGTTGTGAAGTCACGTCCGCCCGTTGGGGTATGAAACCGCCCATCCCCGCCAAACATGTTGTCTACAACAAGAAAAACGAGATTCGGATCCAGCACAATCAAGCCATTGCCAGGTAACGGGGTGGCTTGAATTAAGTTTAGATTTGTCGGGACGACAAGGTTGCTGATGAACTCGCTGTATTTCTGCAGTTTGATAGGAATGGCCGAAATTTCTACATTTTTTTGCAGGTAATTGAAAAGATTAGTGCGCAAATAGCCGACGAAGCGGTCGTTGATAAGTTCCAGCGTGGACATGCGGCCACGCACAATGCGTTCTTGACGGCCGATGTGATAAGTTTTTGCGCGGTCTTCTTGAGTGGGCGCTTTATCACTAGTGGCTTCAGCATTATCCGTGACGCCTTTGAGTAAAGCGTCGACTTCGTCCTGAGAGAGAAACTCTTGCGTCATGAGCGGCTGTCCAGCAGGCGATAGTAAAGAAATTACTGAAGAATGAAAGTTGAAAAAAGGACCGCCTGAATGGGCGCATCCGGGTCTGCACTATCTGTTGGTTCAGTTGCAGGGGCAGGAGATTTTTTTTGTGATGATGGGTCGAGGACCAGGTTCGCGACATCTCGCAATTCATTGGCGAGTCGTTGGACGCCTGTAGCGGTTGTCAGGTCGGGGGCTGTTTTGCTCATCAAGACGAGTGTCATGCGATGCTTTAGTTCAGGTTCATATTGCTTGATCAGTTCTTGACCCTCAGTGCCTTGCAGCTTTAATTGCACCTCTGTTTGTAAATAGGCCTCTTGCTCGGTGGTTTGGAGTTTGATAGTAAAGGGCTTCTCAAACTTGTAGAAAACCGGGGGGG
>Ga0116141_10000716_pt1 | contig 27005 bp, 38 predicted proteins | sample AD_UKC097_MetaG_FD_89744 | JGI IMG/M metagenome (GOLD analysis project Ga0116141, IMG submission 89744) | Active sludge microbial communities of municipal wastewater-treating anaerobic digesters from USA - AD_UKC097_MetaG | ecosystem: Engineered > Bioreactor > Anaerobic > Digestate | place: USA...
CGCGTGGATCAGCTGATGGGATTCAAGGAAAATGTAATCATGGGACATCTGATTCCCGCGGGCACGGGTTTCCATCTGTACCGGAACATCCGGCTGGTGCCTCTGGCTCCGCCGATTTCGGCGGAGGAACTGCTCGGGGATACGCTTCCGGATTACAGCGCAGCGAACGAATAATTTCAAGTTGCTGTTGCAAAAGGACGGAATAGTTTGATACTGTTCCGCCCTTTGCTTGTCAGAAGAAGGGAAAAATACAGAATGCCAACGATAAATCAATTAGTGAGAAAAGGGCGCTCACGGGTGACGCAGAAGAGCAAGTCCCGCGCTCTGGCGCAGTGTCCCCAGCGCCGCGGGGTTTGTCTGCTGGTCAAGACACAGACCCCCAAGAAGCCGAACTCCGCGCTGCGCAAAATTGCCCGTGTCCGGCTCACCAACGGTGAAGAAGTCACGGCCTATATTCCCGGCGAGGGACATAATCTTCAGGAGCACAGCATGGTTCTGGTCCGCGGCGGCCGCGTGAAGGATCTGCCCGGCGTTCGTTATCACATCGTGCGCGGCACACTGGACTGCCTGGGAGTGGACGGGCGCAACCGGGGCCGTTCCAAGTACGGATGCAAGAAGGTTAAAAAATAAGGAAAATTTCCGATGGCCAGAAGACGCAGACCCTCAAGAAGAGAAACCGCTCCGGATCCTCGCTACAACAGCAAGCTGCTGGGGCGCTTCATCACCAACATTATGAAGTGGGGCAAAAAGTCCAAGGCGGAGGCGCTGGTCTATGGCGCGCTGGATTTGATTGCGGAGCAGACGCAGGAAGAACCCCTCAAGGTTTTCGAACAGGCCGTGGAGAATATCAAGCCGCGCCTGGAAGTGAAATCCCGCCGCGTCGGCGGTGCCACATATCAGGTGCCGGTTGAAGTCAGCTGGGACCGGCAGGTGACGCTGGCTTTCCGCTGGCTCATCATGTATGCGCGCGCGCGCAAGGGGATGGGCATGCGCAAGGCCCTCGCCATCGAACTGGTGGACGCCTACAAGAATCAGGGGTCCTGCATCAAGAAGCGCGACGACACGCACAAGATGGCGCAGGCAAACAAGGCTTTTGCCCACTACCGGTGGTAGGTTTTTTGAACGCGAATGGTGAACTGAATGGTGACCGTGATAGAGCCCGATACAAAGCAGACAGGAAAGGACGCCGCCTCCCGGACGGAAGCGGACGGTCGTCGCTGCGCTTTGGACCGGATTCGCAACATTGGCATCATGGCGCACATTGACGCGGGGAAAACCACCGTTACCGAACGCATCCTTTATTATTCCGGCCGCCTCTACAAAATGGGTGAGGTTCACGAGGGCACCGCCACGATGGACTTCATGCCGCAGGAGCAGGAGCGCGGCATCACCATCAGCAGCGCGGCCACAAGCTGCCGATGGCTGGATCACCAGATCAATATCATTGATACGCCGGGGCATGTGGACTTTACCGTGGAGGTGGAGCGTTCACTGCGCGTGCTCGACGGCGCGGTGGCGGTTTTCTGCGGTGTGGCCGGTGTACAGCCCCAGTCGGAGACGGTCTGGCGGCAAGCCCAGAAGTACAAGGTGCCCCGCCTGGCCTTTGTCAACAAGATGGATCGCAAGGGTGCCGTGCTGGACAGCGTGGTGACTCAGATGAAGGAGCGCCTGGCTGCTCCCGCGGAAGCTTTGCAGATGCCCATCGGATCGGAAGAGAATTTTGAAGGGGTCGTTGATCTGGTTCACATGAAGGCTCTTCGTTTTGCAACTGAAGACCTCGGAGCCAGAGCCGTGGAGTCGGAAATTCCGGATGGCCTTTATGCCGAGGCGCTGGCCCGCCGCACGCGGCTCATCGAAGCCGTGGCCGATCGGGATGAAGAGCTGCTGCATCTTTATCTTGAACAGCCGGAAGTGCCGGAAGAGCCTTTGATGGCCGCCATTCGGCGCCAGACAGTTTTCGGACGCTTTGTCCCGGTGCTGTGCGGTTCCGCGCTGCGGAACAAAGCCGTTCAACCGCTGCTGGATGCCGTTGTGCATTATCTGCCGTCTCCTCTGGATGTCCCGGCTGTAACCGGTCATGATCTCAAGGATGAAGCAAAAACAGTGGTGCGAAAATCGAGTGATTTCGAGCCGCTGAGCGCGCTGGCATTCAAAATCTCCGCGGACGCCTATGTGGGCAAACTGACTTTTGTGCGCGTGTACTCGGGCCAGCTGAAAAAAGGTCAGAATGTCTTCAACCCCCGCACGCGCAAGCGCGAAAGACTCGGCCGCATTCTTCAGCTTCATGCCAACCATCGCGAAGAAGTGGATGTGCTGTATGCGGGAGAAATCGGGGGCATCGCCGGACTCAAGAACATCACCACCGGCGACACGCTTTGTGCCGAGAACCAGCCCGTGATTCTGGAGCGGATTGAATTTCCGGAGCCCGTGATGTCCATGGCCATTGAGCCTAAGACGTCTGCCGACCGTGAGGGCCTGCAGCAGGCGCTGGCGGTCATGGCCGCTGAAGACCCGACCTTCCGCACCGTCATTGATCCGGAAACCGGACAGACCATTATTCATGGCATGGGCGAACTTCATCTTGAAATCATCAAGGATCGCATGTTCCGCGAGCACAGGGTGCAGGCCCGCGCGGGCCGTCCGATGGTGGCCTATCACGAAACGGTGCGGGCAACAGCGCGCGCTGAACATGTGTTCCAGCGTGAAATCGCAGGCCGCGGGCAGTTTGCCCAGATCACGCTGGAAGTTGCGCCGCGTTCGCGCGGCACGGGAAACAAAATCGAGTTCCAGGTCTCCGCCGACCGCATCCCGACAGAGTTCCGGGAAGCGGTGGAAGAAGGAGTCAAAGACGGCCTGGTGACGGGAGTTTTGGGCAATTATCCGCTGACGGATCTGCTGGTGAAGGTCGTGGATGGAAAATTTCATCCGGTGGATTCGACAGAATTAGCTTTTCGAATGGCGGCAGTTATGGCATTACGTGACGCTTCCAGTTCCGCCCTGCCGGCGATTCTGGAACCGATCATGGCGGTGGAAATCATCACGCCGGAAGAATACATGGGTGATGTGCTCGGTGATGTGAACAGCCGTCGCGGACGGATAAAAGAAATGGCGCTTAAGGAAGCGGTGCAGATTATTCGCGCAGAAATTCCCCTGGCGGAATTGTTCGGATATTCGACCGCGCTGCGTTCCCTGACTAAGGGGCGCGCCAGTTATTCCATGGAGCCTGAGATGTTTGAAGTGGTCCCGGAAACAATCCAGGAAAGCATTTTGAATCGGTGAGGATAATATGAATGGGCAACGGATAAGAATACGTTTGAAGGCATATGACCACAGGGTCTTGGATCAGTCTGCGGCGGACATAGTTGAAACCGCCAAGCGGACCGGCGCGCGCGTGGCGGGCCCGATTCCCCTGCAGACCAAGATTGAGCGCTATACGGTCAATCGCAGTCCGCACGGCGACAAGAAGTCCATGGATCAGTTTGAAATCCGGACCCACAAGCGTCTGCTGGACATCATTGGCCCGACCGCCAAAACGGTGGACGAACTCAAGAAGCTGAACCTGCCGGCAGGTGTGGACATTACCATTAAAATCTGAGTGCTAATATGAATGCATTAATTGGAAGAAAACTGGGAATGACCCAGGTGTTTGATCAGACGGGCGCGCAGGTGCCCGTGACCGTAATACAGGCTGGCCCGTGCGTGGTGGTGCAGCGCAAGACCCTCGAGAAGGACGGCTACGAGGCGGTGCAGATCGGCTACGAGGAACAGAAGGAAACCCGTCTGACCCGGCCGGTGGCCGGTCATTTCCGGAAGGGCGGCATTACCCCGAGGCGTGTGCTGCGCGAAGTCCGTCTGGAAGAAGGCGGGAGCGACACCAAGGTGGGCGATGTGTTCTCGGCGGAGATTTTTGAAGGGGCCGGATTTGTGGATGTGATTGCAACCACCAAGGGCCGCGGATTTCAGGGCGTAGTCCGCCGTCACGGCATGATCGGCGGTCGGGCATCGCATGGTTCGGGCAATCACCGCAAGCCGGGCTCCATCGGCATGCGCGAGCATCCCGGCCGCATTTTCAAGAACAAGCGCATGCCCGGGCACATGGGCAGTACGCAGGTTACCACGCAGAATCTCGAGCTGGTGCAGGTTCGCAAGGACGACAATCTCCTTCTGGTGCGCGGATCAGTTCCCGGCCCGAAGGGCGGCATCATTCTAGTGAGAAAATCCATTAAGAAGGCAAGCAGGGCATCATGAGTAAGATCCCATTACGCAATATAAAAGGTGAAGAGCTGGGTGCCTATACGCTGGCGGACAGCCTGATGGTTCTCGACAAAGGACTTCAGGCCATGCACGACTCCGTGGTGGCTCACATGGCTGCTCGTCGCGCCGGAACAGCTTCAACGCTGACCAAAGCGGAGGTGTCCGGAAGCAACAAGAAGCCATGGCGTCAGAAAGGCCTTGGCCGTGCGCGCGCCGGTTATCGTCAGAGTCCGGTGTGGCGGGGCGGAGGTGTGGCCTTCGGTCCCAAGCCCCGATCCTACCGCAAGAAGATGACCAAGAAGGCTGCTCGTCTCGGCTTCTGCCGGGCGTTCAGCGAGAAGGTCGCTGCCAATGAGGTGATTGTTCTGGATGAACTGAATCTCGCGGCTCCGAAGACCAGGGAATTCGCCGCCATTCTCAAGAAGCTTGGCGCCGACAGGGGTGCGCTGGTGCTGGTTGACCGCATCGAGGAAAACATCCGCCGCGCATCCGGGAATCTCCCGCGCGTTGAGGTGTGCGAGGCGCGCAATGTGAACACCTACCAGATCCTCCGTTATCCGGTTGTGGTGGTCACGAAAAGCGGTATGGCTGACATGGAGAAAAGGCTGACATCAGATGCCGGGAGTGACGCATGAAGGATTCCTATTCGATAGTCAAGAAGCTGATGCTCACCGAAAAGGGTACACGCTTGTCTGAAAGCGAAAACAAGTACCTGTTCCGGGTGGACCGCAGCGCAAACAAAGTGGACATCAAGCGCGCCGTGGAGGAACTCTTCAAGGTTGGCGTGGTGGCCGTCAACACAATGAACCGCCAGGGAAAGAAGAAACGTGAGCGAACCCCCAACTTCGGACGCACTGCGAACTGGAAGTGTGCGGTCGTAACGCTGAAACCCGGCGATAAAATCGATTTGACGTAAGGAGAGCGGACAAGCCATGGCTTTGAAAAAATACAGACCCACAACTCCCAGCCGGCGCTTCACGGTGCTGTCGGACTTTGCGGAGATCACCAAGAGCAAGCCCGAGCGCAGCCTGATTGAGCCGCAGAAGAAACAGGCCGGTCGCAACCGTGCCGGCCGGATTACGGTGCGCCATCGCGGCGGCGGGCACAAGCGTCACTACCGGATTATTGATTTCAAGCGTGAGAAGCACGGGATTGAGGCGAAGGTGTCGGCCATAGAGTATGATCCGAACCGTTCGGCGAACATTGCCCTGCTGACCTATCGTGACGGTGAAAAGCGCTATATTCTTGCGCCGCTTGGTCTGAAGGTCGGCGACAAGCTGATGTCCGGTCCGGATGCGGAACCGTCTGTGGGGAATTCGCTGCCGCTGGCCAGGATCCCGCTGGGCATGGCTGTCCACAACGTCGAGATGCAGGCGGGCCGCGGCGGGAAGATGGTCCGAAGCGCGGGCGGATCGGCCACGCTGATGGCGCGTGAAGGCGGCATGGCCACACTCAAGCTCCCGTCCGGCGAGATCCGGCTGGTGAAGGATGACTGCAGCGCCACGATCGGCCAGATGGGCAATGTGGAGCATGAGAACATCTCCATGGGCAAGGCGGGCCGCAAGCGCCACATGGGCATTCGCCCGACGGTTCGCGGAGTGGCAATGAACCCGGTGGATCATCCGATGGGCGGCGGCGAAGGCCGCACTTCCGGCGGAGGTCATCCTCGCTCGCCATGGGGGCAGCTGGCCAAGGGCAAGCGCACCCGCGTCCGTTCCAAGGCTTCAAGTAAAATGATTGTGCAGCGGAGGAAGAAGTAAGCTATGGCTCGTTCAATTAAAAAAGGTCCGTTCGTTGACGCCAAACTGATCAAAAAGGTGGAAGCCATGAATCAGGGCGGAATCAAGCGGCCGATCAAAACGTGGTCTCGCCGTTCCATGATTGTCCCCGAGTTTATCGGGCACACCTTTGCGGTTCACGCCGGCAAGGCATTTGTTTCTGTTTTTGTGACGGAAAACATGATCGGGCACAGGCTGGGGGAATTCGCCCCGACGCGGACATTCCGCCGCCACGGTTTGGCGACGGATAAGACCGTCTCCCTGAAGTAAAGGATTCCGGATTCAGAGAAATGCAGATTTGTGCAAGAAAGGCTGGCAATTCGTTTTTGGATGCGTAAATTACGGCTTTGCCCAAGGCCATTCGGCAGTTAGCGAGAGTACATATGGAAGTGATAGCAGTAACTAAATTTGTGCGGTTGTCGCCCAGCAAGGCGAGGGATCTCACGCGCGCCATTCAGGGCCGCCCGGTGGCGGAAGCGCTCAGCGTGACCGAGGTCAGCAGGCGCAAGGCGGCGCGGGAGATTCAGAAAACACTGAAGTCGGCGATTGCCAACGCGGAGAACAACGCCAAGCTGTCAGTGGACAAACTTTATATTAAGGAAGCCGTGATTGAGCAGGGTCCTTCGATGAAACGCTTCTGGCCGCGCGCGCGCGGCATGGTGAGCCCCATCCGGAAGAAGCTCAGTCATGTGCGTATTGTTTTAAGTGATGAAAAAAAGGCGCGGGCTTAGAGCCTGCGGCGAAAGGAGGGCCGCTTTTTGGGCCAGAAAGTAAATCCAATTGGATTAAGAGTGTCTGTCAACAAAGACTGGCGGTCCCGCTGGTTTGCCGACAACAAGCAGTATGGTGATCTTCTTCATGAGGACATCAAAATCCGCGAAACCGTCGCAGAGCGCCTGAAGGATGCCGCGGTTTCCGAAGTGCGCATTGAGCGGTATGCCAATCGCGCGCGCATCACGGTGTATACTGCCCGTCCCGGTATTGTGGCCGGCCGCCGCGGCGAGGATATCGAGCGTCTGCGCGCCGATCTCGCAAAGCTGACGGGCAAGGAAATCTATATAGAAATCCAGGAAGTCAAGGATCCGGACAAGAACGCCCAGCTGGTGGCGCAGAACATTGCCACGCAGATGGAGCGCCGCGTGTCGTTCCGCCGCGCCATGAAAAGGGCCATCCAGATGGCGATGGAAACCGGTGCGCTTGGCATCAAGGTGGAGTGCGGCGGCCGTCTCGGCGGAGCTGAACTCGCCCGCCGGGAGAAATACAAGGAGGGGAAGATTCCCCTGCACACGCTCCGGGCCAATGTCCAGTACGGCTTTGCCGAAGCGCACACTCTTGCCGGGAAAATCGGCGTGAAGGTGTGGATCTGCAATGAGCCGGAAGCAGAAGTAAAGGAGAAGAAGTCTTATGCCCCTTATGCCTAACAGAACGAAGTACCGCAAGGCACAGCGCGGCAGCCGCAGGGGAAATGCCCAGACCGGAAACAGCATTGCTTTTGGCGAATACGGCCTGCAGGCGCTGGGCCGGGGCTGGATCACCAATGTCCAGATTGAGGCCTGCCGTGTGGCCATCAACCGTTCCATGAAGCGCAAGGGAAAAATGTGGATCCGCATATTCCCGGACAAGCCTGTAACTGCAAAGCCCCTGGAAGTCCGCATGGGAAAGGGCAAGGGCGCGGTGGAGGAATGGGTGGCGGTGATCAGGCCCGGCTGCATGCTTTATGAACTGGATGGCGTGACCGAGTCCGTGGCGAGAGAGGCCCTGCGCCTGGCGGCGGCCAAGCTCCCGATTCGCACACGGTTTGTGCAGCGCAACGTACACGCATAGGATTTGACCAGATATGAAGGCAAGTGAAATCAGAGAATTAACAGGCGAAGAACTGGCGCAGCGCATCGATGACGCCCGCAAGGAGCTTTTCAACCTGCGGCTGCAGCAGACCGGCGGACAGCTGGAAAAACCCTCGCGTATCCGCGAGGTGCGGCGGGATATCGCGCGCATGAGCACCGAGGCGCGCCATCGCCAGAAAGTTTCGAGGTAGTCCTTATGACTGAAGCAGCAAGAAATCTTCGGAAAACACGCACGGGCATTGTCACCAGCGACGCCATGGACAAGACCATTGTCGTGGAGGTGGGCCGCCGCATGAGCCATCCGCTCTACGGGAAAGTGGTAAACCGGAAAAAGAAGTATCACGCGCATGATGAGAAAAACGAGGCGCACAAGGGAGACCAGGTCCGGATTGCCGAAACCCGCCCCTTGAGCCGCCTGAAGAGATGGCGCCTGGTGGAAATTATCAAGAAAGCAGCAGCAGAGTGAGGCAGGTGGGTCAATGATTTCAGTGGAAACAAATCTTGATGTTGCGGACAACACCGGTGCGCGCAGCGTCCGGTGCATCCGCGTCCTCGGACAGCGCAAAACGACAGCCGGCGTGGGTGACATTATCCGCGTGGCCGTCAAGGAGGCGCAGCCCAAGGGTATGGTCAAGAAGGGTGAGGTTCATCTGGCGCTGATCGTGCGGACAAAGCATCCGATCCGCCGCCCGGACGGATCGCTCCTGCGCTTTGATCACAATGCCGTGGTGATCATAGATGACCAGAAGAATCCGCGCGGTACACGCATCTTCGGGCCGGTGGCCCGTGAGCTGCGCGAGAAGAATTTTATGAAAGTGATTTCCCTGGCGCCTGAGGTTCTGTAATGAAAAAGAAAAAACAGGTATTTTCCGCGAAACCGCAAATCAAAAAAGGCGACATGGTGGAGGTTCTTGCCGGAGATGACGCCGGGAAGACCGGCAAGGTTCTGCAGGTGATCCCGCAGAAGGGCGCAGCCATTGTCGAGGGCCTGAATATCATCAGGAAATGCGTGCGGAAGACCCAGGATAATCCGCAGGGCGGAATCGTTGAGCGCGAGGCGCCCCTGGCGCTTTCGAAACTGCGTGCGGCAAAGAGCGCAGGCAAAAAGGCCGAGGAAAAGAAGAAGTAGGCCGCCTGTCTGCGGCGGGAATTTGAAACGAAAGGGTTCGAAGAATGACACCCCGGTTGAAGGAAAAGTATAAAAAGGAAGTTGAGCCGGCGCTGCGCAAGCAGCTGGGATGCAAGAATCCCATGCAGGTTCCGCGTTTTCAGAAAATTGTGATCAATGTGGGCACCAAGGCCACACTGGACAAGGATTCTCTTAAGGAAATTGCGGAGAACCTGGCGAAGATAACCGGCCAGAAAGCGGTGGTCACAAAGTCCCGCAAGAGCATTGCCAATTTCAAGCTGCGTGACGGTATGCCGATCGGCGTCAAGGTGACGCTGCGGGGCGACCGCATGTTTGAATTCATGGATCGGCTGGTGAATGTTGCGCTTCCGCGCATCCGTGACTTCCGGGGCATTTCTGCGACCGGTTTCGACAAGAGCGGGAACTACACACTGGGCCTGAAGGAGCACGATCTCTTCCCGGAAATTGATCCTGACCGCGTCAAGGTGGCGCACGGCATGGATATAACGATTGTCAATACGGCCGCCAACCGCACGGAAGCTCTCGCGCTGCTGAAGCTGATGGGTTTCCCTTTTGCGGGTGAATGAGCATGAAGTTTGGAGGATAATCCTTTGGCAAAAAAATCATTAGTGGTGAAATCAAACCGGGCGCCGAAATTTTCGGCGCGGAAATACAACCGCTGCCGCAACTGCGGTCGGCCGCGCGCGTATATCAGGAAATTCCAGTTGTGCAGAATATGCTTCCGGGAACTCGCCTCGCAGGGCAAGCTCCCCGGTGTCACAAAGGCCAGTTGGTAACGGAGCAGTTATGAGTTTATCAGATCCCATTGCAGACATGTTGACCCGAATCCGCAACGCCAGCGCCGCCGGCGCGAAATCGGTTGAAATCCCTCATTCGCGCATGAAGGAGGGCCTGGCCCGGATTCTCAAGCAGGAAGGTTATATTTCGGATTACACGGTCTCGGGCGAGGGCGCCCGGAAGGGCTTGCGCATCCGTTTGAAATATGTGCGTGAAGGAGATCCGGTGATCACCGGGCTCCGGCGCGTCAGCCGGCCCAGCCTGCGGCGCTACGTCGCCGCCACGGAAATTCCGCGTGTTCTGGGCGGCATGGGCATTGCCGTGATCAGCACTTCATCCGGCGTAATGACCGGTCATGAAGCCCGAAAGAAGAATGTGGGCGGCGAGCTTTTGTGTACAATCTGGTAATTATTCAACGAGGACACAGCTATGTCTAGAGTCGGAAAGAATCCCGTGGAATTGCCTGCCGGCGTGACGGCGGAAGTGGGCGGGAATACAGTCAAAATCAAGGGCCCGAAGGGGGAGCTGTCGCTTGATGTGGCTCCCGGAATCAGTGTGGAGGTCAAGGACGGCCGGGTGCTGGTTTCCCGGGCGGCAGATGACAAGCAGAGCCGCGCGCTTCACGGCACAGTCCGCAGCCTGGTGGCCAACATGGTCAAGGGCGTGACGCAGGGCTACCGCAAGGAACTGGAGATCTACGGCGTGGGATACAAGGCCCGCATGGAGGGGCGCAAACTTGTGCTCAACCTCGGATATTCGCATCCCATCGAATATATGATTCCTGAAGGCGTGAAGATAACTGTCCCGAAGCCGGAAGATGTGGGCATTGAAGGTGTGGACAAGCATCTGGTGGGGCAGGTGGCCGACCGGATTCGCAGCTTTGCCCCGGCGGAGCCGTACAAGGGCAAGGGTGTTCGTTACAAGGGTGAAAAGATCCGGCGGAAGGCCGGAAAGACGGTGGCTTAAAGATGAAAGTCAAAACAAAAAAAGAGTACATTGGAAGGAGACACGCTCGTCTTCGCAAGAAGATCCGCGGGACGGCTGAACGCCCCCGCATGTGCGTGAAAGTTACCAGCAGGCATATCTATGTGCAGATGATTGACGACGATGCCGGCTGCACACTGGCGGCGGCCTCTTCCATGGTCAAGGATTTGAAGTCCCTCGCGGCAAAGAAGACGGAACTGGCGAAGCAGGTGGGCAAGGCGGCCGCGGAAGCGGCCAGAGCTGCAGGCATCACGCAGGTTGTTTTTGACCGCGGAGGGTTTACCTATGGCGGCCGGATCAAAGCACTGGCCGATGCGGCCCGCGAAGCGGGACTGCAGTTTTAAGGCTTAAGGAGCAGGCATTGTGAATGATATAATTTCAGAGAAGACAGAAGGGCACGAAGTCGAAGAGCGCGTGGTGCATATCAACCGCTGCTCCAAGGTGGTCAAGGGCGGCCGTCGCTTCAGTTTCAGCGCGCTGGTGGTGGCAGGCGATCATGGGGGCCGGGTGGGTTATGCCCTGGGCAAGGCCAACGAGGTTTCCGACGCCATTCGCAAGGGCGGCGAACTGGCTCGACGCAACATGTTCCGAGTGAAGATGCTGAATGAGCGCACTATTCCTCATGAAGTGACTGGATCTTATGCGGGCGGCGTGGTCATGCTGAAGCCTGCATCCGCCGGTACGGGCGTGATTGCCGGCGGTGCCGTGCGCGCCGTGCTCGATCTGGCCGGAATCCGGGATGTGCTGGCCAAATCCATGGGAAGCAACAATCAGCTCAATGTCACCAAGGCCACCGTGGACGCCCTGCGCCAGCTGCGCACAAGGGAAGAAGTGCAGAGCATCCGGCGTGGATAGATTTAAAGAGCAGGACACGATTATGAAATTACATACACTCAAACCCTCAAGGGGCGCAAAGCGCTCGAAGACTCGACTGGGCCGCGGCCGCGCTTCTGGAAAAGGAAAAACCTCCGGCCATGGGCACAAGGGCCAGATGGCCCGCTCCGGCGCGAATCACCGTGTGGCATTCGAAGGCGGTCAGATGCCGCTCTACCGGCGCCTGCCCAAACGCGGATTTAACCATGAAAAAGCCGTTGTTCTCGTGCCGGTGAATGTTTCCTCGCTCAACCGGTTTGATGCGGGCACGGAAGTCACCTTTGAGCTGCTGCAGCAGTCCGGGCTGGCCCGCGGCGGCAAGGCCGACGGCGTCAAGATTCTTGGAAACGGCACGCTTGAGAAAAAACTTGTTGTGAAAGCACAGGCCTTCAGCGCGTCCGCCGTCGAAAAAATCAAGGCCGCCGGCGGGGAGTGCACTCTGGTGTCATAAACTTTGTCTAGGGGAACCCGATGCTATCAGCCTTTTCAAACAGTCTTAAAATTCCGGAACTCCGGGCGAGGATATTCTTCACCCTGGGCCTGATTTTTATCTGCCGTCTGCTGGCGCGTGTTCCGACCCCGGGTGTGGATGCCGTTGCGCTGAGAGATCTGATTGCCGCGCTGCAGACACAGGCCGGCGGAAGCATGCTGGTGCTGTTCAACCTGTTCAGCGGCGGTGCGCTTCAGTATGCGGCGGTTGGCGCGCTCGGCATCATGCCGTACATCAGCGCCTCCATTATTCTCCAGCTGATGACCGCTGTGGTTCCGGCGCTTGAGCGTCTGGCCCGCGAGGGCGAGGCCGGCCGGCAGACGCTGTCGCAGTATACGAGGTATTTGACGGTGGCTCTCTGCATTATTCAGGGCTATGCCATGTCGGCCACGCTCTGGCGTCCCGAGGCGCTGGGCCTTCCTGCGGGCACGCAGATTGTGACCATGGGGAGGATGGGTTTCACCCTGCTGACCATTCTGACAATGACCACCGGAACCATGATGCTGATGTGGCTGGGCGAACAGATGACCGAACGGGGCATCGGGAACGGCATCTCGCTGATCATTACGATCAACATCATCAGTGATCTGCCGTCGGCGGTTCAGGCCATTGTGAGAATGTTCGTCCGCGTGGACGGTGTGGCCCAGTTCACGATCTTCCATCTGGTTGGACTGCTGGCGATGATCTTTCTGGTGATTGCAGGCACCATTGCCGTTACGCAGGCGCAGCGGAAAATTCCGGTTCAGTATGCCAAGCGCGTTGTGGGTCGCAAGGTGTACGGAGGGCAGAGCACCTATATGCCTCTGCGCGTGAACTACTCCGGTGTCATGCCCATTATTTTTGCGCAGGCCATTCTGATGTTCCCGTCTAAGCTGCTGGGCATGCTTCCCGGAGAATTTTTCCGGCGATTGGCGGCGGCCGTGTACTACGGAACTCCGGCCTACAATGTTATCTATGCCCTGATGATCCTGTTCTTCTCCTATTTCTGGGTCGCCACTCAGTTCAATCCGGTGCAGATTGCGGATGATCTGAAGAAATACGGCGGCTATGTTCCGGGAATCCGTCCGGGCAAACCTACTGCGGAATTTCTGGACCGCACCATGACCCGCATTACACTGGCCGGAGCCGTGTTCCTGACGATCATTGCTGTTCTGCCCACCATCATGGCGCAGCAGTTCAATATCCCCTGGATTGTGGCCTCGTTCTTCGGTGGAACGAGTCTGCTGATCATGGTGGGTGTGATGCTGGACACAATGCGCCAGGTGGAATCTCACCTTCTGATGAGGCACTATGACGGCTTCCTTAAGAAGGGCAAACTCCGTTCGAGACGCTAAAGGAGGCCGAGATGGACGCCATTATTCTTCTGGGAGCGCCGGGTGCCGGCAAGGGAACCATTGCGGATCTGGTGAAGGAGAAGAGCGGATATCTTCATGTCTCCACCGGGGACATGCTCCGCGCCGCAGTCAAGGCGCAGACAGCTGTTGGCCTCAAGGCCAAATCCTTCATGGAAGCCGGTGAACTTGTCCCCGATGAAGTCATCATCGGCATTGTCAGGGAACGCATGGCTCAGGGCGGACAGGATGAGAAGTACATGTTCGACGGATTTCCCCGCACCCTGGAGCAGGCGCGCCTGCTGGATGCCGTGATGGAGGAGGCAGGGAGCCGGGTCAGCCGGGTTTTCCTTCTGGAGGCATCAAAAGAACTGCTCGTATCCCGTATTTCCGGTCGTCGAATCTGCCGCAACTGCGGAGCGGTGTATCACGTGCAGAACATTCCGCCCAAAGTGGAGGGCGTATGTGATTCCTGCGGCGGCGAGCTTTATCAGCGCAAGGATGACAGCGAGGAAACGGTGCTCAACCGTCTGGACGTTTACAAGAAACAGACCGCGGCGCTCATTGACTACTACGATGCCAAGAGCATCCTCCTGCGATTGGATGCTTCCCAGCCCAAGGAAGTGACCCAGGCCAGAATTCTCGAAGTTTTGTCGCGTTCCTGATTTGTGTTTCATGATCAGGATTAAGACGGAGACTGAACTGGAGAAGATGCGCGTCAGCAACCGCATGACGGCAGAAGTGCTGGCGGCGGTGGCTGGGCGGGTGGCCCCGGGCATTACCACGGGTGAACTGGACCGCTTTGCGGGGGAGATGATCCGGGACATGGGCGGCACCCCCGCGTTTCTTGGGTATGGAGGTTATCCCGCCAGCATTTGTGTCTCCATCAATGAACAGGTGGTTCACGGCATTCCTGGCCGCCGCGTCATCAGTTCAGGAGATGTGGTCAGCATTGATGTGGGCGTGAAATACGACGGGTTCATTGGAGACTGTGCAACGACCGTGCTGGTGGATGTGGATGACCGGGAGATCATCCGCCTGGCGGCTGTAACGCGGGCGGCGCTGGCGGCCGGCATAGACAAGGCGGTTGTTGGCGGCCGGCTTTCGGATATTTCTCATGCCGTTGAAAAGACCGTCACGGCGGCGGGCTTCTCCGTCGTGAGGGATTTTGTCGGCCACGGAATCGGCCGGGACATGCACGAGGAGCCGCAGGTGCCGAATTTCGGCAGGCCGGGACGAGGACCGAAGCTGGCGCATGGGATGACGATAGCCATCGAACCCATGGTGAATCAGGGCGGGTGCGAAGTTGAAGTGATGCCGGACGGATGGACGGTGCTCACCCGTGACCGGAGGCCTTCGGTCCATTTCGAGCACACCATCGCGGTGCTGAAAACCGGGCCGGAAATATTGACGTGCGTAAAAAAGAAAATATAGTACTGGACGCGCGGCTGCACAATGTGATAGGAAATGCCGCCTTTAAAGCCACTTTGGCCAATGGACATGAATTTGTCGCCTTTGCGCGCGACGGAGAACTCCTCCGGAAGCTGCGCGCCGGGGATTCAGTGAAAGTTGAATTGTCGCCCTGCGATATGTCAAAGGGCTGTATAGTGAACAGGACAGAAAATGAAAGTTCGAAGCTCAGTTAAACGGATTTGCGAGCAGTGCAAGATTGTGCGCCGGAAAGGCGTGGTGCGCGTTGTTTGCACGAATCTTCGTCACAAACAGCGCCAAGGTTAAAGGAGAGAAGCTATGCCGCGTCTACTTGGTATAGACATACCCGGAAAAAAGAGAGTTGATGTTTCCCTGCGTTACATTTACGGCATCGGGCCCAAGCGTGCCCTGGAAGTGGCCGCCAAGGCCGGGATTGATCCCGCAAAGAAAGCGGATGACCTGACCAGCGATGAGATTTCAAAAATTGCCGGCATTCTGCAGAGCGAATACCGGATCGAGGGTGATTTGCGCCGCGAGGTGTCCCAGAACATCCGGCGGCTCATGAGTGTGGGCGCCTACCGGGGCATTCGTCATCGCAGAAGTCTGCCGGTGCGCGGTCAGCGCACCAGCACCAATGCCCGCACGCGGAAGGGCCCGAAAAAGACCGTGGGCGCCGTGCGCGGAAAGGAAGCGCGTTCGGCAGTCAAGGCCGGTTGATGTTGTTCAGATAAAGAGGTTGTAATTCATGGCAGAAGAGATTCAGAAGGAACAGGCGGAAACAGCGGAACAGGCAGCTGCTGAAGGCAGCGTGCAGGCGGAAGGCGCCGAGGGCGAGCAGCCCAAGGTGGTGCGCCGTAAAGTCAAGGGGATGAAGAATGTCCCGCTGGGCATTGCCCATATCCGCGCCACGTTCAACAATACCATTGTGAGCATCAGCGACATGCAGGGCCGTGTCATCAGCTGGAGCTCCTCCGGCCGCTGCGGCTTCAAGGGTTCGCGCAAGAGCACCGCTTTTGCCGCGACCACGGTTGCACAGGAAGCCGCCCGTGTGGCGGTGGGCTTCGGAATGCATGAGGTGGAGGTGCGTGTTCAGGGGCCGGGTGCCGGCCGCGAATCGGCCATCCGCGCTCTTCAGGCCGCCGGCCTGACTGTGACCTCGATCAAGGATGTAACCCCCATACCCCATAACGGATGCCGTCCGCCCAAGCGGCGCCGCGTATAAAGAATTTAGAATCAGGAGACAGAAAGCCATGGGAAGATATACAGGACCAGCGTGCAAGCAGTGCCGCCGTGAACAGATGAAGCTGTTTCTCAAGGGAGAGCGCTGTTTCATGGCCAAATGCCCCATTGAGACCGGCCGTCCGCAGCCCGGAGGCGCCGGCCGCCGTCGCAAGAAGACTTCCGATTACGGGAATCAGCTTCGCGAAAAGCAGCGGCTGCGCCGCATGTTCGGCCTGCGCGAGGGCCAGTTCCACAACTTCTTTGAACGGGCTGCCAAAAAGCGCGGCATCACCGGCGAAACACTGCTTCAGATGCTCGAACTCCGCGTGGACAATCTGGTGTACCGTCTCGGGTTTGCCCCTTCGCGCCGTGCGGCCCGTCAGTTTGTGCGGCACGGACATGTCCGCGTCAACGGGGAGCGGGCCAATATCCCGTCCATGATCCTTAAGCCGGGCGATTCCATCACGGTCAAGGACGCCAAGGACAGCCGGGAATACGCCTCCAAGCATATGGACCAGGCCGAGGCTCGCGGAATCGTTCCGTGGATGTCTCTCGACAAGAACAATTTCAAGGGCGAAGTTCTGCATGTGCCGACACGTGATGAAATGGCGCCTTTGGTGGATGAGCAGCTCGTGGTCGAGCTCTACTCCAAATAAACAAGCAGTATAACACCATACGAGCCGGGTAACGTCCGGTTCTGGGAGGATAAAGTCATGCCTATTAGACTGGGTCGCTTTGAAATGCCAAAGCGCATTGAGCCGGATGATTCAACGGCTACCGATACCTACAAGAAATTCGTCGCCGAGCCTTTCGAGGCCGGCTATGGGAGAACCATCGGCAATTCACTCCGCCGTGTGCTGCTCTCCTCGCTGGAGGGGGCGGCCATATCGTCTGTCAAGATTGATGGAGCCATGCATGAGTTCTGCACTCTGAAAGGCGTTGTGGAGGATGTAACGGACATCATACTGAACCTCAAGCAGGTTCTGCTGCGCATGTATTCGCGCGAAATCCGCAAGGTCCGGATTGATGTCAAGGGCCCGGGCGAGGTCACAGCGGGCGATATCAAGACCGACGGCCATGTCGAAATCCTGAATCCTGACATGCATATCTGCACACTCGACCGCGATGGTCACTTCAAGGCTGAGTTTGAAATCCGCATCGGCCGCGGATACTGCCCGGCCGAGTGGAACAAGAAAGAGGACCAGGAGATCGGTGTGATTCCGATTGATTCCCTGTTCTCGCCTGTCCGCCGCGTGAAGTACTATGTGGAGAACACCCGCGTGGGCCAGCGTACCGATTACGACAAGCTGATTCTTGAGATATGGACGGACAGCCGCATTACTCCGGATGACGCCCTGACACAGTCGGCGGCCATTCTGCTGCACCATCTTGATGTCTTTGTCAGCTACGACAAGGATCTGATTGAGTTTGAGGAAAGCGAAAAGCAGATTGATGCCGAGAAGGAAGATCTGCGCAAGAAGCTGAACATCAGCGTCAATGAGATCGAGCTGAGCGTGCGCGCGGCCAACTGCCTGAACAATGCAAACATTACAACCGTTGGCGAACTGGCGCAGAAGACTGAAGCCGAAATGCTGAAGTACCGCAACTTCGGCAAGAAGTCGCTGAATGAAATTAAAAACAAACTCACGGAGCTGGGCCTTTCACTGGGCATGACCTTTGATCCGGAACTGCTCAAACCGGTGGCTCCTTCCGCCGAGGACAACTAACACGAGGCAGGATTAACCATGCGACACCAGAAGAGAACAATCAAGCTGGGGAGAACATCTTCACACCGCGATGCGCTGCTGGCCAGTTTGGTCTGCGCGCTGATCCGCCGGAAGCGCATCAGGACCACGCTTCAGAAGGCCAAGGCGGCAAGAATCACGGCAGAGAAGATGGTCACTCTCGGAAAAAAGGGCACACTGGCTGCGCGCCGGCAGGCCATATCAAAACTGCGTGATACGGAATGCGCCGCTTTGCTCTTTGCAGAAATTGCGCCGTCATTCAAGGATCGCCAGGGGGGCTATACGCGGATCATCAAGCTGGGACAGCGTCCCGGCGACAATTCGCAGGTGGCTATCCTTGAGTGGGTGATGGAACATTCGGTCCAGGCCACGAAGAAGAAAAAGAGTGCGGCGAAAAAAGAAGCAGAAGCGGCAGAGAAGGCTCCTGAGAAGAAGGCTCCGGCAAAGAAAAAAGCGGCCAGCAAGGCCAAAAAGGAAGAGACTTCTGAAAAGGCCCCGGCCAGGAAGAAAACTTCCCGGAAGAAAAAAGAAGAATAGTTTCCGGAAGCGGTTTCAAACAGCCCGGCGCAGTTTCTGCGGCCGGGCTGCTTCTTTACTGCTGCGGGGGAACTGAAGGCGATTGTGCTTCGGATGCGGCACTGGCCGCGGCGGCCGCCATGGCCTTGCTGCTCTGGGACCGGAACTGTTCCGCCAGCACGGCGGGTTCCGGCAGTTCCGGCCGCTTGCTGTCATATTTGAACGTGCTGCACCGCCAGCGTTTCCCGTTGGGATGAACCATGAACACAGCAGGCGTTTTGTTGACCCTGAACATCTCGGCCATGGCTTCGGTTTCCCGGTTGCTGGGCAGTGTCGCCCGCACCTTGATAACCTCCTTGAAAAATTTCTGCACGGGTGAGGTCTGGAATCCTCTGGTTTCCAGCCAGTTGCAAAGACCTTTTTCATCGGACACATCGGGCCGGACGAAGAACACAAAAATATCGGCTCCAGTCTGTTTCTGGATTTCCAGCGCTTCCTGATATCCTTCCGCGTTTTTCAGCCATTTGCTCGGCAGATTCACGGGGGCTCCATCCGATGAGGAGGGGCCGACCGGCTGCGTGGCGACCCCCGCGGGCTCCGGCAGGCCGGCCTTGTTGGTTCCCAGTTTCTCGCGGATATTAATGCGCGCGGATGCCGGGGGACGAGCCTGAACGGCAGCGGCCAGAGCCATGACGGAAAAAACAACTGTTATCGTTCGCATATTCTTCTCCTGATTTTCCATAATTCTGCCATTGATCCGGGCGGATGTGAAGGAATATGAACTGCTCAGCCGGATTTATTCCGCATTGGATTCCTGCCTGAAATGCTATACTCCGCGCATGGGAAAAAATGTGGGACAAGGCATTTGCACTCTGATGATTTTTGTGGACGGTCTGGGGCTGGGGCATTCTGATCCTGAAGTCAACCCTGTGTTTTCGGGTGCCTGCCCGGTATTATGCGAACTGCTCAGGGAGGCCGCTGCCATAGATGCCGTGATGGGGGTCGAAGGCCTTCCGCAAAGCGCGACTGGACAAACGTCTCTGCTGACGGGTGTGAATGCCCAGGCACAGATGGGCCGGCACATCGAGGGATTTCCCAACAGGGAGCTGCGCGACATTATACGGCGGGAGAACATTTTCGGGAAAATGATGGAGCGGGGGTACAGCAGCACTTTCGCGAATGCCTATTACCTTCAGGCATACACCTCGGCGGAATTGAGGCGCCGGCGATCCGTGACGACCGTGGCCACCGAAGCCGCCTTTGGAAAATTCAGGAGCCTGGAAGACATGCTGGCCGGCCGGGCCGTTTATCAGGATTTGACACGCGAGCAGCTTCGCCGCCGCGGGTATGAAGGGCCGCTGATTGAACCGGAGGAGGCTGGGTATCATCTGGTGGAGATTGCGAGGGCGCATGATTTCACGCTGTTTGAATATTTCCAGACTGACCTCGCCGCGCATCGGGGCGACCGTCAGGCGCTGCTGTCTGTCCTGGAAAAACTGGACCGTTTTCTCGGGATTCTGCTGCATATGTTTCGAGGCTCCAACGAGCTGTTCCTGCTGACCAGCGATCATGGGAATCTCGAGGATTTCGGCACGCGCCTGCACACCGGCAATCCGGTGCCCTTTGCGGCAAGGGGCAGGGAGGCGTCCCGGCTGAAGGCGAAAATTCATTCCCTGAAGGATGTGGTTCCGGCGCTGCTGGAATTATATCCTCCGGGCCATTCTATTGCTTGAAATACCGGGGCCCGATGGGGCATTCTGGTTTCATGAGTAAAGCAGCAGACACGCGGCCGGACTGGGATACCTACTTCATGGAAATCGCGCATGTGGCCGCCACGCGCAGCAACTGCTCCCGTCGCCATGTGGGGGCCATCGTGGTGCGTGACAAGCGCATTATTACGACTGGATACAACGGCACCCCGCGCGGTGTGCGCAACTGTTTTGACGGCGGCTGCCCCCGCTGTGCGAGCGATTCGCCCTCCGGGAACAGCCTGGGAGACTGCATCTGCGCGCATGCGGAGGAGAATGCGATTGTGCAGGCGGCATATCACGGCATATCCGTGAAGGACGCCGCGATGTATGTGACCATCAGCCCCTGTCTGATGTGCGCAAAGATGATCATCAATGCAGGCATTCGGGAAGTGGTGTATGAGGGTGAATACCGATTCACGGAATCCACGCGGTCTCTTCTTCAGGAGGGCGGGGTGATCTGCCGTCAGTTCACCCGTGCCGCGGGGTTTAACTCCAGTACTGGTTTGTGATCGGCATCCGCCTTTCGCGGCCGAAAGCGCATGGCGTGATCTTGATGCCCGGCGCCCCCTGCCGCCGCTTGTATTCGTTCCGGTCCACAGTGCGCACCGTCTTGCGCACAATATCCCCGTCGAAACCCCTGGCCATGATTTCCTCCAGGCCGCAGTGCTGCTCGATATAGAGCTCGAGAATCGGATCAAGTATTTCGTAGGGGGGCAGGGTGTCGCTGTCCTTCTGGTCCGGCCTGAGTTCGGCGCTCGGCGGGCGCTCGATGGTGGACGGGGGGATGACCGGAACGGTGTCTTGTGAGTTCCGCCAGCGTGCGAGCTCAAATACCAGTGTTTTGGGCACATCCTTGATCACGGCAAAGCCGCCCACCATGTCTCCGTAAAGCGTGCAGTATCCCATGGCCAGTTCGCTTTTATTGCCGGTGGTCAGCACCAGCCAGCCGAATTTGTTGGAGAGCGCCATGATAATGTTGGCGCGGATGCGGGCCTGAAGATTTTCCTCGGTGATATCAGGCGCCTTCCCTGGCCACTGCCCGGTGAGTTCATTCAGGTAGGCCTTGAAAAGAGATTCGATTGCCACGGTCCGGAAATCAATTTTCAGATTGCGGGCCAGCTGCACGGCGTCGGCCCGGGTGGCTTCAGAGGAAAACCGCGACGGCATGGTGATGCCGTGCACCCGCTCCGCGCCCAGTGCATCCGCGGCGATGGCGGCCACAAGGGCGGAATCAATGCCTCCGCTGAGCGCAACAACACAATTCTGAAAAGCGTTCTTGTTCACATAATCCCGAAGCCCGGTCTTCAGGGCGGCATAAACCTCCTCCGCAGGGCCCAGCGCGGGCGCGACCGCGGAATCAGCGGGAGAGGATGTGATCTCCGCCGCCCCAGTCACCGGGATATCTATGATGTCAGCATCCGCCTGCTTGGAATGCGCGCCTTTGCGCGGCGCCGGAAGATTGAAATAGAGAGTTTCCTCCGCGAACTGACGTCCGCGCATGCATGTGGGCCCCTTCGGGCTGACGACCATGCTGGCCCCGTCAAAGACCAGTTCATCCTGTCCTCCAACCAGATTGCAGTAGAGCAGGAGGGTGTCCAGCTTGACCGCGGTCTTCTGAAGGGCCGCCTCGCGCCGGCTGAGTTTGCCCCGCTCGTACGGGGAGGCGGAGATGTTGACCAGACCGTCAAGCTGAAACGGCGCAAGAAGCCGGCAGGCCGGTTCGTCCGGAAGCCAGCTGTCTTCACATATATGAACTCCGATTCGCGCCCCGCCGAAGTTCAGGATCAGGGGGCGTTCACCCGGAACAAAAATTCTTTTTTCATCAAATACACCATAATTGGGAAGGGCGATTTTTTTATAAACGCCCCGAACTTCTCCGCCGGCGCAGACCACCGCGCCGTTGAAGACTTTCTGTTGCTCTGTCCATGGCGCGCCGAATATGGTGACGGAGCCTGCGGGGAGCCGGGCCTGCAGGTCGTGCAGCGCCGCAGTGCAGTCGCGGATAAAATGCGGTTTCAGGACAAGGTCTTCCGGGGGGTATCCGCAGAGGGCGAGTTCCGGGAAAAGGATCAGGCGTGCGCCCCGGGCGGCGGCTTCACCCGCCGCGGCCGCCATCTTGTCCGCATTGGCTCTGATGGCGCCGACCGCTACATTGATCTGGCAGAGCGCGACAGTGATCTTTTTCATTCCCGACATGATACAACGAACGCCGCCGGCGCACAACTGCCTTGCTGAGATTCAGGCGATTGACTTGGAGCCCCTTCGCGCCTATTGTATGCTGCTGAGGATAACGGGAAATGAGTGATATAACGGATGACAATCTGGAGCCTGTCCCCGCCGACAGGATGTCGAGCACCGATGACCAGCGCATCGAGAACATTCTTCCCCTGCCTCCGCCGGCGCACCTGATCCGATTTTTCCCGATCAAGGACACTCCTGCTGAAAAATTAATCGGGACCACCCGGCGCAGAATCAGGTCTATTCTGCGCGGCCAGGACGACCGGCTGCTGGTGGTGATCGGGCCGTGCTCCATACATGATCCGGCCTCGGCTCTTGAATACGCGGAACGGCTGAAAACCGAGCGAGAGAAGCGCCGCGGTGAGCTGGAAATCCTGATGAGGGTATATTTTGAGAAGCCTCGCACAAGCATCGGCTGGAAGGGGCTCATCAATGATCCGTATATCGACGGGAGCTTCAAGATCAACGAAGGGCTGCGGATTGCGCGTGATCTGCTGGTCCGGATCAATCAGCTGGGGATCCCGGCCGCCTGCGAATTTCTGGATGTGATTTCCCCGCAGTACATCGGCGACCTCGTTTCCTGGGGCGCGATTGGCGCCCGCACCACGGAGTCGCAGGTTCATCGTGAACTGGCCTCCGGCCTTTCCGCCGTGGTGGGATTCAAGAACGGCACAGATGGAAATATTAAAATCGCCGTGGATGCCATCCTTGCCGCCCGCGAACGGCATCACTTCCTGTCCGTGCATAAATCCGGTCAGGTGGCCATCGTGGACACCTGCGGGAACAGCGACTGCCATGTAATACTGCGCGGGGGCAGGGTCCCCAACTTTGATCCCAAAAGCGTTGAAGCGGCGTGCTCCGAACTGAGAGCGGCCCGGCTCCCGGAGCGCATCATGATTGATCTTTCCCATGGCAACAGCGCAAAGGATCATCGCGAGCAGCTCAAGGTGGGAGCCAATGTGGCTGCGCAGATGGCCGGCGGCGAGATGCGCATCATGGGGGTGATTGCCGAATCAAACCTGATCGAGGGCCGGCAGGCCATATCCGCGAAGAAGCGCCTGGTGTACGGACAGAGCATCACGGATCCGTGTCTTGGCTGGGAGGATTCCGTTCAGCTTCTCGGGCAGCTTGCAGATGCTGTGCGCGCCCGGCGCAAGGCCCGCAAATAGACACCGGCCGCACTCGCGCCGCGGGCGCGGGGGCTTACAGGCTGTTCCCAAAATCCTTTTTGAACTTTGCCATCAGCTTCTGCGGCCAGTCGCTGGTGGGGGTCAGGCGGCCCGTGAAAAAGCGGAGGACGGCCGGTTCGTATTCAAACTGAAGGCCGCCAATGAGTTTCCGGTTCTTGTGGAGCCACTGAAGCCGGTCCGCGACATACTTGACCTGCGAGAGGGTGAACACGCGCCGGGGCATGGCCAGCCGCAGCAGCTCCATGTCGGCCAGAATATCCTTCCCGCTGACATCACGGACACTCGAAATGGTGCCGCGCTCCATGCCGCGCACACCGGATATGATATAAAAAGCCGCCGTCAGGGCCCCGGCCGGATATTCGGTCTGGGGCACGTGCGGGAGAAAACCTTTGGCATCAATATGACAGCCCAGCCCTCCGGCCGGAGTCACCACCGGAACGCCGGCGGCATCGAGATGCTCGACCAGATATTTGATGAACTGCGGGGACTGGCTGATGCAGGTTTCGTCCTGGGTTTCGCGCAGGCCCACGGCCATGGCCTCAATTTCGCGCACGGACATTCCTCCATACGTCAGGAAGCCCTCGAAAAGGATAACAAGATCCTTGAGCTTGTCGTAGAGATGGACATCATTCGTGCAAATGCCGCCTCCGCGCGTTGAACTGACCTTTCGGCTCGAAAAGTAGACCAGATCGGAAAGATCGCACATGGTTCGCAGGATTTCGGCGATTGATTTCTTTTTGAAGGCGGCTTCGCGCTGCTTGATGAAATAGGCGTTTTCCCCGATGAGGCTGGCGTCGAGCACCAGCATAATCTTGTGCTGATCGCACACCTTGCGAACCTGCCGCATGTTCTCGATCGAAAAGGGCTGCCCTCCGATCAGATTCGTTGAAGCCTCCATCCGGACGAATGGAATCCGGTCAACGCCGTGCTTTTTAATAAGCTTCTTGAGCTTTTCGATGTCAATATTGCCCTTGAAGGGGTGGCTGCTTTTGATTTTAAGCGCCTCGCTTGTGAAAATTTCCTCGATCACCCCGCCCGGGAGTTCGATGTGCGCCTTGGTGGTGGTGAAGTGGTAGTTCATCGGGATGACATCACCCTGCCGGATGAAGGCATGGAATATGATGTGCTCCGCGGCGCGGCCCTGATGCGCCGGCAGGAAATATTTCTTCCCGAAGACCTCTTTCACGGCCTTCTGCAGCCGTTCAAAGCTCTGGGACCCGGCATAGGCGTCGTCCGCCACGAGCATGGAGGCCACCTGCTGGTCACTCATGGCGTTGGTTCCGCTGTCGGTGAGCATGTCTAGAAACACATCCTGCGTGCTCAGCAGGAAGGAATTAAAGCCGGCGTCCTGTATGGCCCTGAGGCGCTCATTCACCGGCTTGAGGTTCAGTTTCTGAACAATGCGCACCTTGTGCAGTTCCACGGGGATCTGTTCCCCGACGATGAATTTGATTACCGGGGAGTCGTGGGCTGCTGGACTGGTATTTTTCTTCATACAGTGGTTATCCTCTCTGTTTCGGATGGGGGATAGTGCCGACAGAACGGGATCAAATCAAGCGTTGATTTTGCCGACCGCGGGGGAGGCGGCCGGCTGGCCGTGAAAAATTTCTGTGTCGATGTGCAGACGGCTCACCGTGTGCAGATGCAGGGAAAGGTGGTTTTTCAGATCTTCAATGATTTGCGCGTGGGCGGTCTCGGGTGTTTTTGTGGCCATGACGATGTCGGCCGTGAGAACGGGCCCGCCCTCTTCATCTGTCAGCCGAAGGTCATGGAACGATGCGATCTCGCCGTGCGCCGAGATGTAGCGGCTGAGGACGGATTCGGCCTCGGGATAGAGGCGGTGAGAGCGGTCCACGGGATCCACATGGACAATCGCCTTGGCATGACAGTTGTCCTCGATCTTCTGTTCAACCTGGGCGGCGATCCGGTGCGCCTCCAGCGCGGTCCCGCACGCATCCACCTCAATATCAAGCGATATGAGCCGGTAGTCGCCGTACTTGTGCACGATGATGTCATGGGCATCGCGCACGCCGTCCACCTGAAAAGCAAGCTTTTCGAGCTGGCTGATCTCCTCGGCGGAGGGGGCCTCTCCCAGCAGCAGGCTGACCCGCTCGCGGATGAGCGAAAGGCCGCCATGCATGATGAGGCCCGCAATGATCAGGCCCATCCAGCCGTCCACGGCGGCCCAGCCGAAACGTGAACTGAAGAGAGCCACACAGACCAGCCCGGCCATGAGGGAATCGAAGCGGAAATGCCAGTAGCCGGCTTCGATCAGCGACGATCCGCTGGCCCTGGAGAGACTGCGGGAAAAGTGGGCCATCCACTCCTTCAGGGGGATGCTGGCGGCCACAATGGCGATAAGCCACCACGGGGCATCATAGGGGTGGGGCCGGAAAATCCGGACCACCGCTTCCTTGCCAAGCGAAAGGCCCACGCCGACGAGAAGAATGGAAACAATCAGCGAGGCAATCCACTCCATTCGCCCGTGCCCGAAGGGGTGCTCCCGGTCCCGCGGCTTGCCGGCCCAGTGCGCGCCGACTATGATCATGGTGGAGGCCGCGACATCGGAAAGGCTGTCAAACGAGTCTGCAATGAGCGCGATGCTCCCGAATACAAAGCCGAAGGTGATTTTAACCAGAAAAATGAAAAGATTGGCGATGATTCCCACGGCGCCCTGCAGCATGCCGAGGCGGCTCCGGGAGTCACCCGTCCGGAGGTCGGCGCCGGATTTCAGAACCCGCCGGGCCAGCCAGCCGGTAAAGCCCCGTATCTGCTCCTGATGTTCATTATTCATCATGGCGGGAAGTCTATCCGTATTCTGCCCCTGTGCAATCCTGTTTTCCGGGTTGCTTGTTGAACATGAATATACTATCAACTGTCAATCAGCACAGATAAAGGGCAAGAGGATTTCATGGCGTCCAGAAAAGAAGAGCAGTTTGAAGGTTCGTTTTTCGCAAAACCGGCGGTGGGTTCACTTTTCACGGTCTTGTCGGCGCTGGCCTTTCTGGTGCTGTGCATGGTGCTGCCGCTGGTGGGGCAGGCCGGGGTCGCGACGGAGTATGCCCGTCAGAATTTCTACACCTTCATGGCCGTGCTGGCCGTCTGTTTCGTGCTGGCCGTGCTGGCGGTGGTCTCCAAACTGGAGCGCCGCAGGCTGGACGAAAGTCCTCTCCCGTATTCTTCGCTCGGCCTGTGCGCCGTTTGCATCCTCCTGTTCATTGCCCTCGTCAGCGGCATGCTGGGGGTTTGACCCCGTGTGATTTGGATTGCCATCGGAGTGATTCCTGCTACCTTTCTGTTTTCGGTTTGGTTTGAAGAAGGAGTTTAAGCAATGAACAGCATGAAAATCTGGGTTTTGACAGCGCTGATGGCCGTTCCGGCGGTTTTTGCCCCGGCAGTCTCCGCGGCGGAATATGATCTTTTCGCGCAGGC
>Ga0116141_10000717_pt1 | contig 26989 bp, 29 predicted proteins | sample AD_UKC097_MetaG_FD_89744 | JGI IMG/M metagenome (GOLD analysis project Ga0116141, IMG submission 89744) | Active sludge microbial communities of municipal wastewater-treating anaerobic digesters from USA - AD_UKC097_MetaG | ecosystem: Engineered > Bioreactor > Anaerobic > Digestate | place: USA...
AGCGCAGCATATTCAAGCATATGTGAGCATTGGCGAGAGCCCCGCAACGCTGAATGGCGGCCTCAGGCGCAGTTTTTCAACACACTGTTAAAGGAGACGGTCGAGTTGGATTGATACTGGATGTAGCGGGTCTGTTTGAGATTTCAATGAACGCGGTTTAGGCTCGGCGGTTTTTGGGGGGATTTCGGGTGCGAGGGGCGAGAAGTTCGAGGCGAAGAATAAAGGTGGATGCTTGTTAATTATCGCGGGTGTATCCGACATGAAGATAAGCAACGATCCGGAAGCGACGCTGGTGACCTATTCTCTGGGTTCGTGCATTGGGGTTGCGGTATACGATCCGGCAGCGAAGGTGGGGGGGATACTTCACTACATGCTTCCGGATTCGGGACTGCATGAAGCGAAAGCCGGGCAGAATCCGTTCATGTTTGCCGATACGGGGATTCCGAGGCTGTTCAAGACCGCCTACCAGCTGGGAGCCAGGAAGCAGAGGATGCGGGTGGTGGTAGCCGGAGGTGCGCAGATTTTGGATCAGAAAGGTTTTTTTAATATCGGCAAAAGAAATCATGTGGCCTTAAAGAAGATGTTCTGGAAGAACAACGTATTGACGGATTATGAAGATGTCGGAGGGATGGTGAACCGGACGGTGAAGCTGGAGATAAAGACGGGAGACATTTTCATCAAGGTATCGGGCAGCGAGGAGAAGAAGATATGATTTCTGTTCAGGGGTTAATAAAGGAGATCGACAATCTGAAACCGATTCCCCAGATTGCGAGCCGGGTGATGAAGATGTCGGAAGACCCGGAGTGTTCCCTGCGCGATATTGCGGATGTAATTTTGCATGATCCGCTGATCACGGCGAATCTTCTGCGGATCTGCAATGCGGCGTATTTTGGTTTACCCCGGCAGATCGATTCGGTACAGGATGCGATCACCCTGCTTGGATTGCAGAAGATCGTGGATCTGGTTTTGCTGAAATGTTGTACGCAAGCTCTTGGGAGGGAGCAGAGAGGCTACGGGCTTCATGAAGGCGAGCTGTGGCGGGCGGCGGTGGCCAGTGCGATCATAGCCCGGAAGCTGTCGGAGAAGGAGGGTAGCCAGAGCCGGCAGCTGATTTTTACGGCGGCGCTTTTGAAAGATATCGGCAAGGTCATTTTGGATCGGTTTGTGGCCGATTCATTCCGGCAGATCGACGATTACATAAGGAATGAGGGTCTCAGTTTCAATGAAGCCGAGAAGAAGAGCATCGGGATCGATCATGCGGAGCTGGGGGCATTGGTGGCCAAGAAGTGGAAGTTGAGTCCGAAGATGGTGTACATCATAAAGAATCACCACATGTCGGATGAATCGGCGAAGCAGGATTTTGAGACCTCGGTGGTATACCTGTCCGATACGCTTTGCATGATGATGGGGATCGGAGGCGGAGTGGACGGTCTGGCATACCGGTTTTATGATGATGTGCTGAAGCGTCTGAACATTACCGAAATCGATTTTCAGGCGATCATGGCCGATTTTGGGGAAAACATGCAGAAACTGGACGAACTGCTGGAAGTGTGTGAATGAGAAACACGACGAAATAGACGGCATTTTTCCCACCGCTGCTTTTACAACCAGGAACGATTTGGGGCAGAAATGGAAAAAAACATAAAGGTTTTGGTGGTCGATGATTCCGCAATCGTCCGCAAGGTATTTACCGAAGAATTGTCGAAGGAAAGGGGCATTGAAGTCGTGGGTACGGCTCCGGATCCCTATGTCGCAAGGGATAAGATTTTGAAGCTGAAGCCGGATGTTATTACCCTGGATATCGAAATGCCGAGGATGGACGGGATCACTTTCCTTCGAAAACTCATGAAATATTATCCCATTCCGGTTATTATCGTCAGTTCCCTGACCCAGCAAGGGAGTAAACTGGCCCTGGAAGCCCTTGCCATCGGCGCGCTTGAGGTTATTTCAAAGCCGTCCGCGGCATATTCGGTGGGTGATATGAGCCTGCAGTTGGCCGACAAGATCCGGGCCGTGGCCACGGTGAAAGTCGGTATCGGGCAGAAAAAAGAAGAGCCGGCGGGAATAAAAGAAAAACCCTCGCTGCATGCTTTGAGCGAGACAACCAACAAGATTATTGCGATCGGGGCATCGACGGGGGGAACGGAGGCACTCAAGGTCGTTCTGATGGACATGCCTCTCAATTCACCGGGAATCCTCGTTGTTCAGCACATGCCCGCGAAATTTACCACTTCATTTGCTGAAAGGCTGGATACTCTGTGCGAAATGACGGTCAAGGAGGCGGAAGATGGAGATTCGGTGGTCAACGGAAAGGTTCTGATCGCGCCGGGCAACTATCATATGCTGCTTAAAAGAAGCGGAGCAAGATACTACGTGCAGGTTAAAAACGGTCCGCTGGTTCATCATCAGAGACCCTCGGTGGATGTTCTTTTTAAATCCGTGGCGGATTATGCAGGCGTTAATGCGGTTGGTGTTATTCTCACGGGAATGGGTGCGGATGGGGCGGCCGGTTTGTTGAAAATGAGGCAGGCCGGGGCGAGAACGATCGCGCAGGATGAAAAAAGCTGTGTCGTTTTCGGCATGCCCAAAGAAGCGATCAAAATAGGTGCGGTTGAAGATGTTGTCAGCCTGAACGAGGTCGCCCGGTCGGCGATCAGCAGCATTCAAAAAATAAAAGCCTGATGCGGAAAATGCACGGCCGGTTTCAACCGATGGAATAATAGGAGGGGTAAGCGTATCTTGCATGAAGATCACCGGAAGGCAATTTGATCGATTCAGCAAACTGATCTATCACTCGTGTGGAATCAGCCTGCATGACGGCAAGCTGTCCCTGCTTCAAGCTCGACTGGCGAAGCGTTTGCGAAGCACCGGGATCGATTCCGTTGATGAATATTTGAAATTACTTGAAAGCGACGAGCAGGAACTAATCAATTTTCTGGATGTCATCTCTACGAATCATACCTATTTTTTTCGTGAGAACCATCATTTTGAATGTCTGTGCGGGGATCATTTGAATATCTGGTGCGCGGCATCTTCGAGCGGGGAGGAACCCTACTTGGTGGCGATTCATTGCCTGGAGAAGGGATTCAGACCTTCCATCCTTGCTACCGACATATCGACAAAAGTGCTGCAAATCGGGGAAAGAGGAATTTACCCGATCGAAAAAGCGAAAAGTCTGCCCACTCATATACTGAAGCGATATTTTCAAAAGGGACACGGACAATGGGAGGGACATGTCAGTGTGAAGGACGATATCAAACGAATGGTAACGTTCAAACGATTCAACCTGCTGGGGGATATGCCTCACGACAAAACGTTTGATGTTATTTTTTGCAGAAACGTTCTGATATACTTCGACCGGACGACGAGAGAGCAAGTAATCAATAAGCTGTATAACGTTCTGAGATGCAACGGATTCCTGATCATCGGCGGGGCGGAGAGCTTAACCAACATCAAACACCGGTATAAATATATCAGACCGAGCATTTACCAGAAAGGTTCACAGCCTTAATCGACACGCCGTTTCGTAGGCGTAATCCTTAGGCATGGCGGAGCACCGGCATCGATTCCGGTGTTTCCCATCAACCGTAAAAAAATGGAATTTTTATATCTTCCGGAAATAGATACTTCCGGTAGGATGGATCACGCGTCCGGATCGGTAATAAAACGACGAAGAGATGCATAACGATTGATCCTTCTGCAAGGAAAGATTTTATGAAGATAATCGTCAGAACCTCTGATATGAAGGTCGGCAATTGCCTGTCAAAAACCTTTATTACAGATTCAATCGGCTCATCCATCGGAATGGCGATTTTCGAGCCGAAAGTCGGAATCGGTGGAATTCTTCACTTCATGCTTCCGGATTCAAGCCTGAATGGGAATAAAGCCACCGGTAATCCTTTCATATACGCCGATACCGGCATCCCTGCTTTTCTCGAGGCTGCCTACCGGCTGGGCGCCGAGAAACCTCTTCTGAGGATTTTTGTTGCGGGAGGCGCTCATATTCTGGGTTCGGGCGGATTCCCGAATATCGGGGAAAGGAACTACGTGGCCTTAAAAGAAATCATTAAGGAAAATGATTTAAAAATCGATTGCGAGGATGTCGGCGGATGTTTCTATCGATCGCTGAGTTTGGAGATGAAAAACGGCCGAACCCGTGTCAATATTCCAGGCCATGGGGAAAAAGATTTACTGTAAAACAGGCTTGGTATTTCACAAAAAATTCCCGGGGCCGCGGTATGGTGTGATTCTTATTCAAAAACCCGGGTTTCCGCATTCCCATCAGCCCGTCAAAAACCGGAAAATTTCAAAGCGCATGGAATGCACCCTTTCCCGCCCGCGATGGTTCCGACCGGTCGGAACCGGAATTCGCTGCGATTTCCCGCTTCCTTCTTCAGTTGACACGAAGTCCTTATTTTCTTATAGTTTTTCAGTTTCGAGATATGCCGAGCAGAAAGCGGCGAAAGGCGAGATTCCAACGAATTGTTTTTCATTTAAATGGATACATCCTTGAAGGAAATAAAGGAACTTGCAAAAAAATTTACTGCCGAAGAACTGAACCTCTGTATCGATCAACAGCTCAAAAAAGGAAAAAACATTTGTGATGTAAGCGGGCCGACGATAGAGGTGCTGAATATTCTTTCAAAGGCGGAGTATGTGAAGAATTTGATGAACCAAGGGATTTCCATGACCGATGCGGTCCGCGAACTTGCAAAAAAAATACGTGAAGTTCAGAAGGGTTTTGAACCGGAATCGAAGTGATTTCCGAATGGTCGAAGACCGTCCGCGGTTCGCTGCGGAGAGCTTTCAACCACATCCGATCGCTTCGGAGCGGAACATCCAGCGAAACGCAAGCCATATGCGCAGGCTTATCAGCGGATTAAAAAAAGCATCCATGGGGAGGTGTCCATGTCAAGAAATGCCTTGATTATCATCGACATGCTCAATGATTTTATCGATCCGGAGGGTGCCTTGTATTGCGGAAAGGAAGGGCGGGCGATTATCGATTTCATCCGGGAAAGGCTGAAAATCTATCGGGAACGGGAAGATGCCGTTATTTACCTGCGGGACGCACACGATGAAAACGACAGCGAATTCGAAAAATTTCCCGAACACTGCGTCGCCGGCACATGGGGAAGCGAAGTGATTCCCGAACTTGCACCTGAACCGGGGGAAAAAGTGATTTCCAAAAAACGTTTCAGCGGTTTTTATGAAACCGATTTGGAAAGCGTGTTGAAAGAGGCGGGAATTCATGAAGTTGAAGTTGTCGGGGTTTGCACCTCCATTTGTGTGATGGACACGGTGGGGGGATTGGCCAATCGCGATTATAAGATCTCGGTTCCAACCAAGGGAGTTGCGGATTTCGATCCGGAATTCCACGAATTCGCCTTGAAGCGAATGAAAAAAATATATGGAGCCGATGTCTCATGAGAAGCGCGCAGAGAATCGGTCCTCTTTTTACCGATTTTTATGAATTGACGATGGCGGCCGGCTATTATGAGCACCGCCTATTTTCCGATGCGACCTTTTCGGTTTTTGTAAGAAACTATCCTATCAATCGAAGCTATTTTGTAGCCGCCGGCCTTGAAGACGCTCTTCGCGGTTTGGCGGCTTTCCGTTTTTCCGACAGCGAACTGTCGTTTCTGAAAAAGACGGGCCATTTTTCGAACGATTTTATTTCCTATTTGAAGCGTCTTCGTTTTACAGGCCGGATCCATGCTCTTCCCGAAGGTACGATCTTCTTTGCCGGTGAGCCGGTTATGGAGGTTACCGCACCGATCATCGAAGCCCAGCTGATCGAAACCTTTCTGCTCAACACCCTCGGCCTGCAGACGATCCTTGTTTCAAAAGCCGCAAGGTGCGTATATGCAGCCGAAGGCCGTCCGCTCATCGATTTTTCTCTTCGAAGAACGCAGGGACGGGATGCCGGAATGAAGATTGCCCGAAGCACCTATATCGCCGGTTTTGATCGGACGAGCAACGTACTTGCCGGAAAGGTTTACGGCATTCCTTTATCCGGAACCATGGCGCATTCTTTTATATCCGCTTTTGATCGAGAAATCGACGCATTCGCCGCTTTTTCAAAGACTTTTCCCCATCATTCCGTTTTTTTGATAGACACCTATGACACGATTGAAGGCGCGCACAATGCGGTAAAAGTGGCGAAAGAAATGGAAAAAAGGGGGGCTTCCCTTGCAGGCGTGCGGCTTGACAGCGGAGATATGGTGGTTTTGAGCCGAAAGGTTCGCCGGATACTGGATGATGCAGGCCTTCATCAGGTAAAAATTTTTGCAAGCAGTGGTTTCGATGAGTATAAAATCGCCGATGTGATTGCCGGGGGGGCAAAGATCGATGCTTTCGGCGTCGGCACAAAAGTCGGTGTCTCCAATGATGCTCCTTATTTTGATATCGTTTATAAGCTGGTCAGGTACAAAGATCGCAATGTAAGGAAATTAAGTTCGGACAAGATTACGCTGGCCGGAGAAAAACAGGTTTTCAGACAATCCGATAAAAAAGGCCGGTATATCGGGGATGTCATCGGCCTGAGGGACGAAACGATCGAAAATCATAGTCCGTTGCTGGAAAAAGCGATGGAAAATGGAAAACCGTTGCGTCCCAACCCCTCCCTTCAGACCATCCGGGAACGATTTAAAAGCAATTTTGCCTTTCTTGATGAAAAATACAAGACACTGGTGGGTCATGCTTCTTACCCCGTCAAACTGAGTACCCGTCTGGAGGAGCTTCAGAATCGTCTATGATTCCGGTTGCATCACCCGAAGATGCAATCCCCCTTCATCCATCCGGCATTCGAGGCCATGCGATTGTTTGATCAGGTCCTGCATATCCTCTCAAGTCTTTTTGGGAACAGCCGATTTTATGAGTGCAAGACATGGCGGGAATGCCCCCTCGTACTCCTTTCGTTGAGGACGGCGGTATCCTTTATTTTATTCTTCCGGATGGAAGCGCCCTGCCGCGGGCGCGGGGGAATCTTCAACCGTAAGGACGTTCGGCCTGATTTTGGATTCTACCGCCGGCCGGGATTTTAGTTAAAAAGTCGACGGTTCGGATTTCATTTCGTGGAAAAAACAATATGATTTCAATTCAGAACGTGGTGAAGGAACTGGACACTCTCAAACCGATTCCCGAGATTGCCCTTCGAATCACGACCATGGCTGAAAATCCGCAAAGTTCGTTGTCCGATATCGCCCATATGATTCTTCATGACCCGATCATTACGGCAAATTTGCTGAAAATATGCAATTCCGCTTATTTCGGCTTCCTGAGGCAAATCGATTCCGTGCATGAGGCCTTAAGTCTTCTTGGGCTGCGTCAGATCGTCGATCTGGTCTTATTGAAATGCTGCGCCGAAAACCTTCGAAAGGCACAGAAAGGTTATGGCCTCCACGAAGGCGAGCTCTTTCGACAAGCCGTTTCAAGCGCACTCATCACGAGGGAACTTGCCCATAAAAAGAAGGCACGGGGCAAACATCTGATTTTTACCTCGGCTCTCTTGAAGGACATCGGGAAGGTCGTTTTGGACCGTTTTATTGCCGGTTCATTCAAAAAGATCGACGATTTTGTAAAAAAGGACGGCCTGGGGTTTCGTGAAGCGGAAAAGAAAATGATCGGGATCGATCATGCGGAAGTTGGGGCGATGTTAGCAGAGAGATGGAGCTTCAGTCCCAAAATGACATATATCATTCGAAATCATCACCCATCGGCTGAATCGGCCGAAACCGATTTTGAAACCTTAATCGTCTATCTTGCCGACACCATTTGTGTGATGATGGGAATTGAAACCGGCGGCGGCGGGCCCTCCTGCCGATTTTATGAATCGACTCTCAGACGCTTGAATCTTTCGGAGGGCGATATCCACGAAATCATATTAACGTTCAATAAAAAAAAGCAGAAAGTGGAAGAACTGCCGGCCGTGATTTGAAAGGCGGAATGAAGATATCCGGTGTGGCTTCAACAAAACTTCATCCTCAAGAACGCCGGACGGAAATCGTCTCGCCTTCTTCCGCCGAAGACTTCAGCAGATAAAATCCAAGAATTCGATCCGTTTGATGGTCGGCGCGCAATTCAGCGCCGATGGAATCCTTGTTGATTGTTTTTATTACGACTTTCAGGCTCAGAAATGTCCGGGTCTTGTCATCCAGGTGAAATTCCAGCATCAGCCGGTCACCGACATGAAATTCATGATTTGAAATATCGTTGATTTGAATTCTCAGGCCATTTCGCGATATGTTGGTGACATGCATCAGGCCTTTTCCGGTCTTTTTCCCGGAAATATAATGGACATATGCTCCCGGCAGTCGGACGTTTTTCCTGTAGACTTTTCTTCTTTCAAGAAGGACGGATTCAGTATGCCCGCATTTACACTTGTATTTTGCGACAACCTCTTTATCCATGCCCATGTAATCGGAGACATCGGCATTTTTCGAACGCCCGCATTCCGGGCATAGAAACGTAGCGACATTACCGCTCAGAACATAAATTTTTTTCATCATTTTTACGGATTTTCGGATAGTCGGCGAGGACGAAATCGCTTTGTATTCACAGGTTATAAAAAATTGACGCGTGACCGTTTGTCTTGCTTTCTGATCGGCGTTTTCCACAAGATTCTTTAGATGGAAGAATCTGTTTTGTGAAAAAATGACAACACTTTATAAAAATTTTTTCCATTCGGATGGATGGGTTCGGGAGGACGGGAACGGTGGATGTCGGTTACAACCGGAATGAGAAAATTGAGGATAAGCATGGAAATCGTATGAACGCGGATGTTTTTTAAAGGCCTTTCAAAAAGTATCGAAAACTTCACCCGGGATTCGCGCCTGCCCATATTTTTCAGTCTTCCCGGAATGTTTATTTCCGAAGCAGAACGAGGCTCAGGCCGGGCCAGTAAGTAATTATTATCAACGCGGCAAGCAACACAATCATAAAGGGTATCGTGGCCTGATAGAGCTCGGTGATGGATTTTTTGAAGCGATAACCGGCGATAAACAGATTCATGCCGATCGGCGGCGTCAGGTAGCCGATTTGCATGTTTGCCAGAAATATGATGCCCAGATGGACGGGATCAACGCCATAACTGATGGCCACCGGCAGAATCAGGGGTACCATCAGGATCAATGCGGAGAAAATGTCTAAAATCGCCCCCAGCAACAGCAAAAACACGTTCAGCAAGATGAGGAAAGCGGTTTTGCCTGTGACGTGTATCTGAATCAATTCGAACAGATGCGCCGGAACCTCGGCATCGATCAGAAAATTTGTAGACGCCAGAGATGCACCCAGGATCAGCAGAATTCCACCGATCATCGCCATCGATTCTTTCATTATTTCGGGAAGCTGGGAGAGCTTGATTTCCTTGTAAATGAAAATTTCTACTCCCATGACGTATATGACCGTTACCGCTGCGGCTTCTGAGATTGCGAAATAACCGCCGTATATCCCCCCGATGACGAAGAAGGGAAGGGGGATCTCCCAGATTGTCTCCCGGAACGCGGCACGTGCTTCCCTGCAGGAAAACCTTGTCAAGGGGATCGGATTTTTTCGGTTTGTCCACAGACTCCATGAAGACAGAAAAACAATCATGAGAAGTCCTGGAAGAAGACCTGCCAGAAAAAGATCTTCGAGAGAAAAGTTTCTTCCCACCCCCATCTGCTGGGCGATGATGCCGTAAAGGATGAGGGGTATGGAAGGAGGAAACAGCAGTCCAAGACTGCCCGAAGTCGTTACCAGCCCGATACTGAATTTTTCCGGGTAGCCGGTTTGTTTCAGGGCCGGATGAAGCAATGCGCCGAGCGCCACAATCGTAACTCCGGAGGCGCCTGTGAAAGCGGTAAACAGCGCACAGGCAACGAAGGATACGATCGCCAATCCGCCCGGCATCCAGCCGAGAAATGCCCTCGCGAGCCGCACCAGACGCTGAGGGGTCTTGCTTTTTGCCATCAGGTAACCGGCGAAGGTGAAAAGTGGAAGCGCCAACAAAACAGGCATGTCGGCCATTCGATAAAGCTCAATGGCAATCACCGACAGATCGATGCCTGAGCGATAAAAACCGGCCATCGCTACCGCAAGGATAATAACAAACAACGGAGCGCCGAGAAGCGAAAACAGAATCAACAGGAATGCAATAAGATATGGCGTCACGATGAGAGTTTAATCGCTTTGGATAGGTTGCTCAGAAACAGAATAAAGTAGCGGAGCGCTATGATGGCAAAGGCAAAAGGAATGATGACTTCGCATAACCAGACCGGCACCCGTGCGAAGGCGGTATCCCCGTATTCAAATTCCATTTTCACGAATTGCGCACTGTAATAGGCCGTGATACCGCAAACCATCGATGTAAACAGTTGCGTCAGGCTGTCTGCGATGTTTTTGGGGCGCTTCGGCAGGTAACGGGTGATCAGATCGATGCTGATATGGTTGTTCTGCCTGCCGGCCACCATCGCTCCGACCAGCCCGATCCAGAGCACCAGAATGCGTACCATCACATCGCCCCAGACAATCCCGAACTCGAATAGATTCCGCAGAAAGATCTGCGCAAAGGCGGTTACGATCATCAGCATCAACAATCCGATCAGGATACCGTCTTCGATCCGGTGAAGAATTGTCCGGCCTCGTTCCAGAAAGGATCCTCCGGTATTTTTATTTGTCGGCTTCGGCATGTTGTGAATGATAATCCGCAAGATTTTTATCCAGGACATCGATGATATGTCGGGATACCCTGTCCATTTCCACCAGTTGTTTATATATTTCAGAAACTTTTGTGTGCCATTCATTCAGGGCGTCGGGGGAAGGTTTGACGAATTGAATCCCCTGATTACGCAGTGCCTCCAGAGCCTTTACATTGTCTTGCCGATTCCGCCGGTCGATTTCTCGGAAGACTCGACCCATTACCTCGCGCAGAATCTTCTGATCTTCCGGTGAAATGTTTGAAAAGGTCTTTTTATCTACCGATAGAAAGCCGTAAATGTAGACGATCGGTGTTTCCGTCAGGTATTTAATCTGGGTGTGCCATTGCAGGGCCAAGGCACCGATCGGCGGAGTGGTGACCGTATCGATCAGACCGGTCTGCAAGCCGGCCCGAACGTCGGCGAGCGTCAGAGGGATCGGAGCGATGTCAAAAGCCGTCAACACTACCAAAGACATGCGATCGTTATCCGGAATCCATACTTTTTGCCGACGTAAATCATCAATGGTTCGAATCGGCGCTTTCGACATGATGAAGGCAAAACCGCCTTCGGCAAGGCCGAACGAGACGAAGCCGTTTTTTTCCAGACCGTCCATGAGAACCGGGTCCATCCGTTTCCGGACATAATCCACTTCTTCAAATGTGTTGAATTTCAACGGTAAGCCGTACACCTGACTGTCGGGAAAAATATGGGCCAGGCTGCCGGCGACAAAAACCCCTCCTTGAAGCTGACCGATACGGATTTTTCGAAGTACCGCCCCGTCATCGCCCATGACTCCCCCCGGATAGAATTTAAATCGAATCCGTTGATGGGTTTTTTCCAGTATTTCTTCCGCGCCTTCCCGCATTTTTTCCATCCAAACCTGGCCGTCCGGCGACAAAGTTGCAATTTTAATCTCGACCGCCGAAACCCGGGTCGAACACAATATCAGACCGCTCAATAAAAAAATTCGAATGATCTCGCAATACTTCATCCTTGTTTCCTGACTCGGTACCGCTCCAGGCGGATATGTTTTTCCATTAAAGTTTCCGGTTCTGCGGAGGGCGAATCCTCCCGCACGGGTTCTGTTTTACAGGCACCTGAAGTATTTATGTTTTAACCGACTCCAAGTGTTAAAATCGTGTCTGCCGCAATCAAGCTTCTGCGAAAGCATCTTGCTTCCGGAAGTATTGTTCGGCGCTCGGCTTGTAAGGTTTCACCGTTAAAGAGAGTTATAAAACTTGAACTAAAAATAATTATCGGCACTATCCAATAATTCCTGTGCCTGTTTCTGGGCAAGTACATTCATGAGCACATATCCGGGAAGATCGTAATCGGCTCTCAGCACCTCGTTCAGGAGACGATCATGCAACTCTCGGTCAAAAATCAGGCGTGCATATTGGCGCGCATAGGTTACTTTCATCATCAGATTTTTTCCATGGCTGATTTCAATGGCCCGCTCGAAATGTATGCGTCCGGTTTCCGGCGCTCCTCCCAACCCTGCAGGAAGCAATGTGGCCAGTGTTCCGATATACATGTGCGCTTCTCCATCACGATACGTCTCATCCAGCTCGATCACCCGCTGCATGATCGCCTCGACACGGGAAATTGCGGCGACCGCATTCCAGTCTTCCCTGTGGGCATGGATCCAGCCCGCCCAGGCGACACCTAATGTATACAATGCGGAAAGATCCTTTTTTTCCATTGCCGCGATTGCCTCTGCAAATGTCTGAAAATCGACATCCTGTAAGGAACGAATGCCCGGCTTGCGGATGGAAGTCGCCCGTAACGCGTACCCCAGTGCTTTGTCGGTCATCTTTTGGGTTCGATGAGGGGCATTAACGAAAACGTTCGCATAAAATGCATTCAAGGCGGAAGCGGAGCAAAGTAATGATTCATTTTCCGGATCGTCGCGGAGCAAGCCGTCAATCATCAGCAGGTAAGCCGGTCCTCCGGCTTCCACAGTTGCCGGATCGTCGTTATTCATGATCGCGAAGGATATGTTTACCGCAAGATTACTGGTCGCTGACGAAATAAAAAGCGAGCAGCCCGGGAGGAGGGAAACGCATAACAAAAAAAACAAACCGTCGAAAGTCGGTTTGCGGCGCGATTTGCGGATAACCGGGCACGAGCAGGATCGAAAAAAGAAAAAAACAGAATCCAATGTCAATGTCTATGTCCTTCCTGTCGAAAACTCCTTGAACCGCAAAATCGGTCGTATTTTCAGAGGCTTGGTCAAGGATTGACGGGTGAATCCGAAAGCGGGGGAGATCCGGTTTTCAGAGGGTGCCAATCCCCGATGAAATTTAAATATCACATCCCCAAGTATGCTTTTTTCACTTTTTCATCTGTAAGTAGATTGGTTGCGGAATCCGTAAGGGTCGTACGCCCATTTTCCATCACATATCCTCTGTGGGCGACCTGGAGCGCAAGATTTGCATTTTGCTCCACAAGGAAAATGGTGGTGTTGTTTTCCGTATTTATCTTTTTAATGATTTCAAATATCTGCTTGACAATCAGCGGCGCGAGCCCCAGAGAGGGTTCATCCATCAAGAGAAGTCTGGGTCTGGACATGAGTGCCCTGGATATGGCGAGCATCTGCTGTTCCCCCCCGCTCAGTGTCCCTCCGGGCTGATGTCGGCGTTCAGCGAGAATCGGAAAAAGATCGAACATGTATTGCCTGTCTTTTTTTATTTCCGCCTTATCGGTTCGTAGAAAAGCGCCCATATCCAGGTTTTCCAAAACGGTGAGATAAGGAAAAATATGACGGCCTTCCGGAACCTGGCAAATGCCGAGAGAAACGATACCGTCCGGACGCATACCGGTGATCGGTCGGTCCATGAAAAGAATTTCTCCGGACCGGGGTGGAATAATTCCCGAGATTGACATCAGAGTCGTGGTCTTCCCGGCGCCGTTTGCTCCGATAAGAGTGATGATTTCCCCTTCGGATATTTCCATGTTAACATTTTTCAAGGCCTGAATGTTTCCGTAAAACGTGTTCACATCCCTAAGTTTCAGCATGAGCCTCTTCTCCGAGATACGCCTTGATGACGACGGGATTTCTTCTGATTTCATCCGGTGTTCCCTCGGCGATTTTTTTCCCATAATCCATGACATAGATGAGGTCCGAAAGGCTCATTACCAGCCGCATGTCGTGTTCAATCAGCAGAATGGAAATTCCTTCGATGTCTCGTATCCGGGTGATCAACTGGACCAGATCTTTTGTTTCCTGTGGATTCATACCGGCTGCCGGCTCGTCCAGAAGGATCAGGAAAGGTTCCGTCGCCATCGCCCGGGCGATTTCAAGGCGTCGCTGCGCGCCGTACGGAAGATTTTTAGCGAAATCATTGACATAACCGGAAAGCCCGAATTTTTCTAAAACGCCGTAACTGTCTTCCACAGCCTTTTTTTCTTCTCCGACCGTTGCCTTGCTCCGGAGAATCGATCCGATGACGCCTGATGAAATGCGGCAATGACGACCGATCATAACATTTTCAAGAACCGTCATGTTGGGAAAAAGACGGATATTTTGAAACGTCCGTGCCATACCCTTTTCGGTGACTTGATTGGGTTTCAAACCGTTTATCCGTTCGCGCTTTTTGCCCGGAGGAGAAATCAGCACATTTCCTTCGGTGGGATTGTAGATTCCCGTGATACAATTAAAAAATGTGGTTTTGCCCGACCCGTTCGGGCCGATCAGGGCGACAATTTCACCTTCGTTGATTTTCAAATCCAGACGATTCAAAGCGCGCAGACCGCCGAAGTCCATCGAAAGGCTTTCGACTTCTAATATGGGCTCCATTTTTCTTTTCCTCGAAAGATGATTTATCGACCTTCAAATTTATAGGTTCGCCGAACATTGCTGATTAAACCCTGAGGGCGAAAAACCATCATGATGACCAGGATGGCTCCGAAAAGCAGCATTCGATAGTCGGAAAATGCCCGGAGATATTCAGGCAAAAGAATTAAAACAAGCGCGCCGATGATAACCCCGATGATTGAACCCATCCCTCCCATCACAACAATGGAGAGGATCATGGCGGATTCCAGAAAAGTGAAGCTGGCCGGGTTGATAAAGGTTGTTTTTGCCGCAAAAATAACACCGATCATTCCCGCCCAGGTGGCACCCAGAGCAAATGCCGTCAGCTTGGTTTTCGTTTTGTCGATCCCCATTGCCTGGCACGCAACTTCGTCTTCTCTCAAGGCGATCCAGGCTCTCCCGATTCTGGAATTTTGCAGTCGGTTGACTACGAAAATGGTAAGAAGCGTAAGAGCAATCATTAAAAAATAAATATAAACGGTCGCCGCGTGAAGAGAAAATTGGTGGCCGAAAAAGGATGGCCTTGGAATGTTTGCAATTCCGCTGGGGCCGAAAGAAAATTCATTCCAGTTTTCCAGAATCAACCGGATGATTTCCCCAAATCCGAGGGTGACAATCGCAAGATAGTCTCCTCGCAAGCGAAGCACCGGAAAACCGAGAAGAATTCCGAAAACAACTCCGAGAAGGGCTCCGATCGGAAGAACCGCCCAGAAACCAAGGTTGAAATGGTAATTCAGGAGTCCATAGCTGTAAGCGCCGACTGCGTAAAACGCAACGTATCCCAGATCGAGCAGACCGGCGAGCCCGACAACGATGTTCAGACCCAGACCCAGCACCACATAGATAAGCGCCGTTACCATGATGTTGATTTGGTAAATGGAAAAGACAAAAGGAAAAACGGATGCGAAAACGGCGATGCAGAGCAATGCCGGGATATACATTTTCGGTTCCGTCAAAATTCGCCGGCTGAGAGGAGTTTTTTCGATTTCTCCCGCTTCCATCTTTTTCCTGCCGGTTTCTCTCCGCAAGAGAAGATAACGCCAGAGAAAAGAAAAGAAAAAACTTCCCGCCCCTACGATCAGTATATTTTTCCAGCGCCACTCCACCACTTTTTCAATGGGATTGACACGGATCACCATGATCGGGAACGTTAAAAACATGAACCAGACAGAAACCAGAAATGATTTTTTCAATTCTTCCAGTTTAATCACTGTTTAAACCTGCCTGAAAGATCAAACGGCCGGATTTCGCTTTTATTCATGTTGAGTTAAACCTTTTGTATCGTCGATCGTCCCAGTATTCCTGCCGGCCTGAATATCAGAATCAGCACCAGGAGCGCGAATGCAAAAACATCTTCATAGTCACTCGAGACATAACCGGTTGCGAAACTTTCCGTCCATCCAAGAACCAGTCCGCCGAGAACCGCTCCCGGGATGCTTCCGATCCCGCCGAGGACGGCGGCGGTAAAGGCCTTTATTCCTGCAATAAAACCGATGTAAAAATTAATCATGCCGATATGGGAGGCAATCAGTATTCCTCCGATGGCGGCAAGCGACGATCCGATGATAAAGGTAATGGAAATGATCCGGTCCACATTGATACCCACCAGCATCGCCATGTTCCGGTCCTGGGCGGTCGCCCGCATCGCCTTCCCGATTCTTGTAAATCGGATCAAAAGCGTCAGCAGGAGCATGGAAACCGCGGTCGTCAGAAGGATCACCAGTTCCGGCGGGCGGATCATATGAGAATACGGTTCCAAAAACTTGAAGTCGGGAATAAGGCTGGGGAATGGAAGAAAATCGGATGTCTGGGCCAGGAGCACATAATTTTGAAGAAATATCGACATCCCGATGGCACTGATCAGCGGGGAGAGACGAGGTGCATGTCGCAGGGGCTTATAAGCAACCTTTTCCACCGTAAATCCATATGCGGCGGAGTATATTACTGCAATAATGGATGCCAGAAGCAGGATGGCAATATGATTAAAGCCCCAAAAGGTAAGGACTCCTGCAACAATCAGAGCGGTAAACGCGCCGATCATATAAATTTCACCATGGGCAAAATTGATCAGTTCAATAATGCCGTAAACCATGGTGTAGCCAAGAGCGATAAGGGCATAAATGCTTCCGCGGGTCAGCCCTCCGAGAAAAAGCTCGAGAAAATAATCCATGATAAGTTGATTGACCCTTTAAAGCTGCGGCAACTTTCGGTTCGAACCGCACATCGGCTCCTGAACCCGCTGCTTGCCGCAGGTTCAGGAGTGAATTTTGAATTGGACAAAAGTTCTTACCGTAGAAGGTTGCTCCCTGCTTGCAACCGGAGATTTCCAACGTGATGTTTAATTTTTTCAGGTAAAAAGTCAGGGGACCGATGCCTTGCCAGTCCTCTGACTGATCGGTCGACTAATTTTCCACATAGACACCGTTTTCTACCTTGTACATGGAGAACCCGATACCGATCGCATCTCCTTTTTCGTCAAAACGAATTTTCCCCAGGGGCGTCTCCACATATTCGGTTCTGAGAGCATTGACAATTGCATCGTAATCGGTGGAACCGGCCTTTTCAATCGCATTGAGCAGCGCCTGGGTTGCCGCATAGGCGTTCAGGAAAAAAGCCCCCGGTTCTTTTCCGTAGGCTTTGATGTGATCTTCATTGGCTTTAATCGCCAAGGGATTGGTTGAGGTATCTTTGGGACCGGTAGCATATACTCCTTCGGCATACTTACCGGCCACCTTGATAAACGTGTCGTCTTTCACGCCGTCATCAGAAATGAATGTGGTGTTCATTCCCTTTTTGCGCATCTGCATCACGATTTTTGATGCTTCCGGATGATATCCGCCGAAGATCACCGCTTCGGCCCCGGATTGCTTTATTTTTTGTACAACCGCCGAATAATCAACCGCACCCGGAGTAATTCCTTCGTACAGTGCAACTTCGCCTTTACCGGATTTTTCAATGAAGCCTTTTGCAAACTCGGCCAGTCCTTTTCCATAGTCTCCCTTGTCATGAAGCACGGCGATCTTTTTCAGGTTTAAAACATCCAGCGCATAATCAACTTCAAGTTTTGCCTGAGCATCATCGGAAGCAATGGTCCGGAAAAAGTTAGGGTAGTCACCGCTCTGGGTAAGCGGCGGATTGGTAGCCGACGGAGACATGCATACGATTTTGGAATCTTTATAAATACCCAGGGCAGATTTTGTGGCGCCGCTGCAAATGTGTCCCATCACCACGTCAACGCCCTCGGATAAAAGCTTGGTTGCCGTGTTCGTGGCTACTTCCGGCTTGCACACATCATCTTCCACAAGCAGCTCGACTTTTTTCCCGAGTATGCCGCCTTTTTCATTAATCTCTTTAACCACGAGCTCGGCGGCGTTTACGGACGGCAGCCCGTAGGACGCCAGGTCGCCGCTGTGAGCTCCACCCACACCCAGTTTGATCGTTTCGCCCGCTGTTTCAGCCGGCGCGGGCGCAGCGGATTTTTCAATCTTTTCAGGTTCCGCGGGTTTTTCGCGCTCTCCGCATGAATAGAATGAGAATCCGGCCAAAAGAAAGAACAAAACTGAAATAAATACCGTTGCAATCGACTTTCGAGAATGTTTGTTCATCATGGGCTCCTCCTTTTCATTGATTTTTCTTGAAAAGATACTGCTATATGAGTCTACTCTTATAGTAACCAGGAAAAGGTCAGTCAAGACAAAATAAATTTCTTTTTCATTTCAAAAAAATCTTGCCGTATCAGGGTGTTCTCTGTAATACATAATTGAAATCAGGCAATGGTTTGAATCGCCGCTTTCAGCCTTTCATTCGGTTGGAAATTATTGAATGCCATACAACGGGAGTGAATCGATATCGTGAAAAAAATCGGATTATATGTGAAATTGGATGCCGAAGCCATTAAGCAAGCCGATGAACTGGAAAGGTGGCTCCGCTCGAGAGGAATGAAGATTGTCAGAGAAAAAAGCACTCCCCCCAGCCGCATATTTTCGGGCCAGATAAAATCCTGTGCGCCTTCCGACCTGTTTTGCGTTTTCGCCCTTGGAGGAGACGGAACCTTTTTAAGTGCCGTCCATTGGATCGGAGACCGGGACATCCCGATTCACGGGATCAAATTCGGCGAAGTCGGTTTTCTCGCGGAAACTTCCGCGGACAATGTTTTTAATGCGGCGGAAACCATCCTGAACAATGAATTTTTGATAAAACCAAGGATGCGCCTTCTGGTGAAAGTGTTCCGGGATGGTCGGGAAGCGGTTTCCGAAACGGTACTCAACGATGCCGTCATCAACAAGGGCGCCCTTGCCAGACTCGCGAATATTGATACTTACATTAACGACCATTTTCTGACTACTTACCGGGCCGACGGGCTTATTGTTTCGACCCCTACCGGATCAACCGCCTACTCGCTCGCAGCCGGCGGACCCATTCTTCACCCGGGAGTGCCCGGCATCATTATGGCTCCGATATGCCCTCATACGCTCACCAACCGGCCCCTGATTGTCCCGGACTCCGTGAACATAAGAATCCAACTTGCCGAGAAGTCATCGGATATCATGCTGACATTTGACGGTCAGGCAGGTCTCGAGATCGATGAGAGGGATACGATCGTTATTCAAAAAGGCCCGCGTCCCGTCCGGATGATCGTTATGCCCGATCGTCATTATTACGATCTTCTGAAAACCAAGCTGAGATGGAGCGGAAGCCGCGTCTGAGAAACCGGGGATCCGGATCAGGCAATGTCTCTATCTGGGAAAGGCCGCCGGAATACCGGCATCCACCGGCAGGGTTGCCCCGGTCGTCGGCGTCTGGTTGCCGGCAAAAAAAACGACTGCATTTCCGACATGTTCCGCCAGAACCGGAACCTTCAGAAGACTTCTTTGCCGGTAATACTTTCTCAATCCTTCAGGGTCCAGGCCTCTGGATTTCATTCTTTCGGGGCCGATAAGTTCCCAGAGTTTGGAAGAAACCCTCTCATCGCCAAAAACCGCATCCGGGTTGACCATGTTCACGCGGACTCCTAATTCCGCCAGTTCCAGGGCGGCAATTTTGGAAATCTGATGCGCGCCTGCCTTTGAAGCGCTATACGCACCGAAGGCGGCGCCCGGGTCGAAAACGTTTTTTGAACTGATCACAACGATGTTGCCGCCGGTCCCCTGCCGTCTGAAAACTGGAATGGAGGCCTTGATGACCGTAAAGGTCCCTTTGAAATTGACCGCGACGACCTGATCGAGTTTGTCGGGATCCATGTCGTCGATTTTCGAAACATAGGCGATTCCGGCATTGGGCACCACGATATCAATTCCTCCCATCCGCCGGGCGATTTCGCTGAATCCGTTTTCGACGGACTGGTAGTTCGTAACATCAAATACGATACTTTCCACCCGGTTTTGCCCGTATTTTTCCGCAAGGATGGTATGGGTTCCCTTCAGGCGTGGTTCATCAATATCGGCGATTACAACGGCGGCACCGGCGGAAAGAAGCCTTTCCGCGATCCCGAGTCCGATGGCGCCTCCGCCGCCGGTGATGACGGCCACCTGCCCCTGAAGCGGGAGAGGAGGATACCGGTTCAGTTTCTTTTGCTGAAGAGGCCAGTATTCCATGTCGAAGACATGAGAATCGGTGACGGGGGAATAGTCTCCCAAGGCAAATGCCCGCAGTTTGGCGCGTATGGTATGTTCGCCGATATCGGCGGCAATACGCGCTTCATCGCGTGTGAAACCAAGCGCGATCAATCCGAATCCAGCCGCAAGGAACAATCTCGGACAGGCATCTTTTTCTTTCAGGAGGATCCCCCTTTTTTTGACCTGCCGATCGAAGTGCCGACGATAACGGTCTTTAAAATCGGCGATTTTTTGTTGGACCAGATCCTTAAGGGCGACGTCGTTTTCGGGGATCCATTCGATATATACCATGTTGTTTTTTGTGCGAATCACGTGATCGGGCGTGAGGACGCCGGTACGGCAAAGCCGCTGGGCTTCCTTTGAAAGAGAAGCCTCCACGAGATCGGTTTCGTTTCGGGTCTCGACATAAAATCGGCGCGGTTTGCCCCCGCATTCCATGCGGGCACATGCGCCCCGGACAACCGGGAGGAATCGGGCCAAGGCCGGCGGGTCGTTTTTCGGGGGCGTGAGGTCGGGGCGCCTTGTGAGCAAAGGCTTGTTGCGGATCCGGTCCTGTATATACGATTCGGCCCGGTTCACATATCCGATCATCTTTTCATAGGATGTTTTCGCATCGTCGGCAAACGTGAATATGCCGTGATGCATGATAATCATGGCATCCATCGCCGGGCGTCGCTCGTATTCAGCCGCTGCTGCTTTTGCCAGGGAAAAACCGGACATGGTATAAGGGATTACGGCGATTCGATTTCCGAGAGCTTCCCTTACGACGGTCTTTCCCCTTTTGAGGTTGGTTAGGATAAGGATCGCGTCCGCATGTGTATGGTCCACATATCGATGCGGAAGAAATGCATGAAAAAGGGTTTCAACCGAAGGTTCGGGAGATTGCCAGAAAATTCGATGGATTTTCAGCTGATTATCCATATCGGAGTCGGAGAGGGATGCGAGATGCCGGAGCTTTAAAAGCGGATTCAAATCCAGCCCGACGAATCCTTCCGGTTCGATGGCGTGCAGATCCCGTCCGCTTCCCTTGATGAAAAGGATCTCGTTTTCTTCTCCCACAATATTTGGAAGCCTCAATTTTACCGATGTGTTTCCTCCTCCGTGAAGGACCAGATGACGATTGCTTCCGATCAGACGGGACGTGTAAACCCGCAGAGCCAGATCTCTTGGGTAATCGGCGTATTTTGTTACAAACGATATGGAATCCTCTTCTTTATAGAGATTTTCCACGGCGGGTTCCTTCAGTCGTTTTTCTTTTCATTTTCAAAAATATCTTCGGCTTCCTCAACCGATGCCTTTTCATGGATAATGCCGCGCAACGCTTTCATTACGGCCACCGGATGATTATGCTGCCAGACGTTTCTTCCGAGGTTCAAGCCGATGGCGCCCTTCTGAATGCCGTCGTGAACAAACTCGAAAACCTCCCGCTGTGTTTCACACTTGGGACCTCCGGCCATAACCACCGGTACGGGGCAGCCGTTGACAACTTTATCAAAATCTTCACACCAATACGTTTTGACGACTTTTGCCCCGAATTCCGCGGCAATCCGGCAGCATAACCCTAAATATCTCGAATCCCTTTTTTCCATTTCTTTTCCCACCGCGGTCACCGCCATCACCGGGATGCCATAATTTTCACACTCGTTTACCAGTTTTCCCAGATTGACAAGGGAGTCGAACTCGTAATCGCTCCCCACAAAGATCGACATGCCGACCGCCGCAACATTGAGCCGGACGGCTTCCTGAACGGACGTCGTAATCGCTTCGTGAGAAAGGTCCGGTCCGATGATGCTGGTGCCGCCCGACACCCGCAAGATGACGGGCGGGCTGTTTCTCGGATCTACGCATGCTCGCAGTATCCCGCGAGTAACAAAAAGCCCATCGGCGTAAGGTATCAGGGGGGATATGGTTTCTCCAGGCTTTTCAAGCCGGTTGGTGGGCCCCTGAAAATAGCCGTGATCGATGGGCAGGAAAAAACACCTGCCGTCCGATTTGATTAACCGTGACAAACGGTTTTCCATTCCCCAGTCCATTGGCGAATCCTCCTTTTGAATAGTTTTCAACGATCGTTGATCGGTTGTTTATCATGTTTGACCCGATTTGCCCGCCGGTCGAAAATTTTGGTCTTCGAAATTCTCAATGAATTTCCGTGTTAAAAAACATCGTTTTCATTGAATCGGAACAAAATGGATCCTCTTGTAAAGCCTTTGCGTACAAAGGAAAAATCGAACCATGCCGGCAGCGTGTGCGTGTAAAGACCGCAACATCGGATGGATCCTACCGCCTCAGGTCCGCATCGATATTTTTGCCTTCCGGCGGAGGCGGGAGATTGGAACGGATCAGGAAATTTTTTCGCATCGATTTGAAAACACCATGGGCATCTTCCACTCCATCCCGGATTTCTGTAATCCCGTCTTTTGTCGATTGCGTAATTTCAGGGATATCATGACTTCCTTTTTGCATGTTTTCGAGGATGACTTTCAGTTTGCCGACCCCGCCTTCCATTTCTTTCAAAACATTTTTAAGATGGACGATGCAATCCAGTGTTTCACTTTCGATATCTTGCATGAACAACAGGTTGGCCTGCACCTGGTTCATCGTTTCAGGGGTTTTTGCCGAGGCTTCGGCAACATTTTCGAGAATTTCTTTTATCCTGGCCAGATCATCGGTGATGGCGTCTAAAAGCATCCTTGATTTTAATATCCCCCCGACGGTTCCCTTCCCGGCCTGAATATCGCCGACAATCTTTTCAAAGTGCGCCATCGTTTTGTTGGTGTTTTCAAGGGTTATGAAGAAAGGCCCCTGCGGATCTCTCATCATGTGGGCGATATCCGACAGATCCTGGATTGCCTTGACTACCATTTTTGCCGTTTTTTCTACCTGAAATTCGTCAAGTACGTCCGTCAAAGTCCGAGGCGCGATGGAAGGAATATTTCCCCCATGGGGGATCAGGGGCGCATTGGGACTGCCGGGTCTAATCGAAATGTATTCGGAACCGATAAATGTCGGGCTTTCCACGGTTGCCTGGCTGTCGGTTCGGATTCTGGAGGCATATTGTTCTAAAATAGACAGCTTCACTTTTACCTCATTGTCGACCAGGGTGATCTTCCGGACTTTTCCGATATCGGCTTTGTATAGCTTTACCGCCGCATTTTCCCGTAGATTATAGCTTTCATTGAAGGTTGTGTAATACACGACGTATTTTTCAAACCAATCCTTTCCCCGGCCGATGACTACCAGCGATGTCACCAGGAGAAAGACGACTCCGATAATGAAGATGCCGACGATTTTTTCTTTATTGGTGAATTCAAGTTCCATGACGGTTTATCAAACTGAAAAGGGTAAACATGATCCGTCGTTCCGTTTTGGCGGAACCGCGGAAAGCTCCAATTTCGTTCCCTGGGACTCTATTTGGAAACCGATTGTAACCTGCCTCCGGAAATCAGGATTTTTTTGTTGGAGAACCTTTCAACGAAATTGATATCATAGGAGATAAAAACAACCGGGACTTGAAACAAAATGACGTCCTTTAAAATTTCCATAAAAAGATCGAATCGAGAATGCTTGATGAAATCTTCCGGGCGTTCCAGCAGCAACAGCTCGGGGGACTTCGTCAGTTCGCGGATAGAGATGGCGATCCTCAAATCCAGCAGGTTGAACTCTGAAGGAAGAAGATCCAGTTTATTCCGAATACCGAAGATGCTGCATAACCTTGAAACATTTTCGTCCAGATCCAGTAAAAGAGAGTTCTCGAAATAGCACCTCGACAAAAGCAGGTTTTCTCGAACCGTCTTGTTGCTCAGCATGGCTGAATCGGAGGCAATATATCCTATCTTTTTCTTGCATGAAAGAACATTGCGATAATCTGAAAATTCGATTGCCTGTCCATGAAACCGGTATTCGCCTTGAAGGGGTCGTACAAGCGTTGCAAGTGCCTTGATCAGCAAGTGTGCATCATCGAATGAATCGGAATGGATGGCGCACACTTCTCCTTTGGAAAGCGAAAAATGAAAACTTTTCAGGCCGTTGCCTTTTTCCGGACGAGAAAGCGTGTAATCCGAAAGTTCGATTAAATTCATGGCTTCCACTTCAAGGCTCACAAGTAAAAAATGATCGATATAATCACATTGATCAACATACAATAAAAGAAACACTCGATCGATGCCTTGGATGTGATCACCGGTATTCGGGTGATCTGTTTTTCTATCCGGAATCCTCGGTATAAACACGTGACGGTGATTGTAATTCCAAAAAATACGGCTTTTAAGATCCCTTCGGATATGTCGGCCAGGGTGATGGATTTTTGCATCTGATCGAGATAGTCGCCCATGGAGATATCGGTAACAAGCCATACGACGGCATATCCACCAATCAGCGATGCCAGATCGAAAACAACAAAAAGGCAGAGCATCGCGGAGACGATACCGATGAATCTCGGCAGGCAAACAAATACCATCGGATCAATCCCCGCCATTTCGATCGCATCGATTTCGTGAAAGACCTTCATGTAGCTGATCTCCGTGGTGATAGCGGTGGCGGATCTCAGAATTACAAGGAGCGCCGTTATAATGGGGCCAAGCTCACGAACAATCAACAGCACGGTGGTTTTGCCCGGGTTGTACTCGCCGGATACCTTTGAAAATTGAACGATGAGCATACTGCCGACGATAATCGCAATCGGAAGGATGACGGGAAGCGCCTGGACGCCGGTATAGTATATTTGCTCAAGCGTCACCCTTCGGACCAATGCTCTTCCGGCCCTCGGTCTTTTGAATGCCAGTGCAAAAAGCCGGTAAGCAAAGGCGAAGAGGTTAAGCACATGGCGGATCGACATTAAGGCTTTTCTGCCGATATAACCGATTACTTGACTCATTGTTTCCGATAAAATCCGCATGAATGCAGAAAGATTGACAATGCGCCCACCGCGTTTTCGGACCCGTGTTGACTTATGTAAGGTCTTACAATATAAAAAATAAAAAGGTCAACTAAATTAGGCAAATATAAAAGAACCAAGCAATCGCTTTCACCCTCGTTTCCGGCGGCATGAAGAAGCGCCGGTCATGGATTTTAATGAGCCGGGTTTGCCGAAGACGTTCCCTTTTTCTTTTCGGGATCGACATGAACCGGTACCGCTCTTTTTTTTACGAGATCATCCAACATGATTCTGCGAAGATTGGATAAGACAATCCGGTTCATACCCAATGCAGCGGTTGTGCCGGTCCTAATGATTTTATACATATCTTTTTATGTCTGCACGCCTTTTCCGGGGCGTGCTTACAACGACGCGGCGGGTTTTGATACGGCGGCTGAATTTTTAAACCGGGGCCTTTATCTCGAAGCAATGGGCTTGTACCGGGAAGTAGCGATTCACTCTGAAAATTCCAATAACCGAGCGCGGGCGTTGCTGTTTATCGGAAACACATACAACCTTTACCTCGATCAGCCCGAATCCGCCTTAATCGAATTCAAAAATCTCATCCATACTTATCCGGAAAGCCGGGCCGCATCCGATGCGATCTTCAACAGCGGAGTCATTTTGTATGAAAGTGGAAACTACCAGAAGGCATATGATTTTTTTTCAAGGTACATGAGGAAATACCCCCGGGGCATGCGCAGGATGTCGGCGGAAATATACGTTCAACAGTCAAAAGAGCGTATCGGATCTTCCAGGCCTCATGAAACGACCTTCCAGCAGGTGGACGTAACCGACACGACGATGAGGGTGTTGATAAAAGAAAACATAGACAACATCTCATTGAATGCAAAAGAAAATCTAACGGTATTCGATTCGTTTTCGGGAAAACGGCTTTATCGCGGGCCGGGGCCGGTTGTATTTCGAATAAAAAGCAACTGTCTTTCGATGAACGGGCGGAAGATCCCTGCCCGGGTCTGCCGTGTGACATCCGACAACCCGGTGATCGAACTGGAAAACTTGAAGTTCCGAGGCTTTTTTACAATTTCCGGGGAATCGAAAGGGCTTTGCCTGATCAACCATATTCCGATAGAGGAGTACCTTTATGGCGTGGTGCCGAAGGAGATGCCTTACGGATGGGCGGAAGAGGCGTTGAAAGCACAGGCGATTGCCGCAAGGACCTATGCGCTCTATATAAAAGGCAAAAACGCTGTAAAGCCTTATGACCTGGAAACCACGGCATCCACACAGGCCTATGGAGGTTACGATGCGGAAACCCCAAGGACCAATCAGGCGGTTGACGCAACACGAGACCGGGTGATGACTTTTGACGGTAAAATAATCATCGCTTATTTTCATGCAAACAGCGCCGGGCACACGGAGGATGCAGCGAATGTCTGGGGCGTTGATATCCCTTATCTCAGAGGAGTTCCGGACCGTTTCAGCGCAAACCTTCCCGAAAGCGGGTGGAAATGTTTCGTTTCCTATGAAAGCCTGAGGAGTCGATTGAATAGGGACGGATATGAAATCGGAAGAATAGGGGATTTGCAGCTGCTTGGAAAATCCGTTTCCGGTCGCGTATTGAACGTCCGGGTGGTCTCCGACAAGAGAAATTTCTTGCTGACCGGTAATAACTTTCGAATGATGATCGGTGGAACCGTGCTCAAGAGCATGTTTTTTAAGTGCCGGCACTCCTCCCGCGGTATCTTTTTCGAGGGCAGAGGGTATGGTCACGGCGTCGGAATGAGTCAATGGGGTGCGAACCGTATGGCCCAGGAGGGATTAACCTGTGAAAATATCTTGAAGCATTATTATCGGGATATTGAAATCACCGCACTTTATCATCCGTGAGGATCATGGGCGGGATTTTTCCCGGTTTTCATTGGGAACGGCCGAGGGATCGAATTTTACGCTGCGCCGGGGAACGGACTGCAAGCAGCGAAACGGTCATGCTCGACACCCGCCC
>Ga0116141_10000719_pt1 | contig 26980 bp, 21 predicted proteins | sample AD_UKC097_MetaG_FD_89744 | JGI IMG/M metagenome (GOLD analysis project Ga0116141, IMG submission 89744) | Active sludge microbial communities of municipal wastewater-treating anaerobic digesters from USA - AD_UKC097_MetaG | ecosystem: Engineered > Bioreactor > Anaerobic > Digestate | place: USA...
ATCTGGAGGCGCCTTTCCGTATACAACCCTAAGCCTCTCTCCCCATCTTTCCCTGTTTATCGAGACTCTTGGACCTTGCCTCTTCAATGGGAAAGCCTCATTGATCAATGTTTTTAACCATCGTATCCCAGAAAGGTCCTCGCTCTAATGGGAGATAATGTTTGGCTGTTTTAAACGTTTTTATGTTCGTTTGAACTGGACTTGACAATAATGGGGCTTTCAGGCAGACTATAGAAGAACCACCTTCGTTCCGAACGGAGGGGCCGGTCCGGCCGAAAGGGAGCCGGAGCCCCGATCCGGCCTCGGAGACCTGGAGGCGGTCGACAAACCAACAAACGAGGTGATACGATGTCTCGCTACACGTCCCAAGAACTGATGGAAATGGAACACCGCTACGGCGCCCACAACTACCACCCCCTGGAGGTCGTGATCTCCAAGGCCGAGGGTATCTGGGTCGAGGATCCCGAAGGCCGTCGTTACATCGATATGCTTTCGGCCTACTCAGCCGTCAACCAGGGCCACCGCCACCCTAAGATCATAAAGGCCCTCAAGGATCAGGCCGACCTGCTCACCCTGACCTCCCGTGCCTTCTTCAACGACCGCTGGCCCGTCTTCGCCAAGAGACTCTCCGAGGTCACCGGCAAGGAGATGATCCTCCCCATGAACACAGGGGCCGAGGCCGTGGAGACCGCCATCAAGACCATGCGCAAGTGGGGTTACCTGGCCAAGGGCGTCGAAAAGGATAAGGCGGAGATCATCGTCTTCAGCGAAAACTTCCACGGGAGGACCACGACGATCATCTCCTTCTCTGTGGATCCGGATGCCCAGGAGAACTACGGACCCTTCACCCCGGGCTTCGTCGTCGTGCCCTACGACGATGTGGAGGCCGTGGAGAGAGCGGTCAACAAGAACACCGTGGGAATTCTCGTCGAGCCCATTCAGGGAGAGGCGGGTGTGGTGGTTCCCAAAGAGGGATTCCTGAAGGGTTTGGAGAGAATCGCCAAGAAGAACAACGTCCTGTTGGCGGTTGATGAGATTCAGACGGGCTTCTGCCGTACCGGAAAGACTTTCGCTTTCCAGCACGAAGGGATCGACCCCGACATCATCATCATGGGGAAGGCCTTGGGTGGAGGAGTCTTTCCTGTCTCCGCCGTCGCCGCGGATAAGAAGATTCTCGGTGTCTTCCAACCCGGGACCCATGGTTCCACCTTCGGTGGAAACCCTCTGGGATGCGCCGTGGCCCTCGCCGCCATCGACGTCCTGATGGAGGAGAAGTTGGCCGACAAGGCGGCCGAACTGGGGGCCTACTTCATGGAGGGGATCCGGAAGATCAACTCCCCGAAGATCAAGCTGGTCCGCGGAAAGGGACTTCTCATCGGTGTGGTGCTCAACGAAACCGCCGGTAAGGCGAGGATCTACACCACCGCCCTGAAGGAGAAGGGACTCCTCTGCAAGGAGACCCACAACTGGATCATCCGTTTCGCCCCCCCTCTGGTCATCACCAAAGAGGAGATCGATTTGGCTTTGGGCAAGATCAAAGAGGTCTTAGGCTGATAAAGGTTTGAGCCGAAAACGGAAGGGCCCGATCCACCCGGATCGGGCCCTTTTTTTTTCTCTCCTCTCCCGAGGGATGGCTCCTTCCAACTCCCCAGAAGGTCTCCTCCAGGGGCCGATGGTCCCTTCGGACACATCCCCGAGAATCGTCCTCCTCCGTTGACAGGGGGAGAGGGGGATTGTAAAATTTTCCCGAACCCCATGCCCCTCTTTATTGGGGTTCACCGGTGGTCTCAACACTTGGAGAGGCGTTTAAGGGAGGGAAGATGGGAAAAAACTCTTGGAGAAGGGCTTCTATGGGTGTTCTTTTTGCGCTCCTTCCCCTTCTCGTCGGTGGAGGCGATCAGTGGCCTATGGGCAGGCCCCCCAGACCGGCCAGGGCCGGAACGATCGTTCAAAACGTTGATATCTCCTACTCCTATCCCGGGATGGCCGGTTACGGTCCCGGCGTCTACCTTGAGGTCTATGGGTTCGACTTCATCGACGTTCCCTTCCCCACGGAGATCACCATCACACTTCAGGTGGCCTCCATGCCCGGCGGCTTGCCTCTGCGCTTTTCCTGGGAGCCCGATCCGGGGCTGAGCGGATGTCCCTTGTCCCAGATGAGGCCCAGCCCGGGAGCCCCCTGTTACCCCCTCGAGTTTCACGGGGTTCAGGGGCAGAGGGTTATTAGAAACCTCGACCGGAGTGCCCTGGCCGCCAACGGGAGACGCTGGAGGGTGAGGCTTCTTGCCGAGACCCTTGCCGGGGTTCCCGCCGGTAGCTACAGGGTGAAGGGGAGTGTGAACATCGAGCAGAGAAGACTCTTCGGGAGGTGACCCCTAAGGGGATCTTGACTTTCCTCTCCCGGGACCTTAGAGTAGTTCGATGAGGCTTCCATGGATCTGACCTACTCTCTAGACGGCTCCCTCTTGCGAAGGTTCCCGGGTTTCGTCCGGGGCGTCGTGGTCGCCCGGGGCGTGAAGAACTCCCCCCTTTCCGATGTGACTGCCCTCTTGCGGGAGACAGAGGAAACGTTGCGTCGGACCTTGACGGGGGAGACCCTGAAAGAGGATCCGAGAATCCTCTCTTGGCGGGAGGCTTTTCGGGGGATGGGGATGAAGCCGGGGGATTTTCGCCCCTCCGCAGAGGGGATGCTCCGAAGGGTCTTGAGGGGCCAGGCTCTTCCCTCTGTCAACCCTCTCGTGGACATCGGCAACATCGTCTCCCTGAGGCGCCTCTTCCCAGTGGGGTGCCATGCCGTCGACAAGCTGGAGGGGAATCTGGAGATGAGAGAGGCCCAAGGCACCGAGACCTTTCTCCCCTTCGATTCGGAGAGCGTCGAGCACCCGGAGCCGGGGGAACCGGTCTTCCTGGAGGGGAACCTGGTCCTGACGAGGCGCTTTTGCTGGAGACAGGGGCGGCGTACGCTGACTCTCCCCGACACAACCGCCGTAGAGTTCAACGTCGACGCGCTCCCTCCCTCGGTTCAAGAGGAGGTGGAAGCGGCGTGCCGGGAGATCGAGGAGCTTGTAGTCCGCTTCTGCGGGGGGAGCGTCCGCCACGAGGTTCTCCACGAAGGGCACCGGCGGATGGTCCTGCTGACTCCCCAAGAGGGCCTTTGAACCTGCGAATCGGCGTCATCAACATCATGCCCAAGGCCGAAGGGTACGAGAAGCCCCTTCTGGAGACTCTGGGGATGACAGGGTTCAAGGTTCAGCCTCTCTGGATCAGACTCTCGACGCATGCCTACAGGAGTTCGGACCCTCTCCACCTGAAGAGACACTACTGCGTCTTCTCAGAGGCTCAGAGGCACGGTCCCCTGCACGGCCTGATCCTTTCGGGGGCTCCGGTGGAGAAGATCCCCTACGAAGAGGTGAACTATTGGCCCGAACTCTCCTCAATCCTCGACCTGGCGGGAGGGGAGATCCCCTCGGTCCTCGGACTCTGCTGGGGAGGCCTTGCCCTGGCCAAGCGCCTGAGGGTGGAAAAGGAAATCTACCCGCGAAAACTCTTCGGCGTCTTTCAGACGAGGAACCTCGATCCCCGGGACCCGTTGATGGAGGGCGTCGGCGAACTCTTTCCCTGTCCCCAGAGCCGTTACGCCGGCTTTCGTCAAGCCGACGTGGAGCGAGCCGAGAGAGAGGGGACCTTCAAGGCCCTGGCCTGGTCGAAGGAGACCGGGACCACCCTCTTCCGTACACCGGACTTCCGCTTCGTCGGACACATCGGTCATCCAGAATACCCGACCGAACGCCTAGCCTTGGAGTACTTCCGGGACAAGGCCAAGGGATTGGCCGACGTCTGCGGACCCGTCGGCTATGACCCGGACCATCCGCTGAACACTTGGGGGCAGGCGGGTGTCGCCTTCTTTCGGGGGTGGTTGAGGCTCCTCGCCTCGCTCGCGGAGGGATCGGCCGACGAAGGCGAAAGACCCTGATCCCTGGGAGTGGAGGGAGGGCTTCTCTGTTGGAGGGAAAGCTTTATTGACATTCCCTGGGAAAAAGAATAAACTCAAAATCTATGAGAATATCACTCTCGGAGATCACCTTACTGGTTTGCGCGCTGGGCTTCCTCTTCCTCGTAGGCTCCTTGTTCCCTTTGATTCGCTCTTTGACACGAGCCTCTAAGGAATTGGAGGAAACCATACGTTCCGCCAGGGAGACGCTGAGAAAACTTGACGGAACAGTGGAGAGGGTCAACGCCGAATTGGATGGAGTCGATAGAATCATCGTTCATACCTATTCGGCTATCGGAACGACCCTGCAGACCCTGAAATCCCTGCAGAACCGTTTGCTTTCTCCCTCTCTCAGCGTCCTGAGTATGATTCCCGCCCTGAAGATCGGCTGGAACTTCATCGCCAAGAGGAAAAAGAAAAAATCGGAGTCTTCATAAAGAGACAAAAGATAAAAGGAGGAAACTATGTCGGAAAAAAGGGGTAACTGTGCCGTAACCGTTGGTGTCTCTTTCCTTACCGGTGCCCTTATCGGGGCCGGAGTCGCCCTTCTCTTCGCTCCTGTCACCGGGAAGGAAGCCCGGGAGATCATCGGCGATAAGATGGAGGATATGAAAGAGGAGATCAAGAAACTGGAAGAGAAGCTCGTCCACGTGAAGAAGAATTTCAAACGGGAGAGCGACGGGCTGGAAGGCTGAACTCTCTTCACTCTTGATTAAGGAGAAACCATGGAGATCATTGATATTTTTGCGAGAGAGATTCTCGATTCCCGCGGCAACCCCACTGTGGAAGTGGAGGTGACACTGGAGGACGGAAATGTTGGTCGGGCCGCGGTTCCCTCGGGAGCCTCCACGGGAATCCATGAGGCCCTGGAGCTGAGGGACTGCGACAAGAGCCGTTTCCTCGGGAAGGGAGTGCTGAAAGCCGTTGAGAACGTCAACACCATCATCGCCCCTGAGCTTCAGGGGGAGACGGTCTTCAACCAGAGAGAGATCGACAGCCTGATGCTGGAGTTGGATGGGACGGAGAACAAGAACCGTCTCGGAGCCAACGCTATCCTCGGCGTCTCCATGGCCTGTGCCAGAGCGGCCTCTACTGTTCTGAACCTTCCCCTGTACCGTTACCTGGGGGGAGTGAACGCCCATATCCTCCCCACACCGTTGATGAACATCGTCAACGGAGGCGCCCACGCCGACAACAGCCTCGATTTTCAAGAATACATGCTCGTTCCCGTGAAGGGAGAACTCTTCGCCGAAGGCCTTCGGATGGGATCCGAGGTCTTCCACGTCTTGAAGAAGATTCTCAAGGAAAAAGGCTACAGCACGGGAGTCGGGGATGAGGGAGGATTCGCGCCGGACCTGAAGAACAACGAAGAGGCCCTGGAGCTGATCACCCAAGCCATAGAGAAGGCCGGCTACATTCCCGGCGAGGACGCCTTCCTCGCTCTCGACGTCGCCGCTTCCTCTTTTTACGAAGATGGTAAATACCAGTTTAAGTGGTCGACCAAGGAGACCTTCGATTCGGAAAAATTGGTCCGTTACTACGAGAACCTCTTGACCAAATACCCCATCATCAGCATCGAAGACGGTTTGGCCGAGGATGACTGGGAGGGTTGGAGCACTCTGACCACGGCCCTGGGCGACAGAGTTCAGCTGGTAGGGGACGATCTTTTCGTGACAAACCTCGACAGAATCCGTCAAGGCGTTGAGAAGGGAGTCGCCAACTCCATCCTCATCAAGCTCAACCAGATCGGAACTTTGACAGAGACCATCGACGTGATCGAGTATGCCCGTAACCAGGGTTATTCTTCCGTCGTCTCCCACCGTTCCGGGGAGACCGAGGACAGCTTCATCGCCGATTTGACCGTGGCCATGGGCACCGGGATGATCAAAACCGGTTCTATCAGCCGATCGGAACGTATTTCCAAATACAACCAGCTCCTGAGAATCGAAGAGGAGCTCGGGGATGTCTCGCTCTTCGCAGGACTCTCCCCCTTCCGTATTCCCGCTCTCTGATCCGCCGCTTCTGGAGATAAGGGGCCTTCACCTCCGCAAGGAGGGAGGGCCCCTTCTGCGGGACCTTTGGCTCAAGGTTCTGGCCTGTGAAGGGGGGAGCTTGGTGGGTCCCTCGGGCGCGGGAAAGAGCCTTCTGGCCGACCTGATCCTCGGCTTTATCCCTTCGGGCTTCCAAGTGGAAGGGACACTTCTCTGGAGAGGAGAAAAGCTCCCTCTTCCCCAGGGCCCTCTTCCCCTCCGGGGGCGCCAGATCTCCTACCTTCCCCAGACGCCGGAGGAGTGCTTCGACCCCTGTCAGACGGTGGAGAGACACCTGAGGGAGTTCACGGCGGCTCTGGGAGTGGCCTTCGATCGACAAAAAACCCTGCAAGCCCTGCGCCTTCTCGACCTTCCCGACCGCACCCTCTCCAGGTACCCCTTCGAACTCTCCTCGGGGATGCTCCAGAGGGTCGCCCTGGTGAGGACTCTCTCAACGCCCGCTCAGCTTCTGGTCCTGGACGAACCGACCTCCTCCCAGGACGAGGAAAGGTCTTCACTGATGCTCAAACTTCTTCTTCGGGAGCAGAAGATCCGGAGGTTCTCCTTCCTCATGATCACCCATAAGTGGAGAGAGGCCTCTTCCCTTTCAGGGCCTCACAGGGTCATGAGAAAGGGGGAGCTCTTGGAGGAGAACCGGGCTCTCTTCCAGGGGGCTTTTCATCCCTGGAGTCGGGAGTGGCTCAAGGGGGGGAGCGGTGAGGGGGAACCCTCCAGGGAGGGGTGTTTCTGGAGAGAACGGTGCCTTCAAAAGGAGCGTTGTCTTGAGGCTCCCCTCAGGAAGGAGCTTCCCGGAGGGTGGGTCAGATGCGCTTACCCCTGCTCCCAGGAGCCGCCGGCTTCCTGAAAGAGCCGAAGAAACTCCTCTTGAGAGAGAACGGGGACCTTGAGGGAGAGGGCTTTCGCTAACTTGGAGCCCGCCGCCTCTCCGGCGACGACGAAGGAGGTCTTCCCGCTGACAGATCCGGTTGCCTCTCCGCCCAGGGAGCGGACCATGGCTTCGGCCTCACGGCGTTCCAAGGAGGGGAGTTCTCCGGTGAAGACGAACTTCATTCCCTTCCAGGGGAGAGAGAGCTGTTGAGAGGGTTCAGGGGGGGAGGGAGAGACTCCCACTTCGGCGAGTTTCTCCAGAAGGGTCAGGTTGGAAGGGTCTGAGAAGAAGGATCTAAGGCTCTGGGCCACCTTCTCCCCCACTTCCGGCACCGTGAGGAGCTCCTCCTGAGTGGCCGAAGAGAGGGCCTCCAGCGTTGGAAAACGCATGGCCAGGTCCCGAGCGGTAACCTCTCCGACCAGGCGGATGCCCAGGCCGTTGATCAACCGGGCCAGAGGGTTCTTCTTGCTCTCTTGCAAGGCGTTGAGGATCTTGGCGCCGCTCTTCCTCCCCATTCTCTCCAAGGTTTCCAGCTCGTCGAGCCTGAGGGTGTAGAGATCGGCCGGGTCCTTGACCATCCCTTTCTCCAGAAGCTGGTCGACCAGGGCCTCCCCGAAGCCGTCGATGTTCATGGCGTCCCGGGAGACGAAGTGAAGGAGCGACTCCCTCAGGCGGGCGGGGCAGGAGAGGTTGGGACACCTCCAAACGACCTCTCCCTCAGGCTTTTCCAGGGGGGAAGCGCAGATAGGGCAAAGGTCGGGCATGGTGAAAGGGGTCTCGTTCCCCTCCCGTCTCTCTTTCACGACCGCGGTCACCTTGGGGATGACGTCGCCGCTCTTGACGACCCAGACCCAGTCGCCGACCCGGATATCCTTTCTTCGGATCTCCTCGGCGTTATGGAGAGTCGCCCGGGAGACTGTGCTTCCGGCAAGACGGAGGGGTTCGAGGTTCGCCACGGGAGTGACCGCACCGGTTCGGCCGACCTGGAGCTGTATGGAGAGGATTCTGCTGATTCCCTCTTCCGGGGGGAACTTGTAGGCCACCGCCCACCTGGGAAACTTCGATGTGGAGGAGAGGACTTTTTGAGCGGCGATATCGTCGACTTTAAAGACGATCCCGTCGACATCGTAGTCTAGGGAGTCCCTGAGCCTGCCGGCCTCTTCGATAAACTCCGTCATCTCCTGGAAGGAGGAGAGGGAGCGGCTGAGAGGGTTCGTGCGGAAGCCCAACTCCCTCAAGAGGGAGAGGTTTTCCCGATGGGAGGGACGGGGCTCGGCGCCGTCGAAGAAGAGGGAGTAGAGAAAGATCTCCAGGTGGCGGTTTGAGACCTCCCGAGGGTCCAAGAGGTGCACCGTTCCGGCCGCCCCGTTGCGGGGGTTGGCGAAAGGCTCCTCGCCCCTCTCTTCCCTGAGACGGTTCATCGTCTCGAAGGAGTCCCGGGGAAGGTAGACCTCCCCTCTGGCCTCAACGGAGCCCCCTTCCGGTATGTGAAGGGGAAGGGAACGGATAGTACGGATATTGGATGTTACATCGTCTCCCTTCTCCCCATCCCCTCTGGTGACGGCCCTCTGGAGTGTTCCGTCCCGGTAGTGGAGGGAGATGCTCAACCCGTCGATTTTCAACTCGCCCACGAAGAGGGGCGGAGAAGTGGTATTCTTGGCGATACGGTTGTAAAACTCCTGGAGCTCGGGGAGGGAGTAGACGTTTTGAAGGGAGAGGAGAGGAATCTTGTGATGGAAGGTTTGAAAACCCTCCACGGGGGCCCCCCCCACCCGTTGGGTGGGAGAGTCCTCCGTAATCAGGTTTGGATACCGTGTCTCCAACTCCTCTAAACGCTTGAGGAGTCGATCGAAATCGGCATCCGTAATAGACGGCCTGTTCTCTACGTAATAACGGTACTCGTGAGACCGTATCTCCCTTCGGAGCGTCTCCAAAGCGAGGCGCACATCTTCTTCATCCGAAAGGGGAGTCACCGCCGTCTCAAAGATGCTTTATTTTCCGACCCTCTGCCTGGCACCGGCCATGAGGTCGTTGTAGTCGTCCTGGCTTCCTTTCTTCTGCTCAAACCAGTACTTCTTGAGAATCTGTTCGGCCTGCTGGGCGTAGGAGGCGGGGTTTTTCAAGACCACGGCTTCGGCCCAATACTTCAGAGCCACTTCCAACTGCTTCTCGTCTTTGGTGGACTGGTAAATCTTGTTGTGGTGCACACCGAGTTTGTAGGCGACCTCGGAGTTTTTCCGCATGGAGTAGAGTCTCGAGTAGGTGCGGAAAGCCTGTTCGGCGTTGCCCATCTTGGCGTAGGTGGCGCCGAGTTCATCGAGGCACTCAACGACATACTTCTTGTCGATCCCGTCGTTGGCGCTCTCGCAGATAGGCTGGAAGGCCTTCAGAGCGCGTGAATAATCCTTGTTCCGGAGAAAGATTCTCCCGATGTCTTCGATCTTCTTGAAAGCCCGGACTGTAGGCATGCTTTCGAAGGAGCTCAGGTAGTTCTCCAGGGCGGGGTCGTACTTCTTGGCGATGTAGTAGGCGTTGGCCGCCAAGACGCACGCCTGGCTGTGCATCCTCTTGTTGTTGGTGGTGAGCTTTTTGGCGTTTTCGGCGTATTCGGCTCCCTTGTTCATGTCCTTGGCGGAGCTGACATACGCATCGGAGAGAACCAGGTAGACGCCGATCTTGTCGTTGTCGGTGAGTGTGGATTTCTGGACAAGCTTCTCGGAGTAGAGGATCACTTTGTCCCAATCCTTCTTGCCGGAACCGTAGTAGAGGGAGATCAGCTTCCCGAGAACGCTGTTGGTGTTCTGGGCGACTTTGTCCTCATACTTGGAGAGGTACTTCTCCGCTTTCTCGATGACTTTGGAGAGGGCGGACTGAACGTCGGCAGGTCCTTTGGACTTGTCGTTCAAAGCGACGAGGTAATCGTTGTAAGCGGTGTAGAAATCAACGTAGTCGCTGGCTTCGCTGGCGTGGATCAAGGGTGCGATAAAGCATGTGAGGAAAGCCGCGAGGACCAGGGTGAAAAGGGGACGAGACCATTTCTTCATAACACTATCCTCCACTCGTTCATTAAATTCTGCGGGACAGAGGTACTCCCCATGTTGCCTGTTATTTTATCGGATGGATGGGGGGATGTCAACCGGAAAGCCTCTCCGGAAGAGGGGACGAAACCCTCGAAAAGGAAGGGGTTCTGCCGGTTCAAGAGGCCATCTCCCCGGGAAGAACTCTCAAGGAATCGACCAGGAGGGCAGGCGCCGAAAACGAAACCGCGAGCCGCTGCCCCTGTTTGGTGATGAAGAGGGGAACCGGAGAGAGATGGGTCTCCTGCCCCCAGCGGCACCCTTTGAAGAGGGAGTCCCACTCCCCAGCGATCAGGAAGGGGGGAAGGGCCCCCGTCTCTCTTCCCTCCTGGATCGCAGAGGAGCGGGAGACTCGAAGGAGAAACCCCTTGTTGTCGCCGGAGAGGGGAACCGGTGCCGCCTCATGGACGAGAACCCCACTGGAAGCCTGCTTAAGGAGCTCTTGCAGGGGAAGACCAAGGGTTCCGTGAGCCTTCAGCTCTCTGGGAGCGGCAAGGGGGGGAAAGAGGAAGCTCTCCCTCCTTCCGTTTCCCGGGACACCCTGGGATCTCTGGGCGGAGAGACGGGTGTGGAGAAGGGAGACGAGCCTGCCCTCTTCCAGAAGCTCTTTGGCGGAAGATTCAACCCCCTCGTCGTCCTGACCGCCTAATTCTTGGAGGCTCAGGGGGGTGGGGAGGACGGAACTCCCCTCCCTCGCCAGCCAGGGGGAGTCTCCATCCCCTTCCAGGAAGGGGAGCAGGAGCGAGAGCCACCCCTGGGCGCCTTGGCCTGGAGAGAAGAGAATCCAACCCTTGCCGGGAGGGGGTGAGGGGAGGGTGGGCCGGAGGGGGGAGAGAAGGGTCTTGAGAGGTTCCCCTTCCGGAAGGGGAATGGGGAGGAGGTCGGGAAGGATCTCTCTGCTCTGCTCTCTGCTGGCGGTGAAGTTTCCGGGGCTGGTCAGAAGCAGTCGATAACGAAGGATCTCCCTGAACGGAAGGGTCCTCCCCGGAGGAATCGGGAGGGATGGGGGAGGAGAGAAGAGTTCATCCCCCTCGGGAAGGGCGGGAAGAGGGTTGGTCGGTCTGGCCGGAAGTGCCCGGGGCAGGGAGGCGGAGGTGAGGAGCGGAAGAAGCTCGAAGAGCCGGGAGGGTTCCTGGGTGGAGGCGAACCTCTCCCCTTTGGGGGAGAGCCTTCGCAGGGAGCCGATCCTGTTGATCGAGAGTCGGGGCCGGGAGAGGGGACCCTTCTGGCCGAGAACCACTTCCCTGAGGAGGGTGAGCTCCAGGGCGACTTCACAGTAGAGGGTTCCCGAGGCGGCGGAGAGGGAGCCCCAGACGTTTCCGAGGCTCTTCTTCGAAAGGTCGAAGAGATCGAGCCAAGGTTCCGGAGGATCTCCCTTGGCGCGGCAGTTCGAAAGGAGGGGAAGGAGGCTCAGCAGGCCGAGGTCTTTACAGAACTGGCGGCGTCTCAAAAGGGGTCCGCTTCCTTAAGGATAAAACGGTGGAACCACATCTGGGTAAGGAGAATGCCCCAGAGAATGTGGCTGTGGTCGAATTTGCCGGAGAGGTGCTCCCGGCGGTATTTCTCAACCTCAGAAAAGACGAAGATCCCCGTCGAGTCCAGGGAACCGGCGCTTAAGAATTTATCCTGAAGGGGAACCAACTCCCGGCGAAGCCAGCTCTTCATGGGGATGGAAAACCCCTCCTTACGGCGGTAGACCGTCTCCGGCGGAAGATCCCTCAGCGAAGCCTTCTTGAAGAGAGCCTTGGTCGTCCAACCTTGAAGTTTCTGGGGGCCGGGGATTCGGAAGGCCGTTTCCACCAGGAGGTGGTCCAGAAGGGGAACCCTGGCCTCCAGCGAGACGGCCATACTCATGCGGTCGACCTTGACAAGGATGTTGTCGGGAAGGTAGGTCATCACGTCGAGGTAGAGCTCTCCGTTGACGGAATCGAAGGAGGCGGCCTTCTGGAAGTGACGTTTCAAGGGGTCTCTGAGGTGAATCTCCCTGGAGAGGTCCATCTCCTTGAGGGCCTCCGGAGTGAAGAGGCGACGCTTCTGTTCGAGAGAGAGGAAGACCGTCCAGCGGAAGTGGCGGAGTCCGGGATCGAGGGAGAGGCCTCGGGAGTAACGGAGGAGACGGTTCCGCCAACCCTTCTTCTGGGAGGAGGGGGTGACCATTGAGGAGAGGCCCCTCAGGAGGGAACCTCCAAGGCCTCCAGCGAAGCGCCGGTCCGTTTCGGCGGCCTTCTGGGCCAGGTAGTGTTCGTAGCCTGCGAAGATTTCGTCGCCTCCATCGCCGGAGAGGGAGACCGTGACATGACGCCGGGCGACCTCAGAGACCAGGAGGGTCGGGAAGACGGAGAAGTCTCCTATGGGGTCGTCCATCTGGGGAAGGACCCGGGGGAGGAGGGGAAGGATGTCGGCCTTGAGCGTCTCCGCATGGTGTTGGGTGTGGAAGAGATCGGATACCCTCTGTGAGTGGGGGAGCTCGTTGTAGGAGGGATCGTCGAAACCGATGGAGAAGGTCATGAGGGGGTCGACGCCCAGGCGTCTCATCTTGGCCACGACCGCCGATGAGTCGACGCCTCCCGAGAGAAAGGCTCCCAAGGGCACGTCGCTGATGAGCCGCATCTTGACGGCCTCCTCCAACCGACTCTCCAGCTCATCCTCCCATTGGGAGAGGCTACGGCTTTGGGTCTCCGGTTCCAGGGACCAGTAGGGGGCGATCTCCACCCTTCCCCCGCTGTAGGTCAAGGTGTGACCGGCGGGTAGCTTCTTGATGGACTTGAACGCCGAGAGGGGGGCGGGGATGTACTCCAGGGTCAGCAGGTACTCCAGGGCCTGGAGGTCAGGAGTGGAGTCTACCTCCGGATGGGCCAGAAGGGCCTTGATCTCGGAGCCGAAGACGAGGGTCCCCGTCGGCGTGAGCGTGTAGTAGAGGGGCTTGATCCCCAAACGGTCTCTGACGAGGATCAGGCGGTCCTCCTTCAGATCCGCCAAGGCGAAGGCGTACATTCCCCTGAGCCTGTCCGTGAAGCCCATCCCGTACTCTTCGTAGAGCCTGAGGATGACCTCCGTGTCGGATTGACTCGTGAAACGGTACTTCTCCGCGAGGGCCTTGCGGTGCTCTTGGTAGGTATAGAACTCCCCGTTGTAGACGATCAACCGGTCTCTCTTCTCGTTGAAGAGGGGCTGGGAGCCTGTGGAGAGGTCGATGATGCTCAGCCGCCTCATCCCCAAGGCCTTGTTCCCTTGGGTCCATCGGCCATCTTCGTCGGGACCCCTGTGGAAGATCGAATCGAGCATCTTCAGGAGAATCTCTTCTTCCGCAGGTCTCTGGGGATCGGCGTAAACGAAACCGGCTATTCCGCACATGGTTCGCAAGTGGGCTTGAAGAAGAGCGCCACCCTCCGTCTGTCTCTGTTCTCTTTGGCGGTGAAGAAGGGGATCGTCGAGGTCGAAGAGACCAGAGACCCTTTGTAGAAGGCGGTATCTCTGATCACCAGGTCAGGCTTGATCCCTTCCATGGTCAGTTCCCTCACCTCAGAGGCGCCCATGGTGTAGGAGACCCGCTTGTCTCCGATCCTAAGGGAGACGCGGTTACGGGCCGGAGAGGGGTTGTTCTGGAGAAGGATGTGAAACCTTCTGCTCCGGGCCGGTGCCTCCAAGATGAACTCCAACTCCCCCTCCTTGTAGCTCCAGACGCCTCCTCCTTCGGTCACCTTGTTGAAGTTGTTGTTGAGGAAGGTGAAGTAGCACCCTCCTCCGGTGGGGATACGCCAAACGTGGGGGTTGATGTTGACCGGAAGCGAAGCGACCTGGGTCAGCTCCGGAGGGGCGAGGCGGAAAAGACCGTTCTTGCTGAGCTCCCCGGTGTAGGAGGAGTAGTAGATCGGGTCGAAGAGAAGCGGGCCAAGGCAAAGCACGGACCAGCAGGAGGCCAGGAAGAGTTTCTTCTTGTTGAGCCCGTAGGGGAAGAGGAAGAAGAGGAGAGGGTAGATGTTGAGGGCGTAGCGGTTCCCCAGGGAGCCGGCGCCTCCGAAGTAGTTGTCCGGGGCCATGGCCGTGTAGATGCCGATCTCCGCCAGGAAGACCGCCAGGATCACCCACCCCAGCTTCTCCTTCTTCCTGCTGAGGAGGAAGAGGGTCAGGAAGAGGAGTCCCGGGGCCATGTAGAAGAGCAGGCCCGTGTAGCGACCGAAGAAGAAGTAGAAGAGGTTCTTCAGGAAGATGGAGGGAGTCAGGAAGAAGCGCTGCCAGTAGTTCGCCGCGCTCATGGTGATTCCCAGGGAGTCGAAGGTGTCGCCGGGGTTCTCGAAGGGAAAGGTGAAGTAGAAACTCTTACGCTGACCGCCCATGAAGTTCCAGTCCCCCATGAGCAGGGTGGTGAGACCGAAGAGGAGCAGGGTCGGGACGGCGCCTCCCAGGAAGAAGAGAAGGACCCTCTTGGGCCGTTTGATGACGAAGAGGGCGTCCACCAGGAGGGGGAGGGCCAAGAGGGCGTTGGGGGGCTTGGAAAAGGTCGCCAGGCCTATGCAGAGGGCGGAGAGGAAGATCCACAGCCAAGGTTTTTCCCGCTCCCGGGAGTCGAACCAGAAGAGGTAAGAGAGAAAGACCATGGAGAAGTTGAAGAGGTCGGCGGTGATCCAGAAGAAATAGACCCAGGCGATGGAGGCGAAGAGGAAGAAGATGGCGGAGGGGAGGGCGATGTCCTCTCCGAAACGGCGACGGGCCACACGGTAGGCCATCAAGACGACCAGGGAGAGCAGAAGGAAGTGGAAGAAGAAGATCCCTCGAACTCCACCGATTCTGTAGAAGGGGGCCGCGGCGAGGGGGTAGATGAAGGATTTGGCGAAGAAGAGCCTTCCGTCGTTCCCCTTCTTCAGGAAGATCCCCTGGGGACCGGTGGCGAACTCTTTCTTGATCCGGAAGAGATCCCGGCGGGTGTACTGGAGATCATGGTCGTAGGCCAGGCTCTGAACCGCCGAGAAGTAGGCCGCCTCGTCGCTGAAGAAACCACCTCTCTGGCGTACGGAGAGATCTGTAAAGAGGGAGAAAACCGCGAAAAGAAGAAGAAGGAGGGTTGTTATGTACAACCCTCCTCTCTCTTTATTGAAAAACAAAAGAGTTCCGGCTTTACCGACTCAGAAAGATTTGAGAGCGGTCTCTTCGTCGGTGAAGATGTCTTTTTCGAAGGTGGTGATGAGCTTGGAGATCACAAGCAGATCGTGAATTTTCGAGGAAAGGTTCAAGAGTTTGACCTTTCCGGTCTTTTTGGTCACAGAGATATAAACACGGATGATCTCCCCCAAGCCCGTGCTGTCCACGTAAGGAACCTCGGCCAGGTTCAGAACAAAGCTCTTCTCTCCGGCTTCCAAGAGGTCAAGGACAATGGTTCTCAGTCTGTCAAGCTCCTCTCCGATGACGATCTTTCCGGCGATATCAAGGATGTTGACCTTGTCTTTCTTTCTGACTTTGATTTCCATGATTTATTCTCCTCTCGAACAAGTTTTAGGGATAATGGTACCGGAAAAGCTTCCTGATTTCAAGAAGGGTCCCCCTTAAGAACTCACTTTGTTAGAGGTCAAAGAGGTAAGAGATTTTGATCAGGAAAACATCTCTCGGGTGTGTGCCGAAGAGGTCCGAGAGGTCCTGGAAGTAACGGAAACGGCCCTGGTGGGCGTAATCTCCTCTTCCCTGGTTCCATACCAGGAAGAGGGCCGACCCCGGCCTGAACTCCCAACGCAGAACAAGGTTGAGCTTGAACTGCCGAAAGTTGAAGTCCGGGTTCTTCACCACCAACGGAGAGCTCTCTCCCGGGCGCGTCAGGGAGTAGACACCGTCGGAGAGGAGGGATTCCGATGGCGAAAACTTGTGCCACCGCTGGGACTCCTTCTCCGCCCTTGAGGAGAGGACCTCCCGGAACTGAGAGAATTCGCCGGAAGAGACGAAGGGTTGGGCGTAGAGTTGCAGGGTCAGAGTCGGGGAGAGGGCCAAGTCTCCTCGAACCGTGAGTCCCAGGGTCTTGTGGTCGATCTTTCCGAAGAGGTAGCGGGGAGAGGAGAGACCCTCCTTGAAGGTGTCGATGTACTGAAGGGGATCCTTCTCGAGGGAGAGCTCCGGTCCGAACTCCAGGGAGAGGTTTTGACGAACCCTCCAGGTGATGGAGCCGCTGATGGAGGTGGAGCTCAGCCCCTCGTCTCCCTTCTCGTATTCGGCGTTCAGGTCCATGAAGACCCGCTTTCTGTAGTCCGTGGAGAAACCGGCGGAACCCTCCCAGCTTCCCGCCACCCAGAGGGAGGGGCCGCCCCTGAGGGCGGAGGGGGAGAGGGAGTGGGCGTTCCGTTCCAGGGAGGTCTGGAGGCTCCAATAGTTCATGAAGAGGAGGAAGGCGTTGCCGGAGAGGCCGTAGCCGATCCTCTCGGGCTTGAAGTTCCTGGCGTCCCAGAGTTCGGTTTCCAGGCGCAGGTTTCGGATGACCCCCTTGGGCTTGTAGCGGTTGTATCCCAGGGAGGCGAAGGTCTCCCAAGAATCGCTCTCAGGAACGAAGCCCAGGTCGTTGAGTTCGAGGCCCGGGGACTTTCCCGATGTTCCTACCGACCAGAGCCATCCCTCCCCTCCGATCTTGCCGGCGCTCATGTGAAACCCGTAGCCGCTCAGGGAACGGCGGGTCGGGTCGTAGTCGCTGTAAGTGTTGTCCGGTCTTTGGAAGTAGCGGGCCGAACTCTCCTGGGCTGTGAGGATGGCCTCCGGGGAGCCTTCGATACGGCTCATCACCCAGGAGCCGGTGACTTCGTAACGGTCACGGCCCCACCGGTGTCTGAAGTCGATGCCGCCGGCCATGGCGTTGTCGGAGAGGAAGTTCGAGCTCTCTTCGTCCAGGTTCCTCTCCACCATGGTGAAGATTCCCCCCAGGGCCGAACGGCCGGCCCGGAAATCCTTCTGGACTCTCAGGACCGTGTAGGAGGTGAGGGGCTCGATCTGAGCGCTCTTCTCGGATCCTTGGAAATCTTCGATGTAGGAGGCGTCCATGGAGGGGGTGACCGCCTCAAGGAAGCCCAGGGACCATCCCCCTTTGGTCTTGCCGGAGACCTTGAGGGCCGCCGTGATGGGTATGGTCTCGGGAATATCGGCGTAGCGGGCGTTACGCGGATACCCTTGGGGGGCACGGCCGATCCTTCGGGAGTAGAAGAGGGTATCCGACCCGACATCGGAGCCCCCTCCCTCCATGTCGCCGCCACCGCCGGAGGCGTTCATTCGGAACTTGTAGAGGCTGGCCCCTTCGATGAAGAAGGGTCTCTTCTCCGGGAGGTAGACCTCGAAGGCCGAGAGGTTGATGAAGGCCGGGTCGGATTCGACTTGGCCGAAGTCCGGGTTCATGGCCAGGTTGAGGGTGAGGTTGGAGGTCAAGCCGTACTTGACGTCGATCCCCACATCGGCGTCTCTTTTGGGGTAGCGGGAGTAGGGGTCCTCTCGGTTCTCACGGTCCAGAGTGCTCTTGCCGAGAAAGTAGGGGAGGAGTTCGACCTTCCTGGGGGAGGGGAGGCTCTGGGGGATCTCGAGGGTCCCGAAGAGGGAGACGAACTGCGAGGAGCCCTTGGGAACAGGGGCCCAGTAGCTGGTCTCTCTGGTGCGGGTGATGAAGCGCTCCACCTGGAAACCCCAGCTGTAGAGTTTCCGGGAGGGGTAACGGAGTTGGTGGAGGGGGATACGGAACTCGGCGCTCCACCCCCCGGTGAAACGGCGGGAGGCCCCATCCCAGACGGCTTCCCAGCTGGAATCTTTCTTCGTGTTGTCGTAGTAGTAGGAGTCTTTCTTTACGCCCGAGGGGTTGAGGGTGAAGGAGAAGGCGGACCTCTTGTCTTCGAGGCTGTCGAACCAGATGGTCACGTTGTCGCAGAGAAGGGAGTTGTCTTTCCGACCCAGGAGGGTCTTCGGTCCCCGAGGGTCTGAGTCGTAGAGGGTCACGCCGACGAAGATCTCCTCCTCCGTGTAGAGGACCTGGACCTCGCTCCTCTCATGGGAGGGGGCTCCATCTTCGGGTTCCCGTTGAACGAAACGGTCGATCTTCGGTGCGTCTCTCCAACAGGCGTCGTCGAGGAAACCGTCGATTCTTGGCTTATGGAGACACTTAACCGCGGTAATCTTCCGTTCCTGTGCGAGAGCGAATTGGGGAAAAGCAGCTACCAGCGCCAAAAAAAAGAAAAGAACTCTCTTCATCTCTCTTCACTCCTGGTGGGGTACATGGGAAAGTACGTCAGAGGAGGGAAAAGGTTTTCTAGCCGACGAAGAGGGAGACCATCTTGTCCTTAACGAAGACGGTCTTCTTGATCTCCTTTCCCGTGAGCCATTCCAGACACCTCTGGTCGGCAAGAACGAGTTTCATGGCGTCATCTTCACCGATCCCCCGCTCCGCTTCGAGTTTGCCCCGGACCTTCCCGTTGATCTGAACGATCATGGTGAAGGTTTCGGCATGGAGCCGGGTGGGGTCGTAGAGGGGCCAGGGGACGCTGGAGATTCTCTCCTTGTGGCCGCTCTTCTCCCAGAGCTCTTCGGTGACGTGGGGGACGAAGGGGTGGAGAAGGAGGATCAGTGTCTCCAGGGCCTTGCGAAGGACCTTGGCCCCCTCCTCCCCCTCCGCCGCCAGGGTCTCGGCGTTGGTGGAGGTGTCGTTGTAGAGCTCCATGATGGAGGAGATGGCCGTGTTGAGGTGGAATCTCTCACCGATCTCTTCGGTGACCTTCTTGATGGTCTGGTGGGTTCTCCTGAGAACGTTGGCCGCGCTCGGGGAGAGAGCCGTCCCGGAAGGAATGTCCGGACTCGGCGAACCCTCTTCGAAGAGGTCTGCGTAGGAGAGGACAAGCTTCCAGACCTTGTTGAGGAAGCGGAAGCTTCCCTCCATGGCGTTGTCGCTCCACTCGAGATCCTTTTCGGGGGGGGCGGCGAAGAGCATGAAGAGGCGGACCGTGTCGGCGCCGTACTCCTTGATCCGGTCGTCGGGGTCGACGACGTTCCCCTTGGACTTGGACATGGCCGAGCCGCCGAGTGTGACCATCCCCTGGGTCAGCAGGTGGGGGAAGGGCTCGGAGATCTCCGTCACACCTATGTCGCGGAGGAATTTGGTGAAGAAGCGGGAGTAGATCAGGTGGAGGATGGCGTGTTCGACGCCGCCGATGTAGAGGTCCACAGGCATCCAGAAACGGCCCTTGCCGGGATCGACGATCTCTTTGTCGTTCCCCGCGGAGGTGTAGCGGAAGAAGTACCAGGAGGAGTCGAAGAAGGTGTCCATGGTGTCCGTCTCCCGGTCGGCGGCATGGCCGCAGACGGGACAGCAGACGTTTCTGAAGCTCTCGGACTTCTGGAGGGGGTTGCCGATGAGCCCCTTGAAGTCGATGTCCGTGGGAAGGAGGACAGGAAGGTCCTCTTCCGGAACGGGAACGAGGCCGCAATGGGGGCAGTTGATCATGGGGATCGGCGTTCCCCAATACCTCTGCCGTGAGACCCCCCAGTCCCGGATGCGGAAGTTGACCTTCTTCTCACCGAAACCCTTCTCCTTGGCCAGGGCGGTCATCTTCTCGAAAGCCTCCTGAGAGGTGAGGCCCGTGTAGGGGCCGGAATCTGTGAGGATTCCCTGGTCCGTGAAGAGTGCCTCTCCTTCAGGTTCCGTCCCGTCGGGTTTCAGGATGACCCTCTTGATGGGGATTCCGTACTTGAGGGCGAACTCCTTGTCCCTCTCGTCGTGGGCGGGGACGGCCATGATGGCGCCGGTGCCGTAGTCCATGAGGACGTAGTTGGTGATCCAGAGCGGAACCCTCTCTCCGTTGAAGGGGTTGATCGCGCAGAGCCCCGTGTCGATGCCCAGTTTCTCGGTCTCTTCGCGCTTCTTCAGGTCCTTGAGGGTCTGGCGGATCCACTCGGCCAGCTCTTCGCCCCGAGGAGAGGCGGCGATGATCTTCTCCATGAGGGGGTGCTGGGGGGAGAGGGCCACGAAGGTCGCCCCGAAGATGGTGTCGATCCTGGTCGTGAAGACCGTCAGCTTCTCCTGGAGCTCGGGGACAGGGAAGATGACCTCCGCTCCCAGGCTCTTGCCGATCCAGTTCTTCTGCATCAGCAGAACCTTCTCCGGCCAGAGGTTCAGCTCCTTATGGCCTTCCAGGAGCTCTTCGGCGTAGTCGGTGATCTTGAGAAACCACTGGGTGAGCTCCTTCTGTTCGACATCGGTGTGACAACGCCAACAGCCGTTGTCCACGACCTGCTCGTTGGCCAGGACGGTCTTGCAGGAGGGGCACCAGTTGACCCAACCGTTCTTCTTGTAGGCCAACCCCCGTTTGTACATCTGCAGGAAGATCCACTGGTTCCAACGGTAGTATTCGGGGTCGCAGGTGGCAAGCTCCCTCTCCCAGTCGTAGGAGAAGCCGAGCCTCTGAAGTTGGCCCTTCATGGTGGAGATGTTCTGCTTGGTCCAGACTCCGGGAGCCATGCCGTGTTTGATGGCGGCGTTTTCCGCGGGCAAACCGAGAGAGTCCCATCCGATGGGGTGGAGGACGTTGAAGCCCTGCATCCTTTTGAAACGGCTGAGGACATCCCCTATGGAGTAGTTGCGTACATGCCCCATGTGGATTCTTCCGGAGGGGTAAGGAAACATCTCCAGACAGTAAAACTTGGGTCGGTCGGGATCTTCCTGGGCGCGGAAGGCCTTCTCATCGTCCCAGCGTTTCTGCCACTTCTCCTCCAAGGCATGAAAATCATACTCCGATACTCTTTCTCTCATGGTTTACCTCTCAGAACAAACCGAAAATCTAGGGTCAATATATAGAGTTGAAAAAAGTGTGTCAAGGGCTATTTCCCCAGGGGGAACCTTTTTAAAACATCGTTCAGGATCACGAAAACGCTCAGGGCCATGAGGAGGAAGAAGCCGGCCTGGGCGATCCTCTCTTTCCACTGCAGGGAGAGGTCCCGGCGGAGGATCCCCTCGATGATCAGCACGAAGAGGTGGCCGCCGTCCAGGGCAGGGAGGGGAAGAAGGTTGATGATTCCCAGCTGGAGGCTGATGAAGGCGAGAAACCTCAGGAAACTGGAGGACCCGCTCTTGACCGCCGCATAGGAGAAGTCAGCGATGTCGATGGGGCCGGAGAGGGTCTTGACGGAGAGTTTTCCGACGAAGAGCTTGCGGATGACGCTGAAGGTCAGTTTGACCAGGCCGAAGCACTCCTTCACGCCGTTGCCGATGGCCTGGAAGAGGGGGTACTTCTTGACCGTGGTCTCCATGAGGGGAAAGACCCCCAACACCCCTTTCCCGGAACTGCTGGAGGGAGTCACCCGGACAGGAAGGGAGGAACCGCCCCGGGAGACCGTGAAGAGAAGGGTCTTGTTGGGGTTGGCGGCGACAAGGTCTCTCAATTCGAAGAAGGTCTTGATCGGTTTGCCCTCGATGGCGGTGATCCGATCGCCCTCCTGGAGACCTGCCTTCGAAGCCGCCATCCCCGAGGCGATCGTTCCCAGAATCGGGGGAAGGGGGTAGAGGATTCCGATGTCGCCGATCTCGTAGCTTGTCACCGTTCGCGGGTGGATGGAGAGACTCTTCCTTTGACCGTCGCGAAGAACAACTATCTTCAGCTCTTCCCTGGGAGAGGTGGTGATCAACGTCTCCAGTTCGTCCCAGCGGGAGATTGTCCTCTTGTTGATCTGAAGGATCCTGTCCCCGGCGAGGAGACCGGCCTTGAAGGCCGGAGAGTCGGGTTGGACCCAACCGACCACGGAGGGCTCTTCCAAGTACTTGGGTTTCTCGACGCCCTGGACGTAGAGGATGGAGAGAAGACCTAAGGCGAGGAGGATGTTGAAGAAGCCTCCGTTGACGAGGATCAAGGCCCGCTTCCACCGTTTCTGGTTCTGGAACTCGTCGGGGGCTCCTTTCACGTCCTCGGCCTCTTCGCCGGCCATCTTGACGTACCCACCCAGGGGGATGAGGCTGATACGGTAATCGGTACCGCCCTTCTCCCAACCGGCTATCCGTTTTCCGAAGCCGAAGGAGAAGACCTCCACCCTTACGCCCAACCTCTTAGCCGTGAGAAAGTGGCCCAGTTCGTGGATGAGAACCAGGATTCCGAGAACGAAGAAGAAGCTGAAAACCTTACCCAAGAGAACGATCATTTGCACCACCTTTCGTGGAGTATACCTTCTACCCGCTTCTTCACCTCCCTGTGGAGGGAGAGAACCTCTTTCGCCGAGGAGGGGGCGGGGTAGTCGAGAGTGTCGTAGGCCTCCTTCACCTGGCCGATGAGCCGGTGGAAGGGGAGATGGCCCTGAAGAAAGAGTTCGACCGCCGCTTCGTTGGCGGCGTTGAAGACGATGGGACGCGCTCCGCCTCGGCTGATGACATCGTAGGCCAAGGGAAGGAAGGGAAACTTCTCTGTGTTGGGAGGAAGAAGCTCCAGAGGCCCGAAGGGGAAGGGAAGATCCTCCCTCAGGCTTTTGGGGGCCCTTTCGGGGAAGAAGAGGGCGTAACCGATGGGGAAACGCATGTCCGGGACGCTCATCTGGGCGTGAAAGGTTCCGTCGCAGAACTCGACCAGGGAGTGGATGACCGACTGGGGCTGAACGACGACGCCGATCTGGGAGGCTTGGAGCCCGAAAAGGTTGGCCGCTTCGATGATTTCCAAGGCCTTGTTGGCCATGGTGGCCGAATCGACGGTGATCTTGGGACCCATGGACCAAGTGGGGTGGTGAAGGACCTCTTCCCGGGTGATCTCCTCGGAGAGGGAGCGGTGGAGGAAGGGGCCTCCCGAGGCGGTGATGTAGACGCGCTTGATCTCCGCCGGGTCGTGCTTGCGGAGCAGTTGGAAGAGGGAGGAGTGTTCGCTGTCAACGGGGATGACCAGGTCCATATAGGGCTTGAGGAGCGCCCCTCCCTCGACGACGGCCTCTTTGTTGGCCAGGGCCACCGGTTTCCCCGCCTGGAGGGCGGCCAAGGTCGGCATCAGACCGGACATCCCCGATACGCCGACCACAACCTTATCCGCCTCCTCCATGAGGGCGCCCTTCAGGAGCCCCTCTTCCCCGCTCCAGACTTCGAGCTCCGGGAAGAGCGCCTTGAGCTTTACGGCGCTGGCCGCATCGCTCAGAGAGACGGCTCGGGGGTGAAACTCCCTGATCTGGGCCGACAGAATCCGAAGGTTCTTCCCCGCCCCGAGGAAAACCACCCTGAAGCGGTCGGGGTATCTGCGGAGAACGTCCAGAGTGGAGACTCCGATGGAACCTGTGGATCCGAGAAGGGAGATAGAGATCATGAATCAGACTGGGAGCAGGAAGTACCGGATCAAGAGGTAGAAGAGGGGGGCGCCGAAGATATAGCTGTCCAACCTATCGAAGATCCCTCCCTGGCCGGGGAGGAGGGCCGAGGAGTCCTTCACCCCTTTGGCCCTCTTGAAGAGAGACTCCACGGGGTCGCTGACCTGGGTGACCAGGGAGAGGAGAAGGGCCGAGAGGTAGACGAAGAGGGGGGGGCAGGAGGCATAGAAGGTCTTCTGGGCGATCAAGGCGAAGACGAGGGAGGCCGCCACAGCGGCCAGAAACCCTTCCAGACTCTTCTTGGGGCTGGCGACGGGGTAGATCTTGTGCTTGCCGATGAGGGAGCCGACGAAGTAGGCGGCGGTGTCACCGATGGAGATCAGGGCGACCAGGAAGAGAAGGTGGAGGGCGCCGGCACGCCAGACGTAGAAGAGAAAGTTCAGTGTGAAGACGATGTAGAAGGGTGCGAAGAAGACCATGGAGAACCGGAAGGGGAATTGGGAGAGGCCCTCCTTGTCCGTCGTCCTCAGGAGAAAGAGGCCCGTGGTCATTAGGAAAAGGTAGGTTAGGATGTCCAGGGAGAGGGTCGGCATGTAGAAGTGAAGCGAGATGAGGGCGCCGAAGAGGAAGATCAAGACCTTGTCACCCAACGGGAGTTTCACCATGCGGAGGAGTTCCCAGAGGGCCAGGGCGATCGCCACCTGAAGGACTCCGAAGAAAACCGGAGGGGGGGCTTTCAGCGTGAGAAGGAGAAGAAGAGAGAGGAGAACGACGGCTGTGATGGTTCGTGTGATGAGTTCCTTCATCGGATGTTTCCAAACCTCCTGTCCCGATTTTGGAAGGCCCTGAGGGCTTCCAGAAATGCTTTCGTGCCGAAGTCCGGCCAGAGGACCGGAGTGAAGTAGAGTTCCGCGTAGGAGAGGTGCCAGGGAAGGAAGTTGGAGATTCTCGTCTCCCCGGAGGTGCGGATCAGAAAATCCACATCCGGTAGAGGCGAAAGCCTTGACGCCAAGACCTCTTCGGTCAACCGGTCCGGAGGGAAACCCTCCCTGAGGAGCGAGCGGACCCCTTCGATCAGCTCCTGCCTGCCCCCGTAGCTGAGGGCGAGGGTGAGGGTGATCCCTTTGTGATCCTTGGTCTCCTCAATCCCCCGCAGGATGAGGGAGCGGAGTTCCGGATCGAAATCGTTCAGGTCACCGATGGCCTTGAAGACAACGTCGTCTTCCTCGAACTTCTTCAGGTTCTTTCGTAGGTAGACCTTGAAGAGCCTCATCAGAAAAGAGACTTCATCGGCAGGCCGCTTCCAGTTCTCCTTCGAAAAGGTGTAGAGAGTCACGTAGGGGATCTTGAAGTGGTTGACCACCTTGAGGATATCTTCGACCCGTTTGATCCCCTGTTCGTGCCCCTTGGTCCGGGGCCAACCCTTTCCTTCGGCCCACCTACCGTTGCCGTCCATGATCATGGCGACGTGGCGGGGAAGACGCTCGGGAAGAAGCCCTTGGGCTAACTTCTCTTCCTCGGGTGTCATCTTCAGGGTATAGGCGCTCATGGTGTCGATTATACCATAGGGAGAGAGGGTAGGTCCAGGAGGGCCTCAACCCGGGCTTGGACCGAAGACGAGGGATCCGACGGGAACTCCTAAGAGGTTGGAGGCGACGGAGCATTTGACCTTGAAGAGGAAGAAGATCTCCCTCTTCTCCTCCCCAAGGGTCTCGAAATTCCCTTGTCCCTTGGAGATGACCAGGGGGGCCTCCCGGAAGAGACGCCGAACCTTTTCATCGGCCTCCTCAACGATCAACCCCGGGGCATCGCAACCGGAGGAGAGGATTCGGGCGCTCTCTTGCAGGCCGCTCCTCTGGGCGTCCTCTTCTGTGACATCGTTGATGATGGGCCTGGCACGGGTGAGGAAGATCGCCGGTTTTCCCATGGCCTCCAGGAGAAGTCGATCGAAAACGGCCTCCCCGCAGTTGTCTCCAATGTAGAGAACCCAGGCGGCTTCCTCCAGACGCCGACGAAAGAGGGAGTAACCCTCCTCCGGGACAGGTTGGATCAGGAAAGAGTCGACTTCCTTTTCGGCGTCGAAGCTCTCCTGGGCGCCGAAATCGATGACGTTTCCGGCGGCCGCGGCCTGGACCCCCGCCAGAAGGGGGTCGGAGGCGGAGAGCACCCTGGACCTCAACCGGTGCAGTTGGGAGAGGGCCCATCGGGTTCCCTCCTCTTTGGCCTCCTTGTAGGGGTCCTCCACTCCGGAGGCCTTTCGGATGGTCCTGTAGAGGATGGCTCCGGCGTGGGAGGGGCTCTTGGAAAGGTCGATCCTTGGAACCTCCCGGGCGAAGGCCTCGAAAAGGCTCATCAGAAAGGCTTTATCCCTATGGACCCTCTCGGAGGTGCGCAGGAGCTGTCGGAAGAGGCAAGGGAAACAGGGAGGAGCGATTCTCATAGAGGGTGTGGTTCCGGGAAGATCAGGGCGGAGGTGGAGAACTCCGGCTCGATCTGGTCCCCCTCGGTGAGGCGGATTCCCTCCCTCTCGGGTCGAAGCAGGGCGAAGAGGATCCTCTGCTGGGAGAGATCTGGCCAAAGGGGGTAACCCGGGCTCCACCGGTGGAGAGTCCCCGGTCCCAGGTAGGACGCGGCGCTTCTCTGCCCGTGTAGGGCCAAAAGCTCCGTGAGCTCCGCCGCCAAACCGTGGAGGAAGAACTCCCGTTCCCAACGCTTCTCCCTGTGGAGTCTGCCCAGGGATTTGGTCGGAGCCCATCCCAGGGAGACCACCTGCAGGACCAGGGGGAAGGTTCTGCCTCCGTGGCGACGTCTCAGGGCCTCACCGCCCCTGGCCGAGAGGCGGAGATCGACGTTGCACCCGTTCAGGGCCGTGAGGGCGAGAGTCTCTCCTTTCAGCATGGCGCTGAAGCGGGCCTGAAGGATCCTCGGTTTCCAGAGAACCCCTTCCTTCTGGACCAAGTCGTCGAGAAGAAGCGGCAGTTCAGGATCTTCCGGGTTCCTGAGCCACCTCTGTTTGAAGAGGCGCTCCTTGTTGATCCCGGTGGCCAGAAGTTCCGGGGCTGGGGCCACGTGGAGGGTTCGGACCGGTTCGGGGAGTCTCTCCCTCTTGGTCTCTCTCACTTGGGGGGGCCTTTCGGGGGTTCCCGCCAGGGAGACCCGGACCTCCCCCTTCGAGAGGCCCTTCATGGAATCAAGCCCGTCCATGGCGTCACAACAGTAGACCACCCGGCCCCTGTAGAAGGGGGAGAGCTCTCTCTCCACAAACCGGGGCGAGAGGGCGGCGCCGCCGCAGAGGATGGGGATCTCCAGGCCCTCCTTGTGGAAGAGGGAGACATATTCGGCCATGGAGCGGGCCGACTCGACCAGGAGTCCCGAGAGGCCGATGGCCTCTCCGCCGTTCTTTTTGAAAGAGGCCAGAATCTCCTCGGGGCTCTGCTTCACCCCCAGGTTGAAGACCTTGTACCCGTTGGCGGAGAAGATGGAATCCACGAGATTCTTGCCGATATCGTGGATGTCCCCCCTGACCGTGGCCAGGATCAGCCTTCCCCGGGCTTCTCCCTCTCCGGCACCCAGCTTCGGCTTGAGGATCTCCGAGGCTCTGGCCAGGGTCTCCGCGGAACGGAGAACGAAGGGGAGGAGCATCTTTCCCTCTCCGAAGAGCTTTCCGACTCTGTCCATGGCGGGGAGAAGGGTGTTCTGGAGGATATCCCAAGGGAGAGCGCTCTCC
>Ga0116141_10000723_pt1 | contig 26946 bp, 21 predicted proteins | sample AD_UKC097_MetaG_FD_89744 | JGI IMG/M metagenome (GOLD analysis project Ga0116141, IMG submission 89744) | Active sludge microbial communities of municipal wastewater-treating anaerobic digesters from USA - AD_UKC097_MetaG | ecosystem: Engineered > Bioreactor > Anaerobic > Digestate | place: USA...
CACCTCGGCCGCGCGCTGCGGGCAGTCGCAGCGCAGCTCGTGGTGCATCGCCTCGAAGCGCTCGGCCAGACGCGCGCGCAGCGGCGCATCGTCGAGCTGCGCGAGGAGCGCGGCACCCATGGCGTCGGGCTGCGCGGCATCCTGGATGAACTCGGGCACCAGCGACGCGTGGGCAAGGATGTTGGGCAGGCCGATCCAGGGCAGATAGCCCTTGTTGCGCATCAGGCGGTAGGTGAGCCACGCCATCCGGTACGCAACCACCATGGGCCGCCGGAACAGCGCGGTCTCGAGCGTGGCCGTGCCGCTGGCCACCAGCACCACGTCCGCGGCGGCCAGCACCTCGTGCGAGCGCCCCTGCACCAGGGTCAGCCGCAGCCCGGGCGGCGGCGGCAGGCCGGCGATCATCGCCTGCAGGCGCTCGAACAGCGCCGCGCCGGCCGCCGGCAGCACGAACTGCAGGTCGCCGCGACGCCCGTGCATCCAGGCGGCCGTCTCGACGAACACCCGGCCCATGTAGTGCACCTCCGACGGCCGGCTCCCGGGCAGCAGCGCCACGGTCGCGCGGTCGGGGTCGAGCGCGAGGGCCGTGCGCGCCGCACGGGCATCGGTCTGCATGGGAATGCGATCGGCCAGCGGATGCCCGACGTAGGTGGCCGGGATGCCCGCCTCGCGGTAGATCTCGCGCTCGAACGGGAAGACCAGCAGCATGTGGTCGACCGCCTCGCGGATGCGGTGGATGCGCTCGCGCCGCCACGCCCAGATCGACGGGCTGATGAAGTGCGCGACCCTGACCCCCCACTGGCGCAGCCGCACCTCGAGATCGAGGTTGAAATCGGGCGCGTCGACCCCGACGAAGACGTCGGGACGCCACTGCAGCACGCGCTCGAACAGCTGGTTGCGCATGCGCAGCAGGCGCGGATACGCGCGCAGCACCTCGACGTAGCCGCGCACCGACAGCTCGTCGGTGCTCCACCACTGCTCGAAGCCGCGCTCGGCCATCGCCCGCCCGCCGATGCCGGCGGCCGCCACGTCGGTCACCCGCGCGTGCAGCCCGTCCAGCACGTCGGCCGCCAGCAGGTCGCCCGAGGTCTCCCCCGCGACCATCACGAAGCGCCGTGCGCTCATCGTTCAGCGCACGATGCCGCGCGTGACCGATCCGAGGAAGTCCGACAGCAGCGCGACCGCTTCCCGGTGCGGGTTGGCCGGGTCCTTCGCCTGCGCGGCCAGCTGGCTGCGCGCCTCGTCGAGGGTCAGTCCGCTCTTGTACAGGGTCTTGTACGCGCGGCGGATCGCATTGATGGCCTCGGGGTCGAAGCCGCGCCGGCGCAGGCCTTCGCTGTTGATGCCGTGCGCCCCGGCCGTGTTGCCCGACGCCATCACGTAGGGCGGAATGTCGTGCAGCACGACCGTGCCGGTGCCCGTCATCGCATGCGCACCGATCTTGCAGAACTGGTGCACCTGCGAGTTGCCCCACAGGATCACCCAGTCGCCGATGTGCACGTGGCCGCCCAGGTTGGTCGTGTTCGCGAAGATCGTGTGGTCGCCCACCACGCAGTCGTGGGCGATGTGCACGTAGGCCATGATCCAGTTGCCGCTGCCCACGCGGGTGACGCCCGCGTCCTGCACCGTGCCGCGGTTGATCGTCACGCACTCGCGGATCGTGTTGTCGTTGCCGATCTCGAGCCGCGTGGGCTCGTCGCGGTACTTCTTGTCCTGCGGCGCCGCACCGATCGACGCGAACTGGAAGATGCGGTTGCCGTGGCCGATCGAGGTGTGGCCTTCGATCACCACGTGCGGCCCGACCACCGTGCCCTTGCCGATGGACACGTGCGGCCCGATCACCGCGTACGGACCGATCTCGACGTGGGCATCGAGCTGGGCACCGGGTTCGACGATCGCAGTGGGATGGATCCTGGACATGGCGGCCCTCGCGTGCGTCAGGCGGTCCCGGCGCCGTCGGCCGGCCCGGGGGCCTCCGCGGCGGCGCCGTCGGCCGGCGCGATCTCGCGCAGCGTGCACATCAGCTCGGCCTCTGCGCTGACCTGTCCGTCGACGGTGGCGCGCCCGCTGTACTTCCAGATCGAACGGGCGACCCGGTCGATGGTGACCTCCAGACGCAGCTGGTCTCCGGGGCCGACCGGACGCTTGAAGCGCGCCTTGTCGATGCCGACGAAGTAGTAGACGGAACGGTCGTCGGAGACGCGCCCCATCGTCTGGAAGGACAGGATGCCGGCGGCCTGCGCCAGCGCCTCGATCTGCAGCACGCCGGGCATCACCGGCAGGTGCGGAAAGTGTCCGGTGAAGAACGGCTCGTTGATCGTGACGTTCTTGATCGCCACGATGCGCTTGCCCTTCTCGATCTCGAGCACGCGATCGACCAGCAGGAAGGGGAACCGGTGCGGCAGGTGCTCGAGAATGGCCCGGATGTCGAGCATCGTCATCGTTCAGTCCTCGGTAGGAGAGTCGCGGCCGCGCCCGGTGGCGCTGCCGTCGAGTTGTCGGATCCGGCGGCGCAGCGCGGGCAGCTGCCGCACCACCGCGGCCGAACGCTCCCAGTCGGCGTTCGGCATCAGCGGATAGACCCCGCTGTAGAAGCCGGGCGTGGTGATGGAACGGGTGACCAGGCTCATCGCGGAGATCACGACGTCGTCGCAGATCTCGAGATGCCCCAGGATGCCGGCGCTGCCGCCGATCATGCAGCGCCGCCCGATCACGGCGCTGCCGGCCACGCCCACGCATCCGGCCAGCGCGGTGTGCTCGCCGATGCGCACGTTGTGCGCGATCTGCACCAGGTTGTCGATCTTGCAGCCGTCGCCGATCACGGTGTCGTCGAGCGCGCCGCGGTCGATCGTGCAGTTGGCGCCGATCTCGACGTCGTCGCCGATGCGCACCGCGCCGAGCTGCGGAATCTTGGCCCAGCGCCCCTGTTCGCGCGCGAATCCGAAGCCGTCGGCCCCGATCACCGTGCCGGCATGGACGATGCCGCGCGCGCCGACGCTGCAGTCGTGGTACACGGTGACGTTGGGCGCGAGCACCGTGCCCGCCCCGATGACGGCGCCCGGACCGATCACGCAGCCGGCGCCCAGCACCGCACCGTCGCCGATGCGGGCCCCGTCGTCGATCACGCAGTGGGCCGCGATGCGCACGCCATCGCCGAGCGACGCGCCGGGCGCGACACAGGCCGACGCGTGCACCCCGGCCGGAGCCACCGCCGGCGACACCTGCTCGGCGAACCAGCGTGCGATGGCCGCGAAATGGGCGTACGGGTCGCCCACCACGATGCGCACACACCCCGGTGGCAGCACGTCGGCCTGCGCCGCAGCGACCACAACCGCACCGGCGCGCGTGACGGCGGCCTCGGCCCGGTACTTCGCGGCACTGAGAAAGCTGAGATCGGAGGGCCCGGCCGAATGCAGCGTGGCCAGCCCCCGGATGCCCCGGTCGGCTGCGCCGGAGACTTCGCCGCCGAAGCGGCGCACGAGCTCGGCAACGGAGACGGCGGCAGCGAGGGACCGTGCCATCGTGCCGGGCGGCTTCGCGCGACCTACTTGGCGTTTGCCAGCGCGCGCAGCACCTTGTCGGTGATGTCGACACGCGGGCTGGCGTAGACGGCTTCCTGCAGCACGAAGTCGTACTTCTCCTGCTCGGCGATCTGCCGGATCACGCGGTTGGCCTTCTCGACCACCTGCGCGAGCTCCTCGTTGCGGCGCTGGTTGAGGTCCTCGCGGAACTCGCGCTGCTTGCGCTGGAAGTCCTTCTCCAGATCGGAGAACTCACGCTGACGGCGCACGCGCTCGGACTCGCTGGTCACGGACGCATCGCGCTCGAGGCGCTCGCTCATCGTCTTCAGGCGCGCGGCCAGATCCTGGAGCTCCTTGTCGCGCTTGCTGAACTCCTGCTCGAGCTTCTGCTGCGCCGCCTTCGCCGGCACGGCGTCGCGCAGGATGCGCTCGGTATTCACGTAGCCCATCCGGGTCGTTTCCTGAGCCGCCAGCATCGGCGAAACGGCCACCAGGGAGCACGCGACCAGCCAGTGACGCCACCATTTCATCGGAGTATCCGTGCCTCGATCGAAAACGCGAATTGTCGCACAAACACCCATCATCACCCGGCGCGTGCGCCGTCAGAAGCCGGTACCGACCTGGAACTGCAGGCGCTGGGTGCGATCGCCTTCCTGACGCCGCAACGGAAAGCCCATGCTCAGCTTCATCGGCCCGATCGGCGACGCCCAGTTCAGGCCCACGCCGGTGGAGAACCGCAGGTCGCCCAGGTCGATGTTGCCCACCTGGTAGACGTTGCCGGCGTCGAAGAACACGAAGGTGCGGAAGCTGCGGTCGTTGCCGGTGCCCGCCAGCGGGAAGATGAACTCGGCGCTGCCGACGATCCGGGTCTGTCCGCCGAGCGCGACGTTGTCGACCGGATCCTTGGGGCCCAGCGACGACTGCGCGAAGCCGCGGACCGTGCCGATGCCGCCGGCGTAGTAGTTCTTGAAGAGCGGATACGCCTTGCCGCCGTACGCCCGCCCGATCGCGAAGTCGCCGTTGAGCGCCAGCGTGTAGTCCTTGCCGATCGGGTAGTAGAACTGGTGGTTGTAGTTGGCCCGCGCGTACCGCAGGTCGCCGGCCGGCAGCGAGAACTCGAGGTTGGCGGTCTGGAAGCGGCCCTTGGTGGGGGCGAACGCGCTGTCGCGCGAGTCGCGCCGCCATCCGACCACGCCCAGCAGCGCCACGCTGCTGTCGCCGAAGTTGGCGACGTAGTCCCGGAAGCGCTGCGGCGCGTTGGCGCCGAGCTCGAGCTGGTTGCCCTCGACCGCGACCCCGAAGCTGATGCGATCGAACTCGGTGTACGGCACGCCGAAGCGCAGGCCCAGGCCGTTGGAGCGCCATTTGTAATCGCCCAGCGACAGCGCCGACGCATTGAACGTGCGCGTGTACAGGTCGAACGTGCGGCTCACGCCGTCGGGCGTGAAGTACGGATCGGTGTAGGCCACGCTGATGGTGCGGCTGATGCGGCTGGTGTTCAGCTCCACCCCCAGCGACTTGCCGGTGCCCATGAAGTTCTGCTGGTTCAGCGAACCCGACAGGATGATCCGTTCGGAACTGGACAGGCCGATGCCCATGGAGATCGCGCCGGTGGCCTGCTCCTTCACACTCACCGACAGGTCGACCTGGTCGTTGGCGTCGGGGACCGGCACGGTGTCGATGCGCACGTCGGTGAAGTAGCCGAGCCGGCCGATCCGCTCGCGCGACAGGCGGATCTTCTCGGAGTCGTACCACGCGTCCTCGAACTGGCGCAGCTCGCGGCGGATGACCTCGTCACGCGTGCGCGCATTGCCCGACACGTTGATGCGGCGCACGTACACCCGCCTGCCCGGGTCGATCAGCACGTCGAAGCTGACCTCGCGCTTGTCGCGGTCGATCTCGGGCACCGGGTTGACGTTGGCGAACGCGTAGCCGAGCGTGCCCAGCCGGTCGGTGATGGCCTTCTGCGAATCGGCCAGCTTCTGGCCGGAGAAGGTCTCGCCCGGCTTGAGCGTCATCAGCGCGGCGAACTCGGACTCGCGACCGAGCATCTGCCCGGAGAAGCGGACGTCGTTGACCCGGTACACGCCTCCCTCGGTGATGCCGATCGTGAGGTGCACGTCCTCCTTGTCGGGCGAGATCGACACCTGGGTGGAGTCGATGGAGAACTCGAGGTAGCCGCGGTTCAGGTAGAACGAGCGCAGGGCCTCGAGGTCGCCCGCCAGCTTCTCGCGCGCGTACTGGTCGTTCTTGGTGTACCAGGACATCCACGTGGGCGTGGACAGGCGGAACTCGTCGAGCAGCTGCTTCTCGGTGAACGCCTTGTTGCCGACGATGCTGATCGTCTTGATCGTCGCCGCGTCGCCCTCCTCCACGGCCATCGTGATGCCCACGCGATTGCGCTCGAGGGGCGTCACGGTCGAGGTCACGCGGGCCCCGTACCGGCCGCGCGACAGGTACTGGCGCTTGAGCTCCTGCTCGCCGCGCTCGAGCAGGCTGCGGTCGAAGATGCGGCTTTCGGTCAGGCCGATGTCGCGCAGCGCGCGCTTGATCGTGTCCTGGTCGATCTCCTTGGCGCCGGTGATCGAGATGGAGGCGATCGCCGGACGCTCTTCGAGGTAGACGACGAGCACCTGGCCATCGACCTCGAGCCGCACGTCCTTGAAGAATCCGGTGGCGAACAGTGTCCGGACGGCCGCGGCGGCCTTGTCCTCGGTCAACGTCTCGCCGACCTTGACCGGCAGGTAGCCGAAGATGGTGCCGGGTTCGGTGCGCTGAACCCCTTCGATGCGGATGTCGCGCACCACGAAGGGGTCGAACGCGAAGGCCGCGTGGCTGAATGCCAGGGCCGCAAGACTCGCAACGGCCCGCACCGCGAAGCGCGTGCGTAAGCCGCGCTTCGGGCGCGATAGGGACATTACGATCCGATCAGACGGGTGAAGTCGTTGAACAGTGCCATGATCATCATGGCTGCGATCATGGCAAGACCGGCTTTCTGGGTGATCTCCACGAAGCGCTCCGACAGGGGTCGGCCGCGCACTGCTTCGAGGCCGTAATATACCAAATGCCCCCCGTCGAGCACGGGGATCGGCAGCAGGTTCAGCACACCGAGACTGATGCTGATCAGCGCCATGAACGACAGGTACGCGTACCACCCGATGCGCGCGCTCTGGCCGGCATAGTCGGCGATCGACACCGGGCCGCTCAGGTTGCGCCAGGACAGCTCGCCCATCAGCATCTTGCCGAGCATGCGCAGCGAGAAGACCGACATGTCCCAGGTCTGGACCGCCGCGCGCTGCAGCGACTCGAGCGGCCCGAACCGCACCTCGACCATCTGCACCCGGTTGGCGATGCCCGCGTTGATGCGGCCGACCATCCGGCCGGCCTCGTCGGGACGCTCGGAGGCGCGCGCATCGGGGACGATCTCGATGCGCAGCTGGTCGGCGCCGCGCTGCACGTCCAGGCGCAGCGGACGCTGGGGGTTGGCGCGGATCGCCTCGATGAGCGCCGTCGAGCGCGTGACCGGCGCGCCGTCCAACCCCACCACCTGGTCTTCGGCCCGCAGGCCGGCCCGCGCGGCCGCACCGTCGGGCAGGACCGAGGCGATCACGACCCGTCCGGCCGCGAGCTCCAGGCCCAGCGCGCGCTGGAAATCACGCTCCACCTCGCCCTCCGGCAGGCCGGCAGTGTCGATGGACAGCGCGGTGCGCGCGTCGCCGCGCTGCACCTCGAAGGGGATGGCTCGGCGCTCGATCACGCCGTCGATCATGCGCAGACGCACCTCGTTCCAGGAGCGCACCTCGCGCCCGTCGACCGCCAGCACACGGTCGCCCGCGGCCAGCCCGGCCGCGGCCGCGGCGGTGGACGGCGCGGGCGCGGCGACGACCGCCGCCGGCTCCTGCACACCCACGGAGTTCAGCACGAAGTACAGGGCGATCGCGAGCAGGAAATTGGCCAGCGGGCCGGCGACGACGATCAGCGACCGCCGCCCCAGCGACTGCCGGGTGAACGCCCGCGGCAGGTCTTCGGGCGGGATCGGGCCGGCGCTGGTGTCGCGCTCGTCGACCATCTTCACGTAGCCGCCGAGGGGGATCGCCGACAGCGCCCACTCGGTGCGGTCGGGCCCCACCGTCCAGGTGGCCAGCGGCTTGCCGAAGCCGATGGAGAACCGCAGGATCTTCACGCCGCACCAGCGCGCCACCAGGTAGTGGCCCATCTCGTGCACGAAGATCAGCAGCGTCAACGCCACCAAGAACGAAACCAGGGTCTGCAGAAAGCTCATCGGGCGCACCTCTCGATCCGCGATTGCGCCAGCGAACGGGCCTCGGCGTCCAGCGCCAGCACGCCGGCGACATCCGCCGGCGACGGGCGGTGGCCCAGCGCCGCGAGGACGGCCTCGTCCGTGGCGGCGATGTCGGGGAACGCGATGCGCCCGGCCAGGAACGCCTCGACGGCGACCTCGTTGGCGGCGTTCAGCACGCACGGCCCGGCGGCCCCAGCCGCGAGCGCCTCACGCGCCAGGCGCAGACAGGGGAAGCGCACGGGATCGGGCGGCTCGAAGTCGAGGCGGCCCAGCGCCGGCAGGTCGAGCGCCCCCACCCCGCTGGCGATCCGCTCGGGATAGGCCAGCGCATGGGCGATGGGCGTGCGCATGTCGGGATTGCCGAGCTGCGCCAGCACCGAGCCGTCGAGGTACTCGACCATCGAATGGATCACGCTCTGCGGGTGCACGACGATCTCGATGCGCTCCTGCGGAAGACCGAACAGCAGATGGGCTTCGATCAGTTCGAGACCCTTGTTCATCATCGTCGCCGAGTCGACCGAGATCTTTCGCCCCATGCTCCAGTTCGGATGCGCGCAGGCCTCGTCGGGCGTAACCGTGTGCATCTGCGCCAGCGGCCGCGTGCGGAACGGTCCGCCCGAGGCGGTCAGCAGGATGCGGCGCACCCCGGCCGCCGGCATCGCGCGGGCGTCGCCCTGGACGTCGGCCGGCAGGCACTGGAAGATCGCGTTGTGCTCGCTGTCGATCGGCAGCACCACGGCACCCGCATCGCGCGCGGCCGCGACGAACACCGGCCCGGCCATCACCAGCGCCTCCTTGTTGGCCAGCAGGATGCGCTTGCCGCGCCGCGCCGCGGCCAGCGTCGGCGCCAGGCCGGCGGCGCCGACGATCGCCGCCATCACGGCGTCGACCTCCGGCGCCGCGCTGATCTGCGCGAGGCTGTCGGGCCCGTCGAGCACCTCGGTCGGACAGCCCGCCGCGCGCAGCAGCGCACGCAGGCGCCGCGCGGGCTCGGCGTCGGGCACCGCCGCATAGCGCGGGGCGAAGCGCACGCACAGCGCCGCGAGGTCGTCGACGCGGCGGTTGCCCGACAGCGCGAAGACGCGGTAGCGATCGGGATGGCGGGCGACGACGTCGAGCGTGCTCGCACCGATGGATCCGGTGGCACCCAGGACCGTGAGCGACAGCATGTTGGGGACTACCTCAGCAGTTCGTAGATCAGCAGGACCGCCGGCATGGTGGGGATCAGCGCGTCGATGCGGTCGAGGACGCCGCCGTGGCCGGGCAGGATCCAGCCGCTGTCCTTGACGCCGGCCTGGCGCTTGAGCAGCGACTCGTGCAGGTCGCCGACGATCGACAGGGCGGCGATCGCCACCAGCACGGCAAGCACCGCCGCCAGCGGCAGGCGCGACGCCAGCACCGCCGGCAGCGCGGTCTCGAGGCCGGCGGCGCCGGCCGCGAACCCGCCCAGCAGCGCCACGGCGGCAAAGCCGCCGATCGCCCCCTCCCAGCTCTTGCCCGGGCTGATCGACGGCGCCAGCTTGCGACGTCCGAACGCCCGGCCGGCGAAGTAGGCCGCGATGTCGGCCACCCAGACGATGGCCATCGACGACAGCAGCGCGATCGGACCGCGCAGCCGCAGTTCGTAGAGCGCAAGCCAGCAGCCGAGCAGCACCACGGCCGCCAGCAGCCAGCCGCCGCTGCGGGCGTCGTGCCGTGCCAGCCGCAGCCCGCCGCCGACCACCCAGTACAGCGTCAGCACCGCGCACGGCACGATCAGCACGTGCCCGCCCGGCCAGGCGGCGGAGTCACGCCACACGAGCAGTGCGACGCCAGCCACCAGCACCGTCACCGCCGCGCGCATCGACGAGGCGCCGGGCGGCTCGAGCAGGCGGCCCCATTCCCAGGCGCCGACGGTCAGGAACACCAGTGTGAGCACCCCCCAGGCGAGCGGGGGATACACGAAGATGGCTGGCAGGAGGATTGCCAGCAGCACCAGAGCGGTCACCACCCTGCGGCCGAGCATGTGCGTTGCCTTGGTGTCAGTGCGGTCCGGCCACGGCCGCCGAGCTCACGCGGGCGACCCGACCTGTGCGCTGGTCCGACCGAACCGGCGCTCGCGCTGCCGGTAGGAGTCGATCGCACGCTGCAGCTCGGCCGCGTCGAAGTCGGGCCAGAACGTCTCGGTGAAATAGAGTTCGGTGTACGCCAGCTGCCACAGCATGAAGTTGCTGATGCGCTGCTCGCCGCCGGTGCGGATGAACAGGTCGGGCTCCGGTGCGTGCGCCATCGCCAGGAACGGCGCGAACGCCGCCTCGTCGATGGCCTGCGGCGTGCCGGCGAGCTCGGGATGGGCGCGCAGCATCGCCTGCATCGCCTGCAGGATGTCCCAGCGGCCGCCATAGTTGGCCGCGATCGTGAGCGTCATGCGCGCGTTGCCTTCGGTGCGCTGTTCGGCCTTTTCGATCAGGCGCTGCAGCTGCGCGTCGAACGCACCGAGCTCGCCGACCACGCGCAGGCGGATGCCGTTGCTGGCGAGCAGGGCCACCTCGCGCTTGAGGGCGGTCAGGAACAGGCGCATCAGCACCGAGACCTCGTCCGCCGGACGGCGCCAGTTCTCGGAGCTGAAGGCGAACAGGGTCAGGTACTCGACGCCCATGCGCGCGCAGGACTCGACGATGGTGCGCACGGCGTCCACGCCCTTGGCGTGCCCGGCCACCCGCGGCAGCATGCGCTTCGTCGCCCATCGGCCGTTGCCATCCATGATGATCGCGACGTGCCGCGGCACCGCCCCGACCTCGGGCAACCCGGCCGTGGAACTGATCCGCGTGGGCGTGGGGGTCATCAGACCGTCAGCAGTTCCTGTTCCTTCGCGGCCAGGAGCTTGTCGATCTCGACGATGTGACGGTCGGTCAGCTTCTGGATGTCGTCCTGCGCACGACGCTCGTCGTCCTCGGACACGGCCTTGTCCTTGAGCATCTTCTTGAGCTGCTCGTTGGCCTCGCGGCGCAGGTTGCGCACGGCCACCTTCGCATGCTCGCCCTCGGACTTCACGACCTTGATCAGCTCACGCCGGCGCTCTTCGGACAACGGCGGCATCGGCACGCGGATCAGCTCGCCGACGGACACGGGATTCAGACCGAGGTCGGACTCGCGGATCGCCTTGTCGATGACCTGCGCCATCTTCTTCTCCCAGGGCGACACGCCGATCGTGCGCGCATCGATCAGGGTCACGTTGGCGACCTGGCTGATCGGCACGGGACTGCCGTAATAGTCGACCTGGATGTGGTCGAGGATGCCGACATGGGCGCGGCCGGTGCGGATCCGGCTGAGCGCGTTCTTCAGCGCCTCGATCGACTTCTGCATCTTCTGGTCGGCCGAACTGCGGACATCGGCAATGCTCATCGTTTCTCCTTGCTGGCCGGTGCGCCGTTCAGACGTGCACCAGCGTGCCCTCGTCCTCACCCAGGATCACGCGCCGCAGCGCGCCTTCCTTGAAGATCGAGAATACCTTGATGGGAAGCTTCTGGTCGCGGCACAGCGCGAAGGCGGTCGCGTCCATCACCTTGAGGTGGCCGGCGATCGCCTCGTCGAAGCTGATGCTCTGGTAGCGCACGGCGGCGGGATCGAGCTCGGGGTCGGCACTGTACACACCGTCCACCTTGGTCGCCTTCAGGACGATCTCGACGCCCATCTCGGCGCCGCGCAGCGCGGCCGCGGTGTCGGTGGTGAAGAACGGATTGCCGGTGCCGGCAGCGAAGATCACCACCTTGCCTTCCTCGAGGTAGCGCAGCGCCTTCGGCCGGATGTACGGCTCGACGACCTGCTCGATCTTCAGCGCCGACTGCACCCGGGCCACCACACCGACCTGGCGCAGCGCGTCCTGCAGTGCGAGCGAGTTCATGACGGTGGCGAGCATGCCCATGTAGTCGGCCGTGGCGCGGTCCATGCCCGCCGCCCCGGGCGCGACGCCGCGGAAGATGTTGCCGCCGCCGATCACGACCGCAAGCTCGACCCCGAGCGCGCTGATCCCGGCCACTTCACGCACCATCCGCTCGATGGTGACGCGGTTGATGCCGTAGGCGTCGTCGCCCATCAGCGCCTCGCCCGACAGCTTCAGGAGCACACGACGGTACGCGGTACGGCGCGGTGAGGACTCGATGCGCGGCCCGTCGCCCGACGGTTGACCAATCACGGGTGCGGAACTCACGGGTCGAACCTCCTAGAGAATGACGCTGAAAACCGGGCACGCCACCTGCGTGCCGAAGAAGCCGGAAGGGCCGGGGGCGCCGGCCGGCGGCCCCGGCCGGGCCGACACGGCGCGGGCGCAGTGTCCGGCAACCGTGCGCAGCCGGAGCGGCCCGCCGACGCCGATCGGCCCGCAACGATGCGCAGACCGGTCGGCACCGGGATTATCGTCCAATTCGGACGATCAACGCCCTGCGGCGGCGGCCTGCGCGGCGACTTCGGCGGCGAAGTCGGTCGTCTTCTTCTCGATGCCCTCGCCCACCACGAACAGGGTGAACCCGGCCACCGACGCCCCCTTGGCCTTCAGCAGCTGCTCGATCGTCTGCTTGCCGTCCTCGGCCTTCACGAACACCTGGCCCAGCAGCGTGACCTCGCGCAGGAACTTCTGCACCGTGCCTTCGGCGATCTTCTCGAGCATCGCCTCGGGCTTGCCCGATTCGCGCGCCTTCTCGATCGCGATGCGGCGCTCGGTGTCGAGCAGCTCGGCCGGCACGCCCGACGCGTCGAGCGCCTTGGGCTTGGACGCCGCGATGTGCATCGCCAGGTCCTTGGCCAGCTGCTCGTCGCCGCCGACCACGTCGATCAGCACGCCGATCTTGGAGCCCCCGTGCACGTACGACGCCAGACGGCCTTTCGCCGCCATGCGGGCGAAGCGGCGCAGCGACATGTTCTCGCCGATCTTGCCGACCAGCGCCGCACGGGTGGACTCGACCGTGCCCTCGCCCATCGGCAGCGCCGACAGCGCGGCCACGTCGGCCGGATCGTGCTTGGCGACCAGCTCGGCGCAGCCCTTGGACAGCGCGATGAAGTCGTCGTTCTTGGCGACGAAATCGGTCTCGCTGTTGACCTCGACCACGGCGCCCAGCTTGCCGTCGGCCGACAGGTACATGCCGACGACACCTTCGGCGGCCACGCGCGTGGCCGCCTTGCTCGCCTTGTTGCCCAGCTTGACGCGAAGGATCTCCTCGGCCTTGGCCATGTCGCCGGCCGCCTCGGTGAGCGCCTTCTTGCATTCCATCATCGGCGCGTCGGTCTTCTCGCGCAGTTCCTTGACCATGCTCGCGGTGATTTCAGCCATTTCATGCTCCTGTGCTTGCGTCGGCCGCCCGCAGGCAGCCGCGATGAACCCGTTGAACCGTCCGGCCACCGCCCGGGCCGTGCCACACGGCGGCGCCAAAAAAACGGGGCTGTACGAAACAGCCCCGCGATCACCCTGCCTGGCGGGATCAGGCCTGCTCGGCGTCGACCTCGACGAATTCCTCGTCGGAACCGGTCTTGACGATCTCGTTGAGCGACGCGTTGCGCCCTTCGATGATCGCGTCGGCCACGCCCTGGGCGTACAGACGGATCGCCTTGCCGGAGTCGTCGTTGCCCGGGATCACGTAGTCGATGCCGTCGGGCGAGTGGTTGGTGTCGACCACCGCCACGACCGGGATGCCCAGCTTGACGGCTTCGGTCACGGCGATCTTGTGATAGCCGACGTCGATCACGAACAGCGCGTCGGGCAGGCCGACCATGTCCTTGATGCCGCCCAGGCTCTGGTTCAGCTTGGTGAGCTCGCGCGTGAACATCAGCGCCTCCTTCTTGGACATGCGCTCGAGGCCGCCATCGGCCTGGGTCGCTTCCATGTCCTTCAGGCGCTTGATCGAGCCCTTCACCGTCTTGAAGTTGGTGAGCATGCCGCCCAGCCAGCGCTCGTCGACGTACGGCACGCCCGCGCGCTGCGCTTCCTCGGCCACGATCTCGCGCGCCTGGCGCTTGGTACCGACGAACAGCACGGTGCCGCGGTTGGCGGACAGCTGACGCAGGTACTTCATCGCGTCCTGGTACATGACCAGGGTCTTCTCGAGGTTGATGATGTGGATCTTGTTGCGATGGCCAAAGATATAGGGGGCCATCTTGGGGTTCCAGAAGCGCGTCTGGTGGCCGAAATGGACACCCGCTTCCAGCATCTGCCGCATCGTTGCCGACATGGGTAGGACTCCGTACAGGGTTGAGACTGACGTGCCGTCATACCGGACGGGGATTCGGGAGAATCCGGCCCGGTTGCCACGCGGCGCGTGCGCCCCGCCCGCAAGGCGGCCCGGCGCATGCACCGCACGGACCCCAGATGGCGGCACGCGCGATTTGCGGCGGCCCTGCAGAACCGTTCTGCGTGCCGCCACCGTTCAGCTGATTTTCGTCAGCTAACCTATAATCATAACATGACGATCAGCATCAAGACCAGCGCCGACATCGAGGCGATGCGCGTGGCATGCCGCCTGGCTGCCGAAGTCCTCGACTACATCACCCCCTACGTGAAACCCGGCGTCACCACCGGCGAACTCGACCGGCTCTGCCACGACTACATGGTGAACGTGCAGGGCACGATCCCGGCGCCGCTCAACTACGCGCCGGCGGGCTACACGCCGTACCCCAAGTCGATCTGCACGTCGGTCAACCACCAGGTCTGCCACGGCATCCCCGGCGACAAGGTGCTCAAGAACGGCGACATCGTGAACCTCGACATCACGGTGATCAAGGACGGCTACCACGGCGACACCAGCCGCATGTTCGTCGTCGGCGAAGGCTCCATCGCCGCCCGCAGGCTGTGCGAGATCACCTTCGAGTGCATGTGGATCGGCATCGCCCAGGTGCGGCCGGGCGCGACCATCGGCGACATCGGGCATGCGATCCAGAAGCACGCCGAAGGCGCCGGCTACTCGGTGGTCCGCGAATTCTGCGGCCACGGCATCGGCCGGCAGTTCCACGAGGAGCCCCAGATCCTCCATTACGGCCGGCCCGGCACGGGCGAGCCCCTGCGCGCCGGCATGATCTTCACCATCGAGCCGATGATCAACGCCGGCCGGCGCGAGATCCGCGAGCTCGGCGACGGCTGGACCATCGTCACCAAGGACCGCAGCCTGTCGGCCCAGTGGGAGCACACCGTGCTGGTCACCGACACCGGTGTCGAGGTGCTCACGCGCTCGGCCGGCACGGCGGCGCCGCCGCCCGCCGTCGCGGCGCTCCTGGGCTGATGCCGTGACCCTCAGCGCCGTGCCGGAGTCGCTGGCCCCTTTGCGCACCGCCTACCGGCGCAGCCGCGACGACCACATCGACGCGTTCCGCGTCGAACGCGATCCCGACCGCCTGACGCGGCGCCTGTCGGCCACCACCGACACCGCCCTGCGCGGGCTGTGGCAGGCGATGCAGATCCCCGGCACGGCGGTGCTCGCGGCGGTCGGCGGCTACGGACGCGGCGAGACCTATCCGCATTCCGACGTCGACCTCCTGCTGCTGACCCCCGAGCCCGCCACCCCGGAGCAGGCTCAGGCCATCGAGCGGTTCGTCGGCGCGTGCTGGGACTTCGGCCTGCCGATCGGCCACAGCGTGCGCAGCCTGGCCGAATGCCTGTCGGAAGCCGCCGGCGACATCACCATCCAGACCAGCAGCATGGAGGCGCGCTACCTGGCCGGCAGCCGCGCGCTCTTCTCCGAGCTCGTGACCGGGCTGGCGCAGGGCCGCGATCCGGGCACCTTCTTCCAGGAGAAGATGCTCGAGATGCGCCAGCGTCACGTGAAGTTCGAGGACACGCCGTACAGCCTCGAGCCCAACGTCAAGGAGAGCCCGGGCGGCCTGCGCGATCTGCACGTGGTGATGTGGACCGCGCGCGCCGCCGGCTTCGGCACCACCTGGCGCGATCTCGCGCGGCTCGGCCTGGCCACCGAGGCCGAGGCGCGCACCCTGCGCCGCAACCATCGCGTGCTCAAGCGCGTGCGCGCGATGCTGCACATCCAGTCCGGGCGCCGGGAAGACCGCCTGGTGTTCGACCTGCAGGCGCAGGTGGCCGGCGCCCTCGGGCTCGGCGGGCGCGACGCGCGGCGCGCCTCCGAAGAGCTGATGCAGCGCTACTTCTGGGCGGCCAAGCAGGTCACCCAGCTGACGACGATCCTGCTCCAGAACCTCGAAGGCGCCCTCTTCCCGCAGCACGACACCGTGCCCGAGCCGATCGACGAGGAGTTCCGCAACTGCGGCGGGCTGCTCGAGCCGTTCGACCTGCAGCTGTTCGAGCGCACACCGGCGGCCATCCTGCGCGCCTTCCTGACCCTGGCCGCGCGCTCCGAACTCAAGGGCATGACCGCGCCCACCCTGCGCGCGATCTGGCACGCACGCCTGCGCATCGACGCCGCGTTCCGCCGCGCGCCAGAGCACCGCGCGCTGTTCCTGCGCATCCTGCAGCAGCCGCGCGGCATCACCCGAACGCTGCGACGCATGAACCAGTGGTCGGTGCTGGGCCGCTACCTGCCCGCGTTCCGGCGGATCGTCGGTCGTATGCAGCACGACCTGTTCCACGTGTACACGGTCGACCAGCACATCCTGATGGTGGTGCGCAACCTGCGCCGCTTCGCGATGGACGAGCATGCGCACGAGTACCCGTTCTGCAGCCAGCTGATGGCGTCGTTCGACAAGCCGTGGCTGCTGTACCTGTCGGCGCTGTTCCACGACATCGCCAAGGGCCGCGGCGGCGATCACTCCGTGCTGGGCAAGAGCGACGCCCGCCGGTTCTGCCGCGCGCACGGGCTGCAGGCGGACGAGACCGAACTGGTCGAGTTCCTGGTCGAGCACCACCTGACGATGTCGTCGACGGCGCAGAAGCAGGACCTGTCCGACCCCGAGGTGATCGTGCGCTTCGCCCAGCTCGTGGGCACCGAGCAGCGCCTGGTCGCGCTGTACCTGCTCACGGTCGCCGACGTGCGCGGCACCAGCCCAAAGGTCTGGAACGCCTGGAAGGGCAAGCTGCTGCAGGACCTGTTCATGGCCACCAAGCGCGCGCTCGGCGGCGAGTCGCCGCAGTCGGACATCCGGCTCGACGCGCTGCGGCGCGAGGCGCACCGCATCCTCAACCTGTATGCGCTGTCCGAGGAACGGTATGCCGGCTTCTGGGACAAGCTCGACGTCGCCTACTTCCTGCGCAACGACGCACAGGACATCGCCTGGCACACGCGCGTGCTGCACGGACGGGTCGACACCCAGGAACCGGTCGTGCGGGCCCGGCTGGCCCCCATCGGTGAAGGCTTCCAGGTCGTGGTGTACCTGCCCGACCAGCCCGACCTGTTCGCGCGCATCTGCGGCTACTTCGACAGCCGCAACCTGTCGGTGCTCGACGCACGCATCCACACCACGCGGCACGGCTACGCGCTCGACAGCTTCCTGGTGATCGATCCGAACGCCAACGCGCACTACCGCGACATCCTGACGCTGGTCGAGGCCGACCTGACCGAGCGTCTGAAGCGGCGCGCCGAACTCGCGCCGCCGGTGCGCGGACGCATCTCGCGGCGCTCGCGCTATTTCCCGATCAAGCCGACCGTCGAGCTGCGCCCCGACGAACGCGGCCAGCACTGGCTGCTGTCGATCACCGCAAACGACCGCACCGGGCTGCTGTACAGCATCGCGCGCGTGCTCTCGACCCACCACGTGAACCTCTACACCGCGCGCGTCAGCACCCTGGGCGAACGCGTTGAGGACATGTTCCTGATCGACGGCCCCGCGCTGGCCAAGCCGAAAGACCAGCTGCATCTCGAGACCGCGCTGCTGGAGGCGCTGCAGGCCTGAGTCTGCCGGGCTGCGCGGGCATGAGGGCCAAGCGGCGCCGGGCGGCTCGGGCCGGAAGCGCGCGACCCGCGCGGGCGAACGGCTTCAACCCGCGCGACCGGCTTCAGTCGCCGTTCGCCGCCATCCGCACGAACTCGGCGAGGATCCGCCGCACGCGCGCCATCGCGCCGTCGAGCGTGGCACCGATCGCCTCGAGCGAGATGCCGTCGCAGCTGTCGCCCTTGCCGGCCGCGTGATTGGCGACCACGGCCAGCGCCGCGTACGGCACTTCGAGTTCGCGGGCCAGCGCCGCCTCCGGCATGCCGGTCATGCCGACCAGGTCGCATCCGTCGCGCTCGAGGCGCCGGATCTCGGCCGCCGTCTCCAGGCGCGGGCCCTGCGTGCAGCCGTAGGTGCCGACCAGCGCCATCGGCTCGCCCAGGTTGGCGGCTGCGCGCGCGAGCCGGCCGCGCACGCCGTCGTCGTAGGGCCAGGTGAAGTCGATGTGGGTGACCGGCTGGTCCAGCCCTTCGAAGAAGGTGCCGCGCCGCCCGTGGGTGTAGTCGATGATCTGGTCGGGCAGCACCAGCGTGCCGGGCCCGTACTCGGCACGGATGCCGCCGACCGTGGCCACCGACACGATGCCGTCCGCCCCCGCGTGCTTCAGTGCCCACACGTTGGCCCGGTAGTTGATCTCGTGCGGTGTGATCGTGTGGCCGTAGCCGTGCCGCGCGAGGAACATCAGGTCCACGCCCTGCAGCTGCCCGTGCGTGAGCGGGCCCGACGGGTCGCCGTAGGGGGTGCGCACCACCTGGCGGCGCACGTTCTCGAGGCCGGCAAGGCTGGTCAGGCCGCTGCCGCCGATGATGGCGAACTTCATGTGTCGTCTCCGGGCGCGGACGCCCTGGTCTGGATCAGGCGCAGCAGCCCGTCCTCGTCGATGATGGGCACCCCCAGGGATTCGGCCTTTGTCCGCTTGCTGCCGGCGGCCTCGCCGGCGACCACGTAGCTGGTCTTGCGCGACACCGAGCCGATCACGCTGCCGCCGTGCTGGCGGATGAGCGCACCCGCCTCGTCGCGGGTCATGGTGGGCAGCGTGCCGGTGAGCACGAAGCCCAGGCCGGCAAGTGCTCCGGCCGGCGCTGCGGCGTCGGCAGCGGGGTCTGCGGCCGCGCGCGGTGCCGACACCGGCCAGTGCACGCCGGCCGCACGCAGCGCCGCGATCACCTCGCGGTTGTGCGGCTCGGCAAAGAACCGCTGGAGGCTGTCGGTGATCTCGGGGCCGATCCCTTCGAGCGGGACCGGCAGCAGCGCCTCGCCGCGCCCGCGCCGGCGGGCGTTCTCCTTCTGCAGCTCGGCCTTGTCGGCCTGGCGCCGCGCCCAGTCCTCGGACATCAGCGCATCGATGTCGCCGTATTCGTCGGCCAGCTGCCGCGCCACCTCTTCGCCGACGTGCCGGATGCCCAGGCCGAACAGGAAACGCGCCAGTGTGGTCGTCCGCGACCGGTCGATCGCGGCGACGAGGTTCGCCGCCGACTTCTCGCCCATCCGGTCGAGTGCGGCGAGGGTCGCCGCGTCGAGCCGATACACGTCGGCCGGCGTGCGCACGAGGTCGGCGTCGACCATCTGGTCGATCAGCTTCTCGCCCAATCCTTCGATGTCCATCGCCCGGCGCTGCGCGAAGTGCCGCAGTGCCTGCTTGCGCTGTGCGGAGCAGTACAGGCCGCCCACGCAGCGCCACGCGGCCTCGCCCTCGCCCCGGCTCACCGCCGATCCGCACACCGGGCAGGCCTGCGGCATCTCGAAGCGCCGGAAGCGCGTCGCGAACTCGGGGCTGTCGGGCGGCGGCCGGCGCTCGGTCAGCGCACGGACGACCTCCGGAATCACGTCGCCGGCGCGGCGCACCACCACCGTGTCGCCGATCAGCAGGTCCTTGCGCCGGAGTTCGTCCTCGTTGTGCAGCGTGGCGTTCGACACGGTCGTGCCGCCGACGAACACCGGGCGCAGCCGGGCCACCGGCGTGATCGCTCCGGTGCGCCCCACCTGCACCTCGATGTCGAGCAGCTCGGTCAGGGCCTCCTCGGCCGGAAACTTGTGCGCCAGTGCAAAGCGCGGGGCCCGTGCGACGAAGCCGAGCACGTCGTGCCAGTCGCGCCGGTCGACCTTGTAGACGACGCCGTCGATCTCGTAGGGCAGCTCGGCGCGGGCCGCCTGCATCGCGCGGTAGAAGTCGAGCATGCCGGCCGGGCCGCGCACCACACGCCGGTGCGCACCCACCGGCAGTCCCAGCGCGGCGAGCCAGTCGAGCAGCAGCGAATGCCGTGCGGGCTCGACACCGCCGACGATCTCCCCGATGCCGTAGGCGAGAAACCGCAGCGGACGCGTGGCCGTCACCGCCGGATCGAGCTGGCGCAGGGCGCCCGCCGCGGCGTTGCGCGGATTGACGAACTCGCGCTCGCCGGCGGCCCGCTGGCGCGCATTCATGCGGCGGAAGTCGTCGCGGAACATCAGCACCTCGCCGCGCACCTCCAGCACCTGCGGCAGCACACCGTCGGCCGCGGACAGGCGCAGCGGCACGGCGCGGATCGTGCGCACGTTGGCACTGACGTCCTCGCCGCGCGTGCCGTCGCCCCGCGTGGCCGCGCGCGCCAGCACCCCGTGCTCGTAGCGCAGGCTGACGGCCAGTCCGTCGTACTTCAGCTCGGCCGAATACTCGATGTCGCCCGCCGCCTCCGGCTGGTCGGCGAGCAGCTCGTGCGCGCGACGGTCGAACGCCTGCACGTCCTCGTCTTCGAACGCGTTGTTCAGCGACAGCATCGGCCGCGCATGCAGGACTTCGCCGAAGCCCTCGACCGGCTGGCCGGAGACCCGCTGCGTCGGCGAGTCGGGAACGATCAGCGCCGGATCGGCCTGCTCGAGACGCTGCAGCTCGAGGAACAGGCGGTCGTACTCTGCGTCGGGCACGCTCGGCGCGTCGAGCACGTAGTACTCATGGTCGTAGCGCGCCAGCAGCGCGCGCAGTGCGGCGGCGCGCGCCGCCGCTTCGGAGGCGCCGCCGGCGGGCCCGGACCCCGCGGGCCCCGGCGCGCGTGCCGAGGACGGATCCCCGTGCATCGGTCGGGCCGGTGTCAGTTGAACAGGCGCAGCGCCAGCGGCGACCCTGCCGGGAACCCGGCCTCCTCGAGTCCCTGATGGCGCTGGCGCACCTGCAGGCCGATCCGCTCGAGCTGCGGCTCGGCGAGCGCACGGCCGGCGTCGTCGATCAGCATGCCGCCGAGCCGGTCCGCGCAGCCGCGGGCGCAGGCAACCATCTCGCCCCAGGGGTCGAGGCTGGCCGAAGCACGCGGCAGGTCGAGCAGCAGCGTGAGCCGGTTCGGGGTGTCGGACAGGGCGATGGAGAACAGCACCTCGCCGGACGGGCCCAGGCGCGCATAACGGTTGTTGCCGCGCTCGACGCAGCCGCCGGCTTCGGCCTCACGCGCGAGGTCGGCCAGACCCATCGGTTCGCGCGTCTCGACGCCGATGCCCAGCTGCGCGTCGAGCTGCGCGCAGGTGTCGTCGAGGGTACGGGCGCGGGCGAGCACGCTGTTCATGTCGGGCGTGTCGGCCAGTGCGGAGATCTGCTCGGCCAGCGCCTGCACACCGGCGACGAACTCGGAGAACTCCATCGCGTTGAGCGGGCCGTGGCGATTCGCCAGCAGCACCCCCACGCGCACCCGCTCGAAGACCACGCCCACGGCAGGCGCCTGCCAGGTCCAGGCCTCGCCGACCGACGGATCGGCGTCGACCGCCACATCGTCGCCGGCGCTGGCCGTCAGGGTGTCGGAGGACCCGCCGTCGCCTGCCCCGGCGGCGGACGCCGTCGGGACGAGGTCGGGCGCGAGGGCGTCGCCCGCCCCGCCGTCGGCGACCGGCGCCTCATCGGCCGTCCGCCGCAGCGCGCCTTCGACGACCACCGGCTTGCTGCCGACGCGCCGCATGCCCTGCGCGATCTGCAGCAGCCGTTCGCCCGATACGGGCGCAGCGGGCACGAGCTCGACGATGCAGTCGGCCAGTGCGTTCAGCACCGGCCGCGCGGCGCCGCGTCCCGCCGCGGCCGGCCCGCCGGGGCCGGCACCCGAAGCGGCCATGGCCCCCGATCCGCCCGGGGCCGCCCCATCGGCCGCACCGCGCTCCGCGGTCAGCGCGCCGTCGAGATCGAGCGAGGGTTCCGAACGCGCGGCGCCGGCGGCACCGGGGTCGGACCGCGCCGGCTCGACCTTCGGCCTGGCCGCACCGGCGATGCGGGCACGGCGGCGACGGCCGCTCCACACGTTGTAGACGACCACGCAGGCAAGCGCCAGCGCGACCAGCAGGATCAAACTCATGTCGAGGGAATTCATCAGGCGGCCTCGGCGATGCGCGCAGCCGACTCGAGATCGACCGCCACGATCCGGGAGACGCCTCGCTCCTGCATCGTGACGCCGACGAGCTGCTGTGCAAGTTCCATCGCAATCTTGTTGTGGGTGATGAACAGGAACTGGGTCTGGTCGGACATCCGTCGAACCATATCGCAATACCGCTCGGTGTTCGCGTCGTCGAGCGGCGCATCGACCTCGTCGAGCAGGCAGAACGGCGCCGGATTGAGCTGGAACATCGCGAACACCAGCGCGATCGCGGTGAGCGCCTTCTCGCCACCCGACAGCAGGTGGATCGACGTGTTGCGCTTGCCGGGCGGCTGCGCCATCACCTGAACGCCGGCGTCGAGGATCTCGCCTCCGGTGAGGATCAGGCGCGCCTCGCCGCCGCCGAACAGTTCGGGGAACAGCTGGCCGAACGAGCGGTTGACGGTGTCGTAGGTGGTCTGCAGGAGCTCGCGCGTCTCACGGTCGATCTTGGCGATCGCGTCCTCGAGGGTCGAGATCGCCTCGTTCAGGTCGGCCGACTGCGCGTCGAGGAACCCCTTGCGTTCGGTGGCCGCCGCCAGCTCGTCGAGCGCGGCCAGGTTGACCGGGCCGAGCGCCGCGACGGCATTGGCCAGGCGGGTGACTTCGCCCTGCAGCCAGGACGCCTTCGGCAGCGCGGCTCCGTCGGCACCGGCCTCGGCCAGCAGCGCGGCCTCGTCGACCTGGGCCTCGGCCAGCTGGGCGGCGAACTGCTCGGCGTTCAGGCGCGCGGCCTGCTCGCGCAGCTGCAGTTCGGTGACCCGCTGCCGCAGCGGCTCGTGCTCGCGTTCGATGGCCAGGCGACGCTCGTCGCGCGCCTTCAGCGTGTGGGTGAGGTCCTCGAGCCGCTGACGGGCCGCCGACAGCGCCTGCTCGGCGACGACCCGCGACTGCAGTGCCGCGTCGAGCGCGCTGCGCGCCGTGTCGTCGGACAGCTCGGCCAGCTTCGCCTCGCACTGCTCGCGCTCGGCGCGGCTGGTGCGTTCGAGCTGCAGCGCCTGCTCGAGCGCCCGCGCAAGCCGTTCGATGCGGCCCTGGATCTCGCGCGTGGCGAAGGCCGCCTCCTACGCGTCGCGCTCGGCCCGGCGCAGGTCGTCGCGCCGCGCGGCGAGCGAACGCTCGGCCGTCTCGAAGGCCTGTGCCAGGTCCTCGGCCTGCTGCTGACGCTCGGCCAGCGCGATGTCGAGCTCCTCGAACGCCGCGCTTTCCTCCTCGATGCCCTGGCGGGCCTCGTCGAGCGCGGCGCCGACCTCCGCGAGTTCTTGGCCGATGCGGTCACGGGTGTGGCGCGCCCGTTCGGACAGCTGCTCGACACGCTGGGCCTCGAGGCGCACCGCGGCAAGACGGCGCACCGCTGCCGTGTGCGCGTCCCGGGCGGCGGCCAGGCGCGCGGCGGTCTCGGCGGCCTGCGCCTCGGCACGCGCCGCGTCACCGCGCGCCTCGTCGGCCATCAGCTGCTGCGCACGCAGCTCGCGCGCGAGGTTCTCGAGCTCGTGCTGACGGGCGAGCAGCCCTTCCTGCTCGGAATCGGGCGCGTACATCTGGAGGGACATGCGCGAGACGACGTGGCCCTCGCGCGTGACCAGACGGGCGCCCGGCGCGAGGTCGGCGCGGCGCGTGATCGCCTCGTCGACCGAGTCGGCGGTGTAGAGCCCGTGCAGCCAGTCGGCCAGCAGCGACTGCAGGCCCGCCTCGGTGGCGCGCACCACCTCGAGCAGCGGTCGCATGCCGGCCACGGGCACGGCGGGCGGCAATGGCTGCGGGGTGAAGAACGCCACCTTGGCGGGCGGCGCGTCGGCACTCAGGCCGGCGACGTGCTCGATCCGGCCGACCTCGAGCGACTGGACGCGTTCGCGCAGCACGGATTCGATCGCCGTCTCCCAGCCCTCCTCGATGCGCAGCCGCTGCCACAGGCGTGCCAGCGACGCCAGGCCATGCCGCTCCAGCCACGGCACGATGCGCGACTGGCTCTGCGCGCGCTCCTGCAGCTGTCGCAGCGCGGTGATGCGCGCCTCGATCTGGGTGGTCTTCGCCTCGGCGGCGCGCAGCGCCTGCTGGGCCGGCGCCCGCCGGGCATCGGCCATGCGCCACGCCTCTTCGGCCTGGGTCTGGTCGTCGCCGGTGCGGAGCTCGGCCTCCTCGGCCTCCGCCACGGCGATGCGGGCGTCCTCGAGCGCGTACGCATCGGGCGCCTGCACCTGGCCGCCCTCGGCCTCGAGGCGGTCGCGGCGACGCTCGGCCGCCGCCATCGCCTGCTCGGCCGCCCGCCGGCGCGTGGCCGACAGCTCGATCGACTGGCGCACCTGGAGCGCGGCCCCCCGCGCCTGCTCGAGCGCGGTGCGCGCGTCGCGCAGCGCCACGTCGAGCGCGGGCATCTCCTCGCCCAGCGTGAGCACGCGCTCGGCCAGCTCGTCGGCCGACTGCTGCGCGGCCGCGAGCTGATCGTGCGCGCTCGCCGTGTCGATGCGCGCCTGCTCCGCCTCGTCGCGGGCGCGCTGCTGCTGCGCGGACAGCGCCGCGACGCGCTGCCCGAGCTGTCCCTGCGACTCGAGCACGAACCGGATCTCGGATTCGAGCCGGCTGACCTCGGCGTTGGCGTCGTAGAACCGCCCCTGCACGGCGTGCATCTCGTCGCCGGCGGCGTAGTGCGCGCTGCGCAGCGATTCGGTCTCGGCCTCCAGCGCCCGCAGGTCGGCCAGGCTGGACTCGAGCTGGGTGGCGGCGGCCCGCGACTGCTCGGCCAGGCGCGCCTGCTCGGCTGCCGCCTCGTCCCGCCGCACCATCCAGAGCAGGCCCTGCCGGCGCAGGCGGTCGGCCTCGAGCTGCCGGTATTGCTGCGCCACCTCGGCCTGCCGCTGCAGACGCTCGATCTGCCCGGCCAGCTCGCGCTGGATGTCCTCGACGCGGGTCAGGTTCTCGCGGGTGTCGGCCAACCGGTTCTCGGTCTCGCGGCGGCGCTCCTTGTAGCGCGAGATGCCGGCCGCCTCCTCGAGGAACACGCGCAGATCCTCGGGACGCGCCTCGATGATGCGCGAGATCATGCCCTGCCCGATGATCGCGTACGCGCGCGGCCCGAGCCCGGTGCCGAGGAAGATGTCGTGGACGTCCTTGCGGCGGACCTGCTGGTTGTTCACGTAGTACGTGGACTGGCCGTCGCGGGTGAGCACGCGCTTGACGGCGATCTCGGCGAACGTGCCCCAGCTGCCGCCGATGCGGCCCAGACTGTTGTCGAACACGAGTTCGACCGAGGCCCGCGCCGCCGGCTTGCGCTCGGACGATCCGCTGAAGATGACGTCCTGCATGGACTCGCCGCGCAGCTCGGACGCCTTGGATTCGCCCAGCACCCAGCGCACCGCGTCCATGATGTTGGACTTGCCGCAGCCGTTGGGGCCGACGACCCCGACCAGCTGACCGGGGACCTCGAACGCAGTCGCGTCGACGAACGACTTGAACCCGGCCAGCTTGATCTGTTTGAGCCGCACGCGCGATACCCCGGGGGCCGATGCCGAAGCAGGGCCTGAGAAAACAAAAAAGCCGCCTCGGCGGCCTTGCGCAGCGTCGGGTCGAACGCCCGACCGAACGGTTCGTATAATACCACCCGCTCCCTCCGGGCCGGGCGCTCGCGGGGCCGGCCGCCGGCACCCGCCCATGGGTTCGCCGGCGTCGCGAGGCGCCCTGAACCACGCCTCGCACGCGACCGTCCCCGCCCGTTCCCAGCCTTCGCCGCCGCCGCGCGCGCGTCCATCCCGCCGACACCGACATGCCAACGAAGCCGACCCGCACGAAGCCGTCCAAGACGATCGACACGTTCCCGAACCCGAACCCCGAGCGCGATTACCTGGTGCACATCGAGGTGCCCGAGTTCACCTGCCTGTGCCCGCTCACCGGCCAGCCCGACTTCGCCACCTTCGTGATCGACTACCTGCCCGACCGCCTGAACGTCGAGCTCAAGAGCCTGAAGCTGTACATGTGGTCGTTCCGGAACGAAGGCGCGTTCCACGAAGCCGTCACCAACCGCGTGCTCGACGACCTGGCCGGCACCCTGAAGCCCCGCTTCATGCGGATCACCGCGCGCTGGTACGTGCGCGGCGGCATCTTCACGAACGTGGTCGTCGAGCACCGCAAGCGCGGCTGGAAGCCGCTGCCGCGCGTCGAGCTGGACCAGTTCGCGCCCGGATCGAACATCCGCTGATCGTCAGAAGATCCTTACAATCATCCACTTGAAGAAGGGTTCGCACCCTTCCCGTGAACCGTGAACCCTCGACTCGCCACCCTGCAGCCCTACCCGTTCGAGCGGCTTCGCGCCCTGCTGGACGGCGTGACGCCCGACGCCGCCCACGCGCCGCTGAACCTGTCGATCGGCGAGCCCAAGCACGCCACGCCGGCACTGATCACCGACGCGCTGACCGCCGCGCTGCCCACGCTGGCGCACTACCCGGCGACGGCCGGCAGCCCGGCGCTGCGCGAGGCGATCGCCGCCTGGATCGGCCGCCGCTACGGCGTGCCCGTGCCCGATCCTCTCACCCAGGTGATCCCCATCAACGGCTCGCGTGAGGCGCTGTTCGCGTTCGCGCAGACGGTGCTCGACGGTCGCCCGGGGTCGCGGGTCGTGTGCCCCAATCCGTTCTATCAGATCTACGAAGGCGCGGCGCTGCTGGCCGGGGCGACGCCGTACTACGTCGAGCAGTCCCCCGACAACGACCTGCGCTGCGACTGGGCGGCCATCGACGACGCGGTCTGGCGCGACACGCAGCTGCTGTACGTGTGCTCGCCGGGGAACCCGACCGGCACGGTGATGGCGCTGGACGAGTGGAAGCTGCTGTTCGAGCTGTCCGACCGGCACGGCTTCGCGATCGCCGCCGACGAGTGCTACTCCGAGATCTACCTCGACGAGTCCGCA
>Ga0116141_10000731_pt1 | contig 26866 bp, 20 predicted proteins | sample AD_UKC097_MetaG_FD_89744 | JGI IMG/M metagenome (GOLD analysis project Ga0116141, IMG submission 89744) | Active sludge microbial communities of municipal wastewater-treating anaerobic digesters from USA - AD_UKC097_MetaG | ecosystem: Engineered > Bioreactor > Anaerobic > Digestate | place: USA...
TTCCATCTACAATCCAATCTATGGCTACAGAATGAGGATTATGAGGTACTTCCAGATGTAGTAGATCCCCGACACAACGGTAAACGGTTGCAGAATCAACAGGACTCAAATTGGAATAAGGAACAGGAGACTCATAATAGTTGAATCCGGACTCATTATTATGAAAATAGATGAAATCCAATAAACCATAGGTGCTATTGGGTCTCATATTATATCCAAATTCTTCAATAGTTGCATTAAACCCATTTTCATTTTCTAAGATAAAAAAGTCGGGAATAGATTCATTAAAAAGGCTATATTGAAGATAGTAATAATCACCGTTTGTGTACGGAAAAGTATCAAAAGCGGTAGATGGAATCAATTCATGATTGATATACATGGTATGAATCCCTTCCGGCTTAACAAAGATGACCAGGTCAACATAAGTGGTATCCGGAGCTTGGGATATGCGGCGTTGCGTCGTCGGAAAGAGCCATTTTTTTACCATACGGTTGGTTGGTAAAGTATAGTTCATGTTGGCGCGGTTTATCCATTCACTGCTCAGTTCCATCATCCAATTACCGGAACCTGTATAAGTAACATTAGTTGTCCAATAACACTCTGGAGCTACATATCTATCTATTGGCGATCTTATAAAAGCAAATGGAACATTAATAAGCCAAGGAGGTGCTGTTTCACATCCACACGTGGGAGTTGTTCGACATACATCGAATCTACTTGAAACTCCAACATGAGCATATGATGAACCCATGGAGAAATGGTTACACCGATATAATGAAACGGTATCATTAATGAACATACCTATTTCATCAGTTAATACAACTCCTTTCGCTAAAAAATTATCAAGAGCATATTTTACCAGTAAAAAATCTCTTCCCTTATAAAGTTGATAATTGGGTATACTTTGAAATTGTTTAACACCTCCGTCAAAAATAAAGGGCGTTCTAGATGATGTGTGATAAAATACTACTTTTTTACAATTGGTTGTAATTATTTTATTTCTATTTGAACTCCCAAAAAGATATAACGGCAAAATTAATACTTCCCCTTTATCTAATGTTACCGTGAAAGGAAAGGTAATAACAGAATGATTTATATTATAATGTAATTCCGGTATAAATAGCGTAGTATTGTCTTCTACAGCAATAATCAAAAGTACTCGTAAACGATTAACATCAGATAAATGAAAAGATGTAAGATGTCTTAAATCTATTTCGGTAGGAAAAAGGGAAAGTGGGAGTACAGGTACTTTAGCTGTCTGCATATTATTACTCCGCGCACTATTAAATTTATAGGTGGAATCAGCAATATTGGTTTGTAAATAGACATAGATATTCTTTTCCGTTTTAATATAGATCCCTTTAGATTCAATCAGGCGAGTGGTATCAAAAGGGTTATCCTGTACATTACATAGGATATCCTCTTTAGGAACTCCAATCACCAACACACTGTCGGGTACAACCGTAAAAGTGCGATAAAAAGTGGTATTTGGGTTTTCAATATATCCGGTGCACAAGGTATCTCCCATAATGTAGATTAGTGCACTATCCGGCATTGCATCGGAAAGGATAGTCTTGGAGGAAGTAACCCAAAACTCACGCCCGGCATTGGTCAACTCCTGTGCTTGTAAAGAGAGGAAAGAAAGGGTTAATAATATTGCAATGCTGAGGCGTTTCATTGAATTTAGAATTTAGAAATTAGAATTTAGAAGTTTTGTGGTTAGAGTTTGATTTTTTGTCGCTTGTTTTCAACTTCTAATCTTCTAATTTTCAATTGGTTTGACACAGCAAAGTTAGTTGTTTTTTTTGTATTTGTCAATACTTTTGTGTGATTTTTTTTGAATTTATACCAAATGTTTGATTATCAATAATATAAATGTGAAACAATCATGTTACACCTATATGGTTAATTTGAAGGCGGAAGGCGGAGGGCGGAAGGCGAAATAAAAAAAAAGTCGAAAGTCGAAAGTCGAAAGGAATTCAATTACGAATTAGACCTCCCCTAGCCCCTCCAAATGAGGGGAACAATCAATAAAAACAGTGAAAGTGGTCGTAAAAATGGCTGTAGAGACGCAATGCATTGCGTCTTTACGACCACGTGCATCGTTTTTTTATTTCAGTGATAATCAGAGTTTTCAATACACGATTTATCCCCAAGGCGTAAAATTCCAGAGTGGGGAAATAAAATAACCAAAAAGGGATACCTATTCTGCCCCCCTTTTATTTCTTTTTCAAAATAAAAAACAAAATAAAATCCCGAAATAATGCGAATTTGAGTGTCAGATTGTTAATTCTAAATTTCATTCCGCATTCCGCATTCCGCCCTCCGCCTTTTTTTGATCCTAAAATCTTTTAATCCTATAAATCCTAATCCGAAATCCGAAATTATAGCGGTTTATTTCTTCAGTTCCTCTTCGAGGAATTTCCAAGTGTAGCCTTTTTGTTGTTTAACAATCTCTTCGGGAGTGCCACACGCCATCAGATTGCCGCCCTCTTTGCCGCCTTCCGGACCCAAATCGATGATCCAGTCGGCCATTTTGATTACATCCATGTTGTGCTCAATGACCAATACGGTATTGCCACGGTCAACCAGCTTTTTTAAGACTTTCATCAGCATATCAATATCATGGAAGTGCAATCCTGTAGTAGGTTCATCCAAGATATAGAATGTTTTTCCGGTATCTCTTTTGGACAACTCTTCCGCCAATTTCACTCTTTGCGCCTCCCCACCCGATAAGGTCGTGGAGGGTTGTCCCAGGCGAATATAGCCCAATCCCACGTCAATCAGCGTCTTCAGTTTTTGATAAATGTTAGGAATCGCCTCGAAAAAATCCAACGCTGTTTCCATGTCCATCTCCAGAACGTCAGAAATGGTTTTCCCTTTGTATCTGATTTCCAGAGTTTGATCGTTATACCTTTTCCCGTTACATTTTTCACACGTTACGTATACATCGGGCAGAAAATTCATTTCTATCGTCTTGATTCCCGCTCCTTTGCAGGTTTCACATCTGCCCCCTGAAACGTTGAAAGAGAATCTACCCGCCGTATAGCCACGAATCTTGGATTCGGGAAGCATGGAGTACAATTTTCTGATCTCATCAAAAACCCCGACATAAGTAGCCGGATTGGATCTTGGCGTTCTTCCAATAGGTTGCTGATTCACCTCAATCACTTTATCAATATACTCCAAACCTCTTACTTCAGTAAAGGGAAGCGGCTTCGCTTCAGAACGGTAAATATGCTGACTTAAAATGGGATAGAGTGTTTCATTCACCAATGTTGATTTCCCACTTCCGGATACGCCTGTAACACAAATTAAAACCCCAAGCGGAAAATCTACAGTGATATTTTTTAAGTTGTTCCCGGTTGCTCCTATCAGTGTCAGTTTTTCTCCATTGCCTGTACTCCGCTCTTTAGGAACAGCAATCTTCTTTTTCCCCGACAAATAGAGAGAAGTGAGCGTTTTTGCCTTCAAAAGATCCGGATAGGTCCCGGCAAAAGTAATCTCTCCCCCATTTTCCCCGGCATAAGGTCCCACATCGACAATAAAATCGGCTGCTTCCATCATCCCCGCATCGTGTTCCACTACAATCACAGAATTTTGATTGTCTCTTAGATTCTGTAAGGATTTGATTAACTTGACATTATCGCGTTGGTGTAACCCAATACTGGGCTCATCGAGAATATAAAGCACATTCACCAATTGCGAACTGATTTGAGTAGCCAGGCGAATCCGTTGCGCTTCACCTCCCGAAAGAGATTTTGAGGGACGATGCAATGCAAGATATTGAATCCCTACATCAGTGATAAACTTTAGTCTAAACTGAATCTCTCTCAATATCTCAAACGCAATTTTTTGTTGTTGCTCATTCAAAAAGGAGGGAACTTGCTCAATCCATTGAGAAAGTTCTGAAATATCCATCAAAGAGAGTTCCGCAATATTTAATCCGCCAATCTTAAAATGGAGCGATTCTTTTTTGAGTCGTGTTCCGTTACATGCAGGACAAACAGTTTCATTAATAAATTGATTCACCCATTTTCTTAAAGAAGCCGGAGCACTCTCCATATCCACATCTTTCATAAAGGAAACCACTCCTTCAAAGTAAACTCTGGAAGGGGACATTCCTGAGATAGTGGATTTTACGTAGATTGGATCCGGAGAACCGTACAAAATTCTGTCGAGATTCTCCTCACTAATCGAGGATATAGGTTCATTCAGGGAGAAATAAAACTTTTCCGCAAGAGCGGCTAATTGCCGATATATAGCGTTGTTTTTAGCAGGACCGATAGGTACGATCCCCCCTGAATTTATTGATTTAGAAGAATCAGGAATAATTTTACTCATGTCCAACTCTGCAATAGATCCGATACCATTGCATTTCGGACAGGCACCGTAAGGGGAGTTAAAAGAGAAGGTATTGGGTTCAGGTTCAGGATAAGAGATGCCACTGGTTGGACAAATCAAATGCTTACTGTACACTTTGATCACTTCTGTTTGTGTATCTAAAACAGCAATAGTTCCTTTACCATATTTTAAAGCTAATTTGATACTGTTGGATATCCTCTTTTTAGCACTTTCGGAAATTTTTACATTATCGATAACCAACTCAATATCGTGAATTTTGTACCGATCCAACTGTAAATTAAGCGATAAAGGCTCTACTTTTCCATCCACTCTCACTTTTGTAAAGCCCTGTTTTCTAACTGTTTCAAATAGCTCTTTATAGTGTCCTTTTCTTCCTTTGATTAAGGGTGACAGAATTAAAATGGATTGGTTATTATATTGCTCTATGATCAGGTTCACAATCTCTTTTTCATGATAGCTGATCATCGGTTCTCCGGTATTGTAGGAATAAGCCGTGGCTACTCTTGCAAAAAGCAATCTTAAAAAGTCATACACTTCCGTGATGGTTCCAACGGTAGATCTTGGATTTTTATTGGCTGTTTTCTGTTCAATTGAGATTACCGGGTTCAATCCTGATATCTTATCCACATCAGGATGTTCAATATTACCAATAAACTGGCGTGCATAGGAAGAGAAAGTTTCCATATACCTTCGCTGTCCCTCTGCAAAAATGGTATCAAAAGCCAAAGAAGATTTACCACTTCCGCTCAGCCCCGTGATAACCACCAATTGCTGTTGTGGAATCTCAACAGAAATATCTTTGAGGTTATTCTCTCTTGCACCGGAAATGATTAATTTATCTTCTACAAATTGGTTCATTAATATGTTTAGTTAATACTTTGCAATACGTGATCAACTACAGCCTGGATTGCTTCATTGATCTTTTCTCCATTTTTACCGCCTGCCATCGCCAAATTGGGTTGTCCACCGCCACCACCCTGAATCAACGGAGCTCCAATCTTAACCAGTTGAGATGCATTCATATTCATTTGCACTACCTGGTCTGAAAGAGCAACAATCAGATTAGGTTTTTGCTCAAAAACAGTTCCTAAAACAGCTATCACTTTGGGATGACTATTTCTAACCTGGTATGCCACTTGTCTTAATATTTCAGGCTGTTCCTTTCCACAATATTGAATAATATGCCAATCTCCATGCTGATTTACTTGAGATAGAAGTACATCCACAATATGTTTGGTTTGTTCCTCTTGCAATTGTTCTATCTGCTTATGGAGTTTATGATTTTCTTCCAAAACTTTGTTTACACCGGTAATCAAATTAGGTGTATTCAATAGTTCTTTCACCTCTTTGATGGTTTCAAGCTGTTTTTGAACAAAGAGTTCCGCTTCTTTTCCGGATACCGCTTCTATTCTTCTTACTCCTGCGGCGATAGCACTTTCAGAAATAATTTTCACCATTCCAATATTTCCTGTAGCGGGAGTATGTGTTCCTCCACATAATTCCACAGATTCTCCAAATTGAACCACTCTCACCCGATCTCCATACTTTTCTCCGAACAGCGCCATAGCTCCCATTTCCTTGGCTTTGTCAATCTCAATATCTTCATGCACAGTTAATAGTGTATTATCACGAATACTCTGATTCAGAATCATTTCAACTTGCTTCAATTCTTCATCTGTCACTCTTGAAAAGTGAGAAAAGTCAAATCTAAAGCGATCATGTGCAACCAAAGATCCTTTTTGCTCAACATGATTCCCCAACACTTTTCTCAAAGCAGCGTGAAGCAAGTGAGTTGCCGAGTGATTATTCTGTATCGCAAGACGATTCTCTTTATTGATCTCTGCATTAAAGGTTTGTGTTAAATTTTCAGGCAACTGATTGGCAATATGGATAGTCAGGTCATTCTCTTTCAGTGTATTCACAATCTCAATTTGATCATTGATTCCTCTTAACAGACCGGTATCTCCTACTTGTCCTCCCGCTTCGGCATAAAAAGGTGTTTGATCTAAAACGATTTGGAAAAACTGTTTTCCTTTTGTTTTTACCAATCGATATTTAACGATTTTAGCGGGTGCTTCCATCGTTTGATATCCCAAAAATTGAGTTGGTTTATTATCCGCAATCAATTCTACCCAATCTTCTGTTTCCAGGGTTGCAGCTGCTCTGGATCTGCTTTTTTGTTGCTCTAAATTACGGTTGAACCCATCCATATCAACACTCAACCCTTTTTCAGAAGCGAGCAGTTGTGTCAGGTCAATAGGAAATCCGTAAGTATCGTACAATTCAAAAGCGAAATCACCATCTACTTCTTTCCCTTTTAGTTTAGAAGCATAATTTTCAAATTTTTGAATTCCATGAGCCAAGGTTTGCAAAAATGAATTTTCCTCCTCTTGAATCACTTTTTCGATTAAGGTTTGTTGATTTTTCAGCTCAGTAAACTGCTCTCCCATCAACGCCACCAAATCCGGAACCAATTGATAAATAAATGGTTTATTGATGTTGAGGAAAGTATAACCATACCTGATTGCTCTTCTCAAAATTCTACGAATCACATAGCCTGCGCCCGTATTGGAGGGCAATTGTCCATCAGCGATGGCGAAGCTCACAGCACGAAGGTGATCAGCAATCACTCTCATAGCAATATCCTTCTCTTCGTTAACCCCATAGTTTTTACCTGACATGTGGGCTATTTTTTGGATCAAAGGTTGGAAAACGTCGGTATCATAGTTTGATTTTTTTCCTTGCACTGCCATACAGAGCCTTTCAAATCCCATACCGGTATCCACATGATTTTTCGGTAATTTTTGTAATTCCCCGGAAGCTGTTCTGTTATACTGAATAAATACCAAGTTCCATATTTCAATTACCAGGGGATGATCTTTATTGATTAAAGTTGCCCCATCAATCTCTTCTCTTTCTTTTTGATCTCTCAAATCCACGTGAATTTCCGAACAGGGTCCGCAGGGACCGGTGTCTCCCATTTCCCAAAAATTATCTTTTTTATTTCCGGGTAATATTCTATTTTTCGGTATATATTGAGCCCATAATTGTTTTGATTCCGTATCCTCTTCAAGTCCATCCGCCTGATCTCCTTCAAAATAGCTTGCGTACATGCGTTCGGGATCCAACTTGAGGTGATCCACCAAAAATTCCCATGCCCATTGAATCGCTTCTTTTTTAAAGTAATCCCCAAAAGACCAGTTTCCCAACATTTCAAACATCGTATGGTGGTAAGTATCCTTACCCACCTCCTCTAAGTCGTTATGTTTTCCTGATACTCTCAGACATTTTTGCGAATCTGCAATTCTGGGAAATTTAATGGGTTGATTGCCAATAAAAATATCTTTGAACTGATTCATCCCTGCGTTGGTAAACATCAATGTTGGGTCATTTTTGATCACCATAGGTGCAGAGGGAACAATTTTATGATTTTTCGAATCAAAAAAGTCTAAAAAAGCCTTACGTATTTCGTTACTATTCATCTTATTCGTTTTTAAAAAATGAAGAGGCAAAGATACTAAATAATAAGGTAACAAAAAAGCTTCCCATAGAAATAATGAGAAGCTTTCAGAGGTCTCTTCCAGATTCGAACTGGAGTAGACGGTTTTGCAGACCGGTGCCTAGCCACTCGGCCAAGAGACCCTTTGAAAGTGCAAAAGTATAAAAAAATTCTCAATTAGAGCACCTTCTATAAAATTTATTTAAAAAAGAGAGCTTTTTCTCCTTTTTAATATCTGTAATGATCCGGTTTATAGGGTCCTTCAACAGGAACTCCAATATAATCCGCTTGTTCCTGAGTCATGATAGTTAATTTTACACCAATTTTTTCCAAGTGTAAACGAGCAACCTCCTCATCTAAAATCTTAGGAAGATTGTACACTCCAATTTCATAGTTGTTATTCCACAGATCCAACTGAGCCATTACCTGATTGGTAAATGAGTTACTCATTACAAATGAAGGGTGTCCAGTTGCACAACCCAAGTTCACCAATCTACCTTCTGCCAAGATAAAAATAGAGTGTCCATCAGGGAAAATATACTCATCAACCTGAGGTTTAATGGTTCTTTTAGTGATGTTTGGCAATGCTTCAAATGCAGCCACTTGAATCTCGTTATCAAAGTGTCCGATATTACAAACAATCGCCTGATCTTTCATTTTCACCATGTGTTCCACTCTAATCACATCTCTATTTCCTGTGGTAGTAACATAGATATTTCCTTCATTCAAAGTATCTTCAATCGGTTTCACTTCAAACCCTTCCATAGCTGCCTGTAAAGCACAAATCGGGTCAATTTCTGTTACAATCACTCTGGCTCCATAGGATTGCATAGACTGAGCACATCCTTTTCCAACATCTCCATAACCGCACACTACAACCACTTTACCTGCCAACATCACATCAGTAGCTCTTTTAATTCCGTCTGCCAAAGACTCGCGACAACCATATTTATTGTCAAATTTTGATTTGGTCACTGAGTCATTTACGTTGATAGCCGGGAAAAGAAGTTCTCCTTTGCTCATCATTTGATATAGACGGTGTACTCCTGTTGTAGTTTCTTCTGAAACGCCTTTCAAACCAGCAACAGTATCATGCCAACGGGTTTTATTTTCTGCCAAAACATTTTTACAGTTTGGAACAACCAGCGCTCCTCTTCGGATTCTGTTTGTTTGTTCAGAAAAGCAGCATCTTTTTCTGCTTTGTATCCCAAATGAATTAACAATGTAGCATCACCGCCATCATCCACGATAAGGTTAGGTCCTTTTTTATCGGGGAATGCCAATGCTTGGTTGGTACACCACCAGTACTCTTCCAATGTTTCTCCTTTCCATGCAAAAACGGGAACGCCGGCTTTCGCTATAGCAGCAGCAGCATGGTCTTGAGTAGAGAAAATATTACAACTACACCATCTTACATCTGCACCCAAGTGTACTAATGTTTCGATTAAAACCGCAGTTTGAACAGTCATGTGTAATGATCCGGTAATGCGCGCCCCTTTCAATGGCTTGGTATCTCCATATTTTTCACGGATTGCGATCAAACCCGGCATCTCTTTCTCAGCAATTTCAATCTCTTTGCGACCCCAGTCTGCCAATGAAATATCTGCTACTTTGTATTTTAATTGATAATCAGTCATAAGAATTTAATATTTAAAATGTTAATATCAAAAGAACTGCAAAAGTACAAATTTTTATCCTAATAGAATCGATTATTTTTTTATATCTTTGCAAGTTATTTATTAACCTATTCATATATTATGTCAATAGTAGTACAAAGTGTTTCCAAGCTATATGGAAAACAGTGGGCTTTGAAAAATGTCAGCTTTGAAACAAAAAAAGGGGAGATTGTAGGATTTTTAGGACCCAACGGAGCAGGAAAATCTACCATGATGAAGATTATCACCACCTATATTCCTCCTACGGAAGGTGATGTATCAGTATGTGGTTTTGATATCTGGAACCAATCGATTGAATTGAGAAAAAAGATTGGGTATCTTTCCGAATCCAATCCTCTCTATTATGACATGTATGTTCGGGAGTTTTTAGAGTTCATTGCCGGCATTCATCAAATCAAAAACAAAAAAAAGAGAGTTGATGAAGTGATTGCCATGACCTATCTAGAGATTGAGCAACATAAGAAAATCGGAGCTTTGTCTCGTGGGTACAAGCAACGCGTAGGTATCGCTCAAGCGCTGATCCATGATCCGGAAGTCCTTATTCTGGATGAGCCTACCACCGGACTTGACCCCAATCAATTGGTTGAGATTCGCGAATTGATCAGAAAATTGGGCAAATCAAAAACAATTCTGCTCTCTACCCATATTATGCAAGAGGTTGAAGCAGTATGCGATCGCGTTATTATTATCAATCGCGGAGAGATTGTAGCAGATGCCCCAATCAGTGAGCTGAAAAGTACAGTCAACGAAATGATCAAGAAATCGACTAAAAAAGAGTATTCCATCGAGGAAGTTTTCCAAATCCTAACTAAGAATTAATGAGTAAACTGAATATTATTGCTGCGGTAGGTGAAAATATGGAGCTGGGATTAAACAACCAACTGCTTTGTCATCTTCCTGCCGATTTAAAACATTTTAAGTCCGTCACTTCCGGGTTTCCCATCATCATGGGGCGCAAAACCTGGGATTCTCTGCCTTTCAAACCGCTTCCCAACAGAAGAAATATTGTGATTACCCGCAATCCTCAATTAAACCTTGAGGGGTGCGAAGTAGTCTATTCTCTTGAAGAAGCGTTACAATTATTGGACCATGAAGAAGAATGTTTTGTTATCGGCGGAGCAACTATCTACAAGGAGGCAATTTCCAGAGCCGCTAAGCTTTATCTCACTCGCATTCATGCGTCCTTTGAGGCAGACGTGTTCTTCCCCCCTTTTAATTTAAATCAATGGAAACTAAAGGAAGAAACATTCAACGCAAAAGATGAAAAGCATTTGTACGATTTTACATTTCAAGTTTACGAAAAAATAACCCAATAAAGAAATAATTATGAAAAAAACCTTTTTTTTACTCCTGATCAGTCTGTTTTCACTCTCTGTTTTTGCACAAAAAGGAGAAACTTATGTTGTTCCGGATCTGCCCATCGATGAGGATACCAAATTGGTTACTTACCGTGATGTAGTTCGTGAAAAAGGCACTCCACAAGAGTTGTATGACCGTGCAATGGATTGGATTAAAGCCTATTACAAGAATACCAATGAAGTAATAAAGTCTTCGGATCGTGACAAGGGAGTAATTGAAATGAGGTCCAGTGTCAAGATTCACGTGATCACGAAAGATGGCACCAAGGTGTTTAAAAATATCGTTTATTACAATTTTAGATTGGAGTGTCGTCAGGACAGATACCGTTATACCATCACCGATTTCAATGAAAAAGCAGCGGCGGCAGCTCCCATTGAATGGTGGTTTGATCAGACCCATTCACGCTGGCAACCTACTCTGTATGAAAATCTTAACGAAATTCATGAGCAGATTCAGAGTTTGTTGATTTCGCTTGAAGAGGGAATGGCTCCCAAAGTGGAAAAAGTGGACGATTGGTAGAATTCTAAAAATGCAAGTAGAAAGGCTCCGTTAAAGCCCGATATGCATCACTGTAGGTTTGAGGATCCGTTCTTATGCAAAGTGTCTCTTCTTCAAACTGTTGCACCCTGTTTTTTGAATAAAACTTGATCATTCGATTGATTGGTTTTCCCGCTATCGGTTCTATATTGAGTTGATAATGAGGATATAACGGAAAATTGTACACTACCCGATCAAACTCCAGCATCTCGGCAACCGGCAGAATCAAAGCAAATAAACCCTCAGGATCCAAATGATCTATAACGAATTGCACCATTTTTCCCCACGTAAAATTTTCATTTCTGTGTTTACTTTTTGTTTTTTTTAAATCAGGGGGGAGCAAACTCTTTCCAAAATAGGGCGGATTTGACATAATAAGATCGAACGATCGCTCTAACTCAATTTCTCCTAAGGAAGAGTGTAACAGTTGAATGGCTTGTGTTTTCGGATGTGGAAACTGTTCCAGGTTGCGAATCGCTTCGTCGATAGATGCCCGGTCGGAATCAAAACCGATCAATGTATGGGGATGATCAAAATGTCGGTTCAGCTGGTCGGCTACGCAAAAAAGGATCACTCCACAGCCGGTTCCGATATCCAAAACGGAACGGTAAGGACGAATCGGGATGGTTGCCGACAACAACACCGCATCGGTGCCTATTTTTAATGCACTTTGATGATGAAATAGTGAAAAATTTTTAAAATAAAAGGGTTTATGCTCCATGAAGATAAATATCGATAAGTCCCTCCGGAGCATCAATGTAGATGGTTTTGTTCTCGCGTTCCAACTTGATAAACAGTTCATCCACAGCGGGAATCAAAACCTCCTTCCCATCGCAATCCACCTGCATAATTGATGTTTGCGCCACATCCAAAAAATCAACCACTTTTCCAATAGAGCCTTTTTGTTGATCTATAACCTCAAAACCGATCACTTCATGATAGTAGAAATTGTTCCCGGTTAAAGGAGGCAACATCGAAATGGGAAGATAGAGCTCCATTTTCAACAAATCCTTGATCTCGTCACCCTCAACACCTTCAAACTTAACTACTGCCTGATTGCTTCCGCGATATTGAATATCTTCAATCATATAGGGCAGCAACTCTCCGTCAATTTTCACAAAAACCGACTGAAGTGAACTGTAATTTTCCGGCTGATCGGTGTCCAAATAGACAAAAGCATATCCTTTATAGCCAAAAGGTTTGGTTATGATACCCAAATAGTAAAAATCTTTCATGTGAATATAACTTTAATGGGGTTATGATTTTTTCTGAAATCTTTTCAGTACCTCTTCGGTACTTCCCTTAGATAACATTCTCAGAGTGATTTCAGGTATCTTTTGACAATCCAACAGGATAAATACATCCAATGCGTCATTAAAATCTTTATCGATATTAAATGAGAGTACTTCTCCATTCAATTGGATATATTTCTTGATTAAAACAGGAACTCCATTGGCTCCTCTTTCGATGTCGAAAATGACCTTATCCAACATCTCAATCGAATTGATATGCTTCACATTTTTCCTCTCCAATGTTGTAACAAAAGGAAGTAAAGGATTGATTGGCGAAATCCACTTTGACATTTTTTGATTCAAGTGATTCCTTTTCAAATAAGAAACCATCAATTTGATCGACTTATTAGTATAATCACTTGATATTGAGGCTGGTCCCAATAAATAGCGATAAGTATCATTGAATAATAACACTTGAAGAATTCCTTTCCAGAGGTACATTAAGTTATGGGATCCTTTTTGGTACTCTTTCACAATAAAAGAGCGACCCAATTCCAGTGTTTCATACAAAATGGGATCCATTTTATCGGACATTTTGAAGAGCGTATTGGTATAGAAGCCTTTCTTCCCATACTTTTCCATAATCTCCGCTCCCATTCCCATTCTGTAGCCTCCGACAATTCTCTGTTTTTCATCATCCCAAATAAAAAGTTGACGATAATACTCGTCATATTGATCCGTATCAATCTCTTTTTGGGTTCCCTCCCCAACTTCTCTAAAAGTTATTTCCCGTAATCTTCCAATCTCAATAATTGTATTGGGAATCATTTCCGGTTCTGCAAAAAAGACAAACATAGAACCTTGTTGGAAAAGTAAATGCTCTTTTTTCAATATCTCTATTTCATCGATCACCTCTTGAGCTGTATCGGTGTAATCTACCAGAAGGAGCTCGTTTGATTTACTTTTAGCCTCCTGTACCGTATGCAAAGAAGTGTTCTTTAATAAAAAGAGATTGGTTCTAATATATTTTATGTACTCTTCATCTTCCAAATTTTTTACCTTAGTAGGAAAAACCGGAGAAGCGACAGCGATATTGATCACTGAATTGTCTTTATTGACAAACTCACGCAGCAATTGTGCCGTTCTTAACATAGGGTGAAATAATCCCAAAAAATAAAACCAGAAAGAGTTTTTTCCACTCAAATAGAGAGGCACTATAGGCACATTCATTTTTCTGATCAGTTTCATTACTGATCGGTTCCATTTGAAATCTGTAATTCTCAGATTCCATTGAATAGATGCTACAGCTCCCGCCGGAAAAATCACCAATGCCCCGCCATTCTGCACATGTTGGATAGATTTTTTCACACCGGATATATTTTGAGCGTTTTTTGAATTGAATGGATTGACGTCAATAAAGAAGGATGACAAAGGCTCTATTCTACTCAAGAGAGAATTGGCCATAAATTTAACATCGGGTCTTATTTTTGAGATCAAATCAATTAAAATAACGCCGTCCAAAATACCTGTCGGATGGTTGGCCACAATAACAACTCCCCCTTTTTCGGGAATGTGTTTCAGTTGATTTAAGTCTGTGATGTATTTGATATTATGCTTGCTTAAATGTCGCCGTATCATTTCATTACCTTCGAACAGCTCCGCTTCAGCGTAAAATTGATTCATCTTTTCAACAGCAAGAAAACGAGCAAGAAACTTAACAAAGGTTCGTGCCAACTTACTTTTTGATTGAGTCAGTTCCTCTATATCAATTAGTTTTTCCCTATTCATGTTCTCAAAATATAGCTGAGATTTTTACACTGTAAAACAGAAATGCAAATATACAAATTTTTAACAAGCAAAGAATCATCTATAGGTATCGAAAAAATCTTTACCTTTGCATCTTCATTTTTAGAGATCAAATCAGTAAAAAATATCTAAGTTTAAGGAAATGAAAAAATTTACCAATCTCATTGTTTTATTATTAGTAATGAGCTTTATATCAGGATGTTCCGTAAATGGAAAAACCAAAGATAATACTGAACAAAGCGATACAACAACTGTTGACACAAAACCTGAAAAAATGACACAAGTTAAATTTAATGTTGCAATCAACGATACTAAAGGTGAAATTATCATCCAATTGTACAATGAAACCCCACAACACCGTGATAACTTTATCAAATTAGTGAATGAGAAATTCTATGATGGAGTTCTATTTCACCGTATTATTCAACAATTTATGATTCAATGCGGGGATCCTGATTCCAAAAATGCCAGACCCAATCAACAATTGGGTGGTGGTGGAGTTGGTTATACCATTCCTGCGGAGTTTGTTTCTACCCTTTTCCATAAAAGAGGGGCTGTAGCCGCTGCCCGTTTGGGCGATATGCAAAATCCTACCAAAGCCTCTTCCGGTTGTCAATTCTACATTGTTGATGGAAGAAAATTTAGTGCCGCTGATATGCAAATGATGGCTCAAAGATCAGGACATCAATGGACTCCCGATCAAATCAATACCTACGAAACGATTGGAGGTGCTCCTCATTTGGATGGTGCTTACACTGTTTTTGGCGAAGTAATCAAAGGGATGGAAGTAGTGGATCTCATTGCTGCTCAACCTAAAAACAACTTTGACCGTCCGCTTAAAGATATCAAAATCATCTCAGCTACTATTGTCGAATAAGAAATCAATCCATGTCAAAAATAGAACAAATCAAAAGTGAATTGGAGCAGTTCGTTATTGAAAATAATGAACAGTTAGAACAGTTTAGATTGCAGTTTTTAACCAAAAAATCTGAACTCCAAACACTTCTGGGAGAGATTAAGAATGTTGCTGTTGAGTCAAGAAAAGAATTTGGACAGGAAGTCAATAATCTCAAAGCTTTAGCCCAAGAGATTTACAATAGCAATAAGGAAAAATTAGAATCCAATCAGACGCTTACCCGTTCCGGTTTGGATTTAACCAGAAGTTCCAACAATCTCCATATCGGTTCCATGCATCCCGTTTCGATTGTACTCAATCAGATCTGTGATATTTTTGAAAAAGTGGGTTTTGTGACCGCTTATGGTTCTGATATTGAGGATGATTGGCATGTATTCTCCGCATTGAATTTCCCTCCTGAACATCCTGCAAGAGATATGCAAGACACCTTTTTCATCGAGCTCAATCCCGATATTCTGCTTCGTACGCACACCTCATCGATTCAGGTTCGGACTATGGAGACTCAAGCTCCGCCTATCCGGGTGATTTGTCCGGGGAGGGTTTTCCGCAATGAAACGATTACTGCCAGATCGCACTGTATTTTCCACCAGGTTGAAGGGCTTTATATTGCAGAGAAAGTTACTTTCGCCGATATGAAGCAGATCCTGCTTTACTTTGCCCAGGAGATGTTTGGTCCCGACACTAAAATCAGACTGAGACCCTCTTATTTCCCATTTACAGAGCCTTCTGCAGAGATGGATATTGAGTGTTTGATTTGTGGGGGCAAAGGATGTAATGTGTGCAAACATTCCGGATGGGTAGAAATTTTAGGTTGCGGTATGGTGGATCCCAACGTACTGCTCAGCTCCAATATTGATCCGGAAAAATACTCAGGCTATGCTTTCGGAATGGGTATTGAAAGAATCACCATGCTCAAATACCGAACCAACGATATCCGGCTCTATTTTGAAAATGATATCCGTTTTATTGAGCAGTTTACCAAGGTAAGCCGGTAATATAAAGGCGAAAGGCGGAAGGCGGAAGGCGAAATTCAATTACGAATTACGGGTTTTACAAGGTAGAAGGTAGAAGGTAGAAGGTAGAAGGAATTTGCATTTATTTGAATATCAGCAAGATATAATAAATAATTTCCAATTAATGACAAAAACTTTCGACTTCCGACTTTCGACTTTCGACTTTTTCTCATTCCGCATTCCGCCTTCACCCTTCCGCCTTTAATTCTTCCTTCTACCTTCTTATTTCTACCTTCAAATAAAAGGGGGGCAGGATAGATTTCCCTTTTAGGTTATTTTATTTCCCCACTCTGGAATTTTAGCCCTTTTAGGATATGCAGGATCAATTACGAATTACGGGGTCAAAATCATAACACATTGATATATAAATAGATACAATGCCATATTTAATATTTTCTAGGAGGTGTATATCAGGTGGTAATTTATTCTCAGCCAAAGATATGTCCTGGTAGAAAGTTATATGAGTAATTAGGGGACTAAAATATTAATTATAAATCACTTTGTGCACTACGTTCGATACAAAAAAATGATATAATTAATAACAATTTGATAACCTTTAATTTCATTTATAATCTATTTTTTTGCATTTTTTTATAAATACAACTATTTCATTATTGATAAAATTTTAACTATAAATGTTCTAAAAAAAGGATTTTACTTCAGATTTGTTACATCTCGTAATTTTAACATTTGGTAAGGCTTTTCTGAATGATTGAATTATTGAATCCGGTGTATTATATGAGAATTCAATATTTTCAACATTTACTAATTTGTAAATATTTTGAGAAATCTCCTTTTGTTCAACTATTTGTAATGTAGTTAAATGAGGAATTTTTGATATAACTTCAATATTTTCTTCATTTAAGTACAATATTTGTAACGATTGTAATGATTTAAGCCGTGAAATTTCATCAGGTACCGGAACGTAATTTTTTTTCTTAAATTTATTCCTCGGAAGTATAGATAAAAATTTTAATTTTAATAGATTAGATAAATTTGGAATTTTATCACTATTATTTTTAATTTCTAAAAATAAAATTTCTGTTGAATTTGGAAATTCAATATCTACATTATTTTTATTCACAAAATGAATATACTTAACTTTAGGGGGAAAAATAATAGAATATTGAGAGGTATTTGAATAATCTCTAAATATAAAATAGTCTAAATTATCCAATCCTGAAAAATCAATATTGGACTTTTTTTTAATTTTATCAGCACTTACTTCCAAAATTTTCAATGATGAACCAAATTGATTTACATCAATATTCGTTGGCAATTCACAACCATTAAGATTTAAGAAAAATAATGGGACATTCCACTTTGAAATTTTAAAATTCTTAACATTACTTCCATATAACCATAAAATTTGTAAGCTTCTCATTTTTGGAATTATGGTATCAATTTGTGGTAGATAATATTGTGCTGTATTCAAAAACACGATAGAATCACGAAAAAAATAAAGTAATTCAATTGGAAAACTATTAATAGGATTACTTCTGGAATAATCTCTTTTCAATATAGCACTAATAACCGAACTATCTACATCAAGTTCACATTCCAATTTTCCATGAAAATACCTGATATTTTTTGAACTTAAGGGTTCAACTGAATAGATTATTGAAGTAGGATCCAGCGCATAAAATTCAGGAAAAGTTTTAATTTTAGGATACGCGGTTTTTAGAATATTATCAAATGTTTGGATATATGTAAACTGCCCATATAATAATGTGTTAAATGATAATAAAACTAGAATGATCAATTTTTTATTTTTCATAATCATGTCCTGATTTGATAACTCTGTCATAAAGGATCGATCCGGCGAAGGTATTTAAAAAAACAATAGAATAGTAATAAAATCGGCATTAATCCTATTATTTTTTTCCTCATAATTTTTTCTATTTTACACCTTTGAAAATTATTTCCGTTTTCTATATACTTTCTTTTTTAGGATTTTTAATTATAATAACATATCGTGCTATTTCAATTTTTTCTTAGAAAATTCAGGAACGGGAACATCAATCCAAGTGTGTTTGCCATGTTCGTCTACTATCATTGCATACTATTTCAAAAGGTTGTAAAGTAATAGAATAAATACTGTCCACTTTGAATCCAACTAAGGTTGAGATTAGCCTTTCTCTACGAAAATAAAAAATTCCTGTTGTCTCATAATTGCATTTTTTATTAATGATTATCGTATCCCCGTCTATTGTTTGAAAAAAATAACTCACGTTATACAGAGACAATTCATAATTTAAGATACTCAAATTAATATCTATACATTTCAAACTGTCATAATCTATTAATTGGGCATAACTTACTTTTTTTCCTGTAAAACATAATAAAGAAAAAAAGATAATTTGGGTTATAAAACTTCTTTTCATCTGTTAATTTTTAATCAAACTTAAACCTAACCCACTTATGCATTTGTTACAGAATCTAAATTACCTTGCTTAACCAATGAGCAAAGATATACAATTTTTTGATTCCGCCTTCCGCCTTCACTCTTCCGCCTTCATAATGCCACCCCTTCGGGGCTATTTTGATGGCGGAAGGCGGAATAAATTTAGGAGGTAGAATCTTTAAAATAAATATTCACCAGGCATAAGTAATGACAAAATATTGTCTGGAGTTGAGACGTTAATAATTAAAATATTACCCGAATTTCAATTTATTTCATCATTCTTTTTCTTTAATTTTATTATCATGGTTAAACGGTTTTTGTTATTATTAGTTTCCATTTTCTTTATCAACTCTCTTTTTTGTCAAAATCAGAGACAATTTGATGAATTGAAAAAATTTAGCAACTTTGGAATCACATTTGGTGGGCTTGTTTACAGAGCTCCTACTGTTGCAGATCATTATGGATATTATTCCCTGAAGCCCATCCCCGCAATGAGTTATTGTTTTGGAGTTACATACAATTTGCCCATATACAATAATTGGTCCATTGAAACCGGATTATTATTTGCCAATGAAAAATCCCTAGTAGGAAAAGTGCATGTGGAAGAGGCTGATATTCAGGGTAGTTGGATTGATGGTTCAGAGTTTACTATCTGGGAACCAATGAACATTATTCCTTCTATTCCTCTGTTGGTGAATTATAATATCAATATATTTAAGAAAAATTACCTGAATTTTCAAATTGGAATGAAAACTTTTTATTTGATCCCGACTTCAACAATTTATAACACAGCCAATGTTGATCATCAATTAAATCCAAATTTTTTGTTGAGTGTTCGTTCTCATGACAATGCCTTTCATGGAAGTTTTGTTTATGGAATTGGGTACAACATAGATTGTAAACACGTTTTATTGAAATTTAAATTGAACCATTCTATCAATTTTCAAAATACCTACGAAGGGGAATATCAGTTCGTCAATTTAATACAACATGAAAATTCCGGTGGTAGTTATAAACTTTCCGGAGACTATCTTTCATTAACCTTAACAGCTCATTTTAAGAAAATAAAATATTGGAAAAAGAATAAATCGGAAAATGGGATTTAAAATTTAGACCATGTCACCCCTTTGGGGTTATTTTGAAGGCGGAGGGTTGAAGGCGGAAGGCGAAAGGCGGAAGTTTTTATTATAAATTGAAAATTGAAAGTTGAGAATTGAAAATAGTTAAATGTCAAACTTATCTTATTGATATTCATATCAATAGCCCCGACATTTATGTCGGGGTTGGGGATGTTCTCTATCAATACCGGGCTTTAGCCCAAATTTATTAGCTTGGAGTTTTGAGGTAGAATTTAGATTTTTTAGAGTCATTTATTTTGGAGATAGCGAAACAATAAAAAATCGAAGGGGTAAAGTTAATATTATAATAAATTTGGGCTAAAGCCCCTAGTGTCAAGGGGTTATTCCTATCCACGACTTAAAAGTCGTGGCAATTGATAAACTTGATTTTCAGTGAGTTATGTACAAAATTAGCTCAATACAAAACACGTAATTCGTAATTGATCACTCATATTCTAAAAGGTATAAACTCCAGAGTGGGGATATGGAATATCAAAAAAGGAAAACCTTGTCTGCCCCCCTTTTATTTAAAATACCAAATAAGAAATAAGAAGTAAGAAATCAGAAATAAAATTGCCGTAAAGACGCAATGCTTTGCGTCTCTAAAATAAAACGTGATACCGAAATCAAAATCCTTCTTTTTTCTTAATGGAAAAGGTGAATTGAGTTTCCAATTTGTCTCTGAATCTGTAAACGATGTAGAAATATATTGCGGTGAGTGCCAACGAAACGCCGACACTGAGAAGGTCGTGGTGGGTTAACTTGTAGGTGATCAGCAACCCTGCGGCGAGAACGAGAAAAGGGAAAAAGTAGGCAATCATCACCGCTTTTCGTCCCAGCGATTTATGCATTTCCAAAGATACTAACTCCCCGACACTGAATTGATTAGCTTCCATGGAAGGAACAATTATCCGCTCTTTTCTTTGTCCTGAAGGAAGACAAAACCCTTTGGCATGACATTTTGAACAAGCAGAATCGACAACCATCTCTACGACAACGCTGTCGCTATGAATCTCTTTCACAACAGCGGATGAACAAATATTATTTTCCGGAACACTCATTGAGCAACCTAATTTAGTTTAATAATGCAGTAATCTGATTTCTATTGTTGTATCCTCTTCAACCTCAATTTTTACTTGGTCAAAAGAGGGCTCTTTCAAAATGGGTTTCCGATTTGTCGAAAAACCAAAACCCTCTTTTGGAATTCCTAAGAAATTTCTGTTACATTTTCCATCATCATTCACATCGTGCATCACCGCTACAGCATAACTTCCGATAGGAATATTCAGAAAAGTGTGAGAAATCCTTATTTTTGCGACTTCAATCGTTTTCATCAAAAACTGTTTCCCTTCGATTAAAAAACCGGCAGCCTTGTTGTACAAAGCGATGAAAAGAGTTCCTTTGGTTTCTTTAATGTTAGAAACCTCAACCGTTAAAGATGCCGTTTGCTCCTCCTGTGCTATCCCATTTTGAATAAAAAAACATACAAAAAAAACAGGAAGAAGAGGAAGAAAAAGCTTTTTAAAATCGATATTGAGGGTGTTTTTCATAAAAATTCATTTACCTTAAGAACGTAAATTGATGGGCTATATTACTCAAAAATGGGATTATTTACACTCTTTACTCTCTCAATTTTTACAAAAACCGGAAGGTGATCCGAGAATCCTCCTTTATATTTCATCCCTTCATATGTGCGAAAATTCTTAAATCCACCATTTTTTTCGTCGGGAATGAGTAAAAAAGAAGCATCATAGATATTGTTGGAGTTGTAATCCACTTGCAACTTAGATTGAGGGTCAAAAAAAATGCGGGAGAGGATCATTTGATCCAAACAACCCCAGAACTCTCCACTTTTATGCGTTCCCACATTGGACAAAGCACTGTATTTCAGCATCAAATTGACTAAAGTGGCAGTAGAATCATCTATTTTTCCCGCATTCAAAACTTCTTGTATGCTTCGATCGGTGGGATAATCGTTGAAATCGCCCATAATGAGAATGGCGCTTTCGGGATTGTAGGCTAAGATAGAATCTACTTGATTTTTAAGCACTTGAGCATAATATTCCCTTTTGATCATCGTGGGAGCATATCCTCCGTAGCGGGAAGTCCAGTGATTGATGAAAAGATACAGCGTATCCTCCTCGTAAAGAAGCGTTTTGACATACAAAATATCTCTGTTTTTCGACAAAGTATCAAACGGAAAACGGATGGGAATCGGTGCACTTTCAAGAATCTCAACCTGATCTTTACAGTAGAGCAATGCCACGTTAATCCCCCGACTATCGGGAGATTCATAATAAACATAGTGATAATTGAACTTTTTGAGCTGTGACTGATAACACAAAAGGGAGAGCACCTTTTCGTTTTCTATTTCTGCCAAACCTATTAATGGAGGAGGATTCCATCCCCCTAAAGAAAAAAACACCTTTAGCAACTGATTCCGTTTATGAATCATCCGCTTATAGGTCCAGCGATTACTACCGGTTGGGGTAAAAGCATCATCATTTTTCAAAGGATTATCCTCCATGTCAAAAAAGTTTTCTGCATTGTAAAACATGACATAAAAGGAATCGGGATGGTTCGGGACCTGTGCAAACAGCATCAAAGGGAGCAGCAAGCTGAGTAAAAAAGTAGTTTTCATAAGAGTTGATTAGAGAGGACAAAGATATATCAAATTTAGAGAATAAAAGATTCTTTTCGAAGCATTTTTGAGATTTTCCAACTGCTTGAGAATATTTTATTTATGTCATTTCTATGTCAAAAATTTTCAGTACCTTTGCACTCTTAAAATGAAAGCTGATATGGGATTAGAATTAACTGAACAAGAACAGATTAGACGCGATAAGTTAGCTGAATTTACTGAGATGGGAATCAATGCATATCCCGCAGAATTATACGAAGTTAATGTAACCTCCAAAGATATTTTAGAAAAGTACCCTCAGGACAACTCCTTGTTCCAGGATGTAAGCATTGCCGGAAGGATTATGCACCAGAGAGTAATGGGTGCCGTTTCCTTTTACGAACTACAGGATAGTGTGGGGAAAATTCAAATTTATGCAAAACGTGATGAATTGTGTCCCGGTGAAGATAAAAGTTTGTACAACAAAGTGTATAAACAACTTGATATCGGGGATATCATCGGCGTTAAGGGGTTTGTTTTTACAACCCAAACCGGTGAGATCAGCATCCACGTTAAGGAGTTCAAACTGTTGTGCAAATCGCTTCGTCCACTTCCTATCGTGAAGACTAAGGATGATAAGGTGTATGATGCTTTCCAGGATCCCGAACAACGTTATCGTCAACGTTATGTGGACCTGATTGTGAATCCTCACGTGAAAGAGACCTTTATTAAACGTACTCTTTTGGTGAACACCATGCGTGATTTCTTAAACAAAAAAGGCTATTTAGAGGTAGAAACTCCTATCTTGCAGCCTCTTTACGGAGGAGCGGCAGCGCGTCCTTTCAAGACTTACCACAATAAGCTGGACATGACGCTCTATCTCAGAATTGCGAATGAGCTTTATTTAAAACGCTTGATCGTGGGTGGTTTTGACGGAGTCTATGAGTTTTCTAAGGATTTCCGCAACGAGGGAATGTCCCGTTTTCATAATCCGGAGTTTACTCAAATGGAGCTTTATGTTGCCTACAAGGATTACTACTGGATGATGAATCTGGTGGAAGAGATGGTGGGAGAAATTGCTGTGGCACTTCACGGAACTACAAAGGTTCAAGTGGGTGACAATATTATCGACTTTAAACCGCCCTGGAAACGCTATACTATGTATGAAGCGATCGAACATTTCACCGGAACCGACATTTCGGGAATGGATGAAGAGGAGATGAGTCGATTTGCCAAATCCATTGGCGTTGAAGTGGATTCTTCTATGGGTCGTGGCAAGTTGATCGATGAGATTTTTGGCGAAGCATGTGAGGCTCATTTAATTCAACCCACATTTATTTACGACTACCCTGTTGAAACCTCTCCATTAGCCAAAGCACACCGCTCTATTCCCGGATTAACCGAGCGTTTTGAGGCAGTTTGTAACGGAAAAGAGATCTGTAATGCGTATTCTGAGTTAAATGATCCGATTGATCAAAGAACGCGTTTGGAAGAACAACTGGAATTAGGCAAAAGAGGAGATAGCGAGTCTATGGTTCTAGATGAGGATTTCTTACGTGCTTTGGAGTTTGGAATGCCGCCAACAGCCGGATTGGGAATTGGAATCGATCGTTTGACAATGATTATGACCAACTCTCCTTCAATCCAGGATGTGCTCTTCTTCCCTCAAATGAGACCGGAACCTAAAAAAATAGTGGCTCCCGATGAAGATTTTCTGCAAATTGGAATCGAAAAAGCCTGGATTCCCGTGCTTAGAAAACTCCATATCAACACGCTCCAGGAACTCAAAGAACAAAATCCAAACCAATTGTTAAATCAATTGGGAGGGATGCGTAAAAAATTGAAATTAGATGTGGATACGGTTACGCTTGAAAAAATAGAAAACTGGATCAGCAAAATAGAATAAAAACCCAATTTATTAACATATAAATAATTAAAAAAAGTTATGAAAAAAGTACACAATTTTAATGCAGGACCCTGTGTTCTTCCTAGAGAAGCAGTAGCAACCTCTATCGAAGCTCTTAAAGATTTTGCCGGAACAGGAATTTCTGTTATAGAAGTATCTCACCGTTCAAAAGAGTGGGAAGCTATAATGAAAGAATGTGAAAATTTATGGCGCGAATTATTAAATATTCCTGATAACTATAAAGTATTATTCCTTGGTGGTGGTGCCAGCTTACAATTCTGCATGGTTCCTATGAACCTCATGGAGAAAAAAGCTGCTTACCTTGAAACCGGTGTATGGGCAAAGAAAGCAATCAAAGAAGCTAAAGGATTTGGAGAAGTTGTTACCGTAGCATCCTCTGCAGACAAAACATTCTGCTACATTCCTAAAAACTATGAAATTCCTACCGATGCTGATTATTTCCACATTACAACCAATAATACCATCTACGGAACAGAAATTCACCATGATATGGACTCTCCGGTAACTTTAATCGCCGACATGTCCTCTGATATCATGAGCCGTCCTGTAGATGTATCTAAATATGGTATTATCTACGGTGGAGCACAAAAGAATGTTGGACCTGCCGGTGTTACTTTCGTTATCGTACGTGAAGATCTACTTGGAAAAGTAAGCCGCTACATCCCAACTATGTTGGATTATAAAACCCATATCGAAGGTGAATCTATGTTTAATACACCTCCGGTATTCTCTATCTATGTTATGACTCAAACATTAAAATGGGTTAAATCACTTGGTGGATTAAAAGCTATTCAAAAAATGAATCAGGAAAAAGCTGCTTTATTATACAATGAAATCGATCGTAACCCCATGTTCCAGGGAACTGCTGCTGTTGAAGACCGTTCCTTGATGAATGTTTGCTTTGTTATGAGCGAAAAATATAAAGATAAAGAAGCTGATTTCATGGCATTTGCTAAAGAACGCAACATGGTAGGAATTAAAGGACACCGTTCAGTAGGTGGTTTCCGCGCTTCTATCTACAATGCTTGCCCAAAAGAAAGTGTTGAGGCTCTTGTTGCTTGCATGCAAGAATTTGAAAAACTACACGCATAATTAATTAATTTTTAAATAAAATAGAATATGAAAATATTAGTTGCAACAGAAAAACCATTTGCTAAAGCTGCTGTTGACGGTATCAGACAAATCGTTGAAGGTGCCGGACACCAATTAGCATTATTGGAAAAATATACTGATGTAAACGATTTTTATGCAGCAGTGAAAGATGCTGATGCATTGATCGTTAGATCTGACAAAGTGACTCAAGAAGTAGTTGACGCTGCTCAACAATTAAAAATCGTAGTTCGCGCAGGTGCAGGTTTTGATAACCTTGACTTGGCTGCTTTGACTGCTAAAGGCATCGTGGCTATGAATACTCCCGGACAAAACTCCAATGCCGTTGCTGAATTAGCATTAGGTATGATGGTATTTATGGCAAGAAACCAATTCAATCCCGGTACCGGTGGTGAACTTTTAGGCAAAAAATTAGGAATCCACGCTTACGGAAACGTAGGTCGTTTAGTGGCTAAAATTGCTAAAGGATTCGGTATGGAAGTGTACGCTTTCGACGCCTTTGTACCTGCCGATAAAATTGAGGCTGACGGTGTTAAAGTTTGTAAAAATGTGGAAGAACTTTACTCTACTTGCCAATATATCTCTTTGCATATCCCTGCTACCGATGAAACTAAAAAATCTATCGGAAGAAATCTTTTGTCAAAAATGCCTAAGGGAGGTTGCTTAGTGAATACAGCTCGTAAAGAAGTGATTCATGAAGAAGAGATCATGGCTATTTTAGAAGAGCGTGAAGACCTTAAATATATCACTGACGTAGCCACTGCTAACCACGAAGAATTAAAGGAAAAATTTGGAAAACGCGTATTTGCTACTCCTAAAAAAATGGGTGCTGAAACTGCAGAAGCAAACATCAACGCCGGATTAGCAGCTGCTAACCAAATCGTGAAATTCCTGGCTACAGGAGATACTACTTTTAAAGTGAACTAAAACCTCACTTTACCTACAAAAAAAGCGGCTTTTTAGTCGCTTTTTTTGTTTTTTATCGCTTACTTTTTATTTCTTTTTTTTCTTTTGGAAATAAAAAAAATTAGGGGGCAGGATTTGAGGTGTCTCTTTTGTTATTTAACTCCCCTCCTCTGGAAGAAGGAGGGGTGCCCGAAGGGCGGGGTGGTTATTCCCCACTCTGGAATGTTATCCTTTTGAGAAAACCTTGTGAAGGCGGAAGGCGGAAGGCGGAATGATTAATTAGGGTCTGCTGAAAAAGTTATATTTATTTGATATTCAGCAAAATAACTTGTTTTTTTGTTGAATAATTGCAAGTTTTTTTGTACTTTTGCATTAAAA